>JACCDH010377221.1_pt1 | contig 19051 bp, 17 predicted proteins | sample 7442481 | NCBI WGS metagenome assembly JACCDH01 (sample SAMN15323433, study PRJNA562643) | freshwater metagenome | isolation source: river surface water | place: USA:Blue River Watershed | collected 2017-08-15 | reverse complement strand
GATATCTGCGATAAAGGGCTGTGGTCACACCGAAAGCCTAATTGCTTGGGGAGACATTGAAGCCCTGTGTGCGTTACCTGTGGTTAAAAAGGGACCCCCCGTGCACCCGTCAGAGCTCAGTTACCCTTGCTACCTCTCGGTCCTGGGGGATTAGCCAAGATGACGCCACACGGGGAGTCGATGAAAGTTTACCTGCGATTAGTTCTGCGGGAAACCAAGATTTAGGCCGCCGTGTGAGGGGTCGAGCCACCTTGAGGTGACTACCTTGGTTTGGGTGAAGAAGCGGAATCCCTCTTCACCATGCGCGCGGGAATCACCAAAGAGTGAGTGCTTCCAGCCTCCAAAGGAGAAGTAGGCAACCGGCACCGGAATCGGGACATTGATGCCGATCATGCCAACCTCAACCTCATTCTGGAATTTGCGTGCTGCTCCCCCATCGTTGGTGAAGATTGCAGTGCCGTTGCCAAAGGCACCAGAGTTGATCAAGGCAAGCCCCTCGTCATAGCTCTGCACTCGAACCACTGATAGCACTGGGCCGAAAATCTCTTCTTTGTAAACCTTGGAGCTAAGAGGCACCCGATCAATCAAAGTCGGGCCAAGCCAAAAACCGCCAGCATCTCCGTCTGGGTTCACTGCACGACCGTCAACCACAACCTTGGCTCCGTCTTGCTCAGCAATCTCGATATAGGTCGCGACCTTGTCGCGGTGCTCCTTTGTGACGAGCGGTCCCATGTCACAGCTTCTGCGACCATCGCCAACCTTGATCTGGGCCATGCGGTAAGCAATCTTCTCGATCAGCTGATCAGCCACCGGTTCCACCGCCACCACTACCGAGATTGCCATGCAACGCTCGCCCGCTGAGCCAAAGCCCGCATTCACCGCTGAGTCTGCGACTAGGTCTAGGTCTGCATCCGGCAGTACCAGCATGTGGTTCTTGGCACCGCCCAGGGCCTGAACTCGCTTTCCATGGTGGGCTGCGGTTTCATATATGTATTGAGCAATTGGGGTAGAGCCAACAAACGAGATAGATGCCACATCTGGGTGAGTCAAAAGACCATCAACCGCTTCTTTGTCTCCATGCAAGACATTGAACACACCGTCTGGAAGACCGGCTTCTTTCCATAGCTCCGCCAGCCACATTGCGGCCGAAGGGTCTTTTTCACTTGGCTTCAAAACCACACAGTTCCCAGCTGCAATCGCCACCGGGAAAAACCACATCGGCACCATCGCTGGAAAGTTGAACGGGCTGATGATTCCGACAACACCCAAAGGCTGCTTGAGCGAGTAAACATCCACATTCGTCGAGGCATTCTCGGAGTATTCACCCTTGAGTAGCTGTGGTGCACCACAGGCAAACTCCACCACCTCTTGACCACGGGTAATCTCTCCTAGAGCATCGGAAAGAACCTTGCCGTGCTCGCGGGTGATGATTTCGGCAAGCTCAGATTTATTGTTTTCTAGCAGCTCTCGGAATCGAAATATGACCTGCTGACGCTTTGCCAAGGTGGTGTTTTTCCAGCTAGGGAAGGCTGACTTAGCTGCCGCTACCGCCGCATCAATTTCTGATTTGTTTGCAAAGCCAACCTCAGCAATCGGAGCACCCAAGGCTGGATTGAAAACTTTGCCGCTGCGACCAGATGTTGAAAGAACAACCTGACCATTGATGAAGTGACCGATCTGGCTCATCTTCGAAACCCACTTACCGTTCAACTAGAACTCTGTTCAACTTTAGCTAAAGGCAGATTTGCGAATTCTGGATTTTGGTTTGATTTTGAGGGTAAACTGCCCAACGGAGAATTCGCCTAGTGGCCTATGGCGCACGCTTGGAAAGCGTGTTGAGTGAAAGCTCTCAGGGGTTCGAATCCCCTATTCTCCGCAGTGAAAAACCCTCTGAGCGATCAGAGGGTTTTGTCATTCAGCAACAGTTTCGAAATCTATAGGCTTGGTTAAGTGGAACAACTGACTAGATTTCTACTTATTCTTCATGTGGCTGCAGGTTCACTTGCATTGCTTGCCGCGATCTTCGCCATTACATTTCGCAAAGGTGCGAGGAAGCATAACTTTGCTGGCAAAACTTACTTTTGGTCGATGATGGCCGTTGCCGCAACAGCCATTCCTGTTTCTATTCTTCGTCCAAATCTCATGTTGTTCTTTGTTGCCATCTTTTCTTCATACATGGCATACGCAGGCTGGCGTTTCGGACGCAAATCTCGATACATCATGGCGCGCCAGCCTTATGTTGAGTGGGCCATGTTGGTTGTCGGCATTGCGATGATTTTTAGCGGGCTCGTAGAAGTATTCACGGGCTCACCTATGGGTTGGGTTCTCGTTGCGTTTGGGGCTATAGGGCTTCAGTTCGCGGTCCAGGATTTACGAGGATGGGGAAAGGCGGAAGACTTCGGAACTAGAATCTCCAATCACCTCTCGCACATGCTCGGTGGCACTATAGCCACCATTACCGCGGTACTGGTTCAACAGGTTGTTCCAAGGCTTGATCCGTCAAACCCCCTCAAAGTGTTGGTCTGGTTAGCTCCGACATTGGTAATCACTCCCCTAATCGTCATTTGGGCTGGCAAAGTCAGGACGACTCAAAAGGTTCGTCTATTTAGCAGCTAGCAAACCTGAAGCCATCCAACGGGGTCTAAATGGAATGACTCGCAACGCATTCGCCTTATAACTAGAGCGAATACTTCCAAGGAAACCATGGCCAAAATGTTTGATCTGAACAACCAGCTTCGAAACCTGTCATCTCAGGAGAACCTTGAGATTGGTAGGAATCTGATAATCAGCGTTAGCAACGCTGTCGCAGAGGCCGCTGCAGCGGCCAGGCGAAACCTTGGTGAGTCTGCAGCCGATTCTTCTGAACCAACGCTTGAGGATCAAATTCTCTCCACTCTCAAGGATGGAGCGCTCTCGAGCGTAAACCTGAGAAAGAAGATCGCTGAGCTAAATGGCGGCATTCGTCCCAACCAATCGGAACTAACTGCAGCCATCGCAAATTTGGTAGCGCAGCTCTTTGTTGCCGAGCAGGTAAATGGGGAGCGCAAACTATACGAGTTGACCGAACTAGGTTTGCAACGGGCCTCGAAGTTCGAACCAATCTCCTCCCACCCAGGCTCTTCAAAATGCAACTGCGGTAACCACTCACTCGGGACGCTAAAAGCGGCGCAGCGACTGTCAAGCGTTGTGCTGGACGTAACTACCAATGGCACCAAGGAGCAGCAGCACCTCGCTGCCCAAGAGCTCGAAAAGGCTCGCACTCGCATTTTGCAAATCCTGGCGGATCAACAGATTGACTAACCAAACCGGGCCAATGGTTCGCTTCAGTAACCAAGACGCCCTGAAAATGCGCTACCGCCGAATCCTCAGCTTTGCCGCAAGAGCGTTGGTGCAAACCTGGTGGTTCGAATTGGTTCTTCCAAAGTTCGGCCTCAGGGAATGGGTGGCCCGCGGGAGGGTGTCACGGATCCAGAAACTTGCGCGCAGGTTCTATGTTCTTGCAGCCGACCTTGGTGGTCTAATGATCAAGCTCGGACAGTTCTTATCGACCAGGCTCGATGTTTTACCCGAGGAAATCACCAGTGAGCTGCGCGGGTTGCAGGACGAGGTTGACCCGGAGCCATTTGGCGAAATTCGAAAGAGCATCGAGCAGGAGCTGGGACTCGCTCTAAATGTCGCTTTTGCTGAGTTTGATGAAAACCCAGTTGCTGCCGCATCTCTGGGTCAGGCTCACAGGGCCAAACTGAGCCCGGAGCTCGCGGAAGACTTTGGCTTTGATGAAGTGATTGTCAAGATCCTCAGACCCGGCATCGATCAGATCGTCGAGGTAGATCTGGCAGCACTGCGTCGCGTCGGAGGCTGGCTTTCAAGAATTCGCCTAGTGTCAAAACGAGCCGATGCCCCAGCGCTAGTCGAAGAGTTCGCAACCACCAGTTATCAGGAAATTGATTACCTAAATGAGGCAGCTAACCTAGAGCGCTTTGCCAATCAATTTGTTCCGGATCCGAATGTTCTGGCCCCCGAGGTGATCTGGGAACGCACTGCGAAACAGGTGCTAACCCTCAGTAACGTTGCCGCTATCAAGATCACGGACCGAAATGCTCTCGAGGCTGCAGGTATCGACCCAAGCCAGGTTGCCGCAGAGCTTGCCAAGGTGACATTTGAGCAGATCTTCACGCACGGGTTCTTTCATGCCGACCCACATCCAGGCAACATCTTTGTGACCCCAAAAGAAGGCGATTCAGGGGATTTTGCACTCACCTTCATCGACTTCGGGATGATGGGCGAGATTGATGACCGGCTGAGGCTATCGCTGCAGCGATTCATATTTGCGGTTGTGGGAAGAGACCCGCGTGCCTGGATCAACTCAGTCAGGGAACTCGGGGTGCTGTTGCCGGGTGCCGACACCGTTGAGTTGGAGCGAGCAGTTGCGGAGCTTTTTGATCGCTTTGGTGGAGTGGCGGTTTCAGATATCGCGCAAACCGACCCAAGAGAAATTAGGGACTTTGCAATCCGATTTTCTGAGCTTGTCAGAACGCTGCCATTTCAACTTCCCGAAAATTTCCTATTGCTCGTTCGGGCTATCTCGCTCATATCTGGTGTGACTACCGAGCTCAACAAACAGTTCAACATGTGGGACGCGGTTGATCCTTTTGCTAGGACCCTGCTCTCGGGCGGCGCAAACAGCACCATTAGCGCTTTGGGCAAAGAACTTCTGAAGCAAGCGAATTTGTTTCTTCAGCTACCAAGAAAACTAGATGACCTGATCCTGAGGGTCGAACGCGGTGAGCTTGTCGTAAGGCAACCGGAGACCGAACGCCGATTGCGACTTTTGAACTCCTCGATTAGGCAGCTGGCTTCTGTGTTGCTGTTTGGCGCATCACTCTCGGCCGGGCTATATGTCGGTGAGCAAAACCAACTGCTTTCAACCGGACTCTTTGTGCTCTCCGGTACCGCTTTGCTGGGAGTGTTTATTCGCTCAAAGAGCTGGTAATCAACCTATTTTTTGCGAAGAAATATCGACTTTAGTTTTGCAACGATCTTTTCAAGGCCCTGCATGCCCTGCTTGTTAAGCTCTCTTGCCCACTCGATCTCAAGAGCAAGAATCGAGAGGCCGAAGAAAATGAACAGTAACCCTGGTCCTGGTGTGACCATCATGATCAAGCCGAGAATCAACAGGGTGAAGCCAACCACCATTGTCAACACCCACCTCAGCGGGTGCGGGAGTTTCGAAAGAAACTTTTGAATCTTCTCCACTGCCTGACACTTTCGTTGGTTTTTACTAACCTAACCAATTCTTTCTGGATAACAGCTGAGATTCAATTGAGATGAATCTGGATCCAAGCCTGCTCGAGCAAACGAGGCAGGCTTGGATCCGCGCAGACTTAATGGCTACTTGAGGCTAAGCCTTCTTTTGCCAACCCAAGAAAATTCTTACCCAGAAGCCCTTAGTGAAGTCTGCGTTGTATCTGAGCTCGGTAACCAGTTCAGCACCAGCAAACTTGCCAGTCAGTAGCTGACGGCAGAAGTTCTCAGCCACCTTGGCGGTCAGGTCCGCGGTCGGGGTGTTTACGATGCACTTGACTTTGTCAAATGGATCTGAAACTGCCGACAAGCGCTTTGTTACAGCCTTCACGAATGAGGATGCAACATTCTTGGTTGGTGAGAGCATGTTGATCTCTCTACCCGTTGGCTTGGCAGAAACCTTGAAGGCACCAACGTGAGTCAGCTGACCATATTCCGACTTGGCCAAAATGTCATAACCACCGGTCGGGAAGTTGGCTGGAATTGAGAGTTTGATGTCTCCATTCTTGAGAACTTCAAAGTCCAACTTGATGCCGTTGGCGCTAAGTTCGGTGATGCGATCCAACTTCTTTCCACTGATCAGTAGCGTCTCACCGTGGTAGAGGGCTTGATTGCTGAAGCTCTCAATTTCAGGTCCAACATAAACAGCCCCCGAACTAGGTGATGGGGTTTGCGATGGGGCTGGCGTGGCCGCGGCAGGAAGTGGTTGGTCATTGTCGGTCACAGTGTTTGGAGCATTTCGATCCTGAACAGGACTTCCACCTACACCAGGGTCAAACACCGTGGTGGCTCCCGCGAGAGCAATTCTGTTGAAAATGAAGACGGCTTGGAACAGGTTGTCATCACCAGTTGCGTTCCTGGTCTTGATGGTTAGGTCTGTGTCTCCTTGGGACAAGAATGCGCCTAGGTTATAAAGCTCGTCATCCGCTGGGTCTGAGTATGGTGCACCGATTGTTGGGTTGGTAACCGAGTCACCGATGCCGCCGACTGTGATCAAAGCGCCGTTGGCAGCCTCACCATCATCGAAGCTTCCGGCATACTCTGCAATTCTCGATGATGAGACTTGGCTCGATGTAGTGATATCGATCGTTGAAGACTGCATTCCGCTGCTTACCTGATATCCGTAACCGATACCTACTGATACTCGGTGACCAGTCAATTCGTTCGCGTTTAGAGCTGGAAAGGATAACGAGAAGCTATCTCCCGCGGTCTTGGAAGCTCCAAAGGCAATAACCACCGATGAGTAAAGAGTGTTTGGATCGTCAAAGATAACGATGAGGCTCGAGCCGTCGTAACTGGTTTGGCCGGCTCCTTCATTCACCGCAACGTCGATAAGTCCAGCACCCGAGGCATCGATGGTGGGCTTGATGATGTCAGTGACTTCTGCAAAGAAATTGCCGAATTGGGTAGCACTTGTGACTGAGGCTTTGTGACTGAAAGAGACCGCCTGGCCATTCAGAGAAACATCACTTGGTGCCGCGAGGTTTGCAGTTCCACTCGTTCCGGCAAGGGTCATAAACGCTGCGACAACTTTCGCACCGGCAGGCTTTTCAACCTGCAAATTGCCAGTTCCGTTTAAAGTTCCCAGACCGTCAATGGAGGTCTTCAAGCGACCTGACAGCCTAACCATCTCTTGAAGACCGGCATTGGTCCAAGAAGTGGTGGCGGGCAGAGTGACTGCAGCATTTGCAGCCAGCGGAATCGATAGCACGGTAAGGAGGCTTGCAACAAGGGCAGCCACTAGACCGAATGATGTGTATCTCTTGTGCATATTAACCTCAATTTGATGACAACTTGTACAGTCTAATGTCCGGACATTTTTTCTTTGGCTACTGGCAAGCCAGTGTTGCCTCTTGAATCCCGCTAAGCCCTCCATGGACGAATCTGCACCCCATGAGTCGAATCCGGAAACCAAGTCACTTTGGCTGCTACAGGTAGTGATTGGTTGCTTTTCACCAATTGAGTGAAAACTCAATCGAGGGGGACTTATGAATCCAATGCTTCCAAACAACTACGACTTCCTGTACACGTTCGCTGCCCTTGGCAGCTTGCTGACGCTCGTTACGCCAGTGGCTTTGGTGTGGGTTCTCATCGAAGTTCGAAAGATTCGCCCTCTGCTGCAGAATCAGGCCAAACACGAGGAAAAGTAACGTTTCACTTTTCGTTCGGACAAGCAGCTTCCAAGCGCATAGAGTGAGGGAACGTTTCGCTTAGGACTCAACGTTGAAAAAGCTTCTTGGCCTTTTAGTTTTATCCACCCTGGTACTTACTGCCACCCCAGCACTTGCAGCGCCCGTGAAGTTTGCCAACTGCAATGCCTTGATCAAGAAATACCCATCGGGCATTGCCCTGAGTTCCAAGTCAGCCAATAGGGGCAATGGTCCAATTGCAAAACCCAAAGCCGACAAGGCAATCTATAACGCCAACAAGAAACTCGACGCCGATAAGGACGGCATCCTTTGCGAAAAGGTTGTGAAGGCCGCCGCGACGCCCAAACCTGAAACCACAGGAGTCGGACTAGACGCGATAACCAAGGACGCTTGGAAACTGGCCCAGGCAGATGTATTGAAGACAGTTGCCGCGGGGACATTAGGTTCTGTGAGTTTCAGCTATGTGGTCGGTCCACAGCTTGATCAATCACGACTGACCTCACGCAAAACTGCCCTCGAGTCCGCATACAAACTGTGGTCAAAGTGGTACCAACCTTCAGTCGTCGAAATCATTTACTGGTCGGAAAACGATGCAGCTTGGGCCGAGGAAAAACTTGCCACCGGTTGGAACTATCGACCCGATCTCAAGGCCGTAGCAAATGGTGAAAAAGGTAACTGCGGGAGTGCGGCTGCGAATGGCGATGGTCGAACCACCAGCTTCCACGAGTGTGTGGGTACAAACCTGGGTAATGTCCCGAGCTCGGTGCAAACCACCCCTCATGAATACACCCACCTGTTCCAGGTTCGTCATGGCGGCTGCGCCCTCTACGACTGGTACTGCGAAGGTGGTGCAGCCTACTTCGGATCAACAATCGGCAACGTCGATGATGCCTCCGGTGAAAAGCGTTTAGCCCAACTGCGACTGTGGTCAAATAACCTGGGTGCCAACAAGGCAGCCGTTGCATCCGGTGACAAGCAGACCGTGATTCGGCTCCTAACCGAGTGGCAAGGTGACAGCCACACCCGCGATGCAATCGCCGGTTCCTATTTCCTCGGAAATCTAGCCACTGAGGTACTAGTAGCCGCTTTCGGAGTCGAGCGCTGGGCCGAATTTGCTATGTCGCTCTCTGGCCCATACGACTTCGAGTACTATTTCAAGAAGTCTTTTGGCGTTGAAACCCAGACCTTCTACAAAATCGTTGCCGACTACGTTACTGACCAACCCGAGATCTTTAGGTAATCGAATGACCAGACTCACATTTGTCAATCTGCCAATCCAAAGCGCTGCTAAAACTAAGGCTTTCTACGAAGCACTCGGTTTTGAGTTCAACCCCCAGTTCTCAAGTGAGGACACTCTTTGCATGATCGTCTCCGAGACCGCCTACGTAATGTTTTTGGAGACCGACAGATTCAAAGGTTTTGTAGACAAAGAGTTGGCTGACACTCATACCACTGTCGCAGCTCTTCTTTCTTTCTCCTGTGCATCAAAGGAAGAAGTAGTGAGCACGTGCGAGAAGGCATTCGAACTAGGTGCCAGAAGATACAAAGAGCCCGATGACCACGGGTTCATGCTGGCTTGGGGTTTTGAGGATCCAGATGGTCACATCGTTGAGCCGTTTTGGATGAATCCCGAACACATTGAGAGGTAACGAACAGATGGGGGTTTGCCCATTATTGGATTTAAATTAGGCTCGACTCATGACAGGCGAACGAGTTGAAATTCGGATTGAGAATTCTGAGTTATCCGCCGAAGATTTCTCCGTAAATTCAGCTGAAAGAGCTCGTGTCATAGCGGAATACAAAGAGCTGTTCCGAGATGTTTGGCCTGAAAATTGGCGAGAGGAAATCCTCTCCCAGTGGCCTGACTAGACCTGGAATGCCCGACTACCTTCTCTTCACCATAGCCTTTCTCGCTGCGGCCGTGGCTCCAGGTGCAGACACAATGCTGGTCCTATCGAGAGCACTCGAGGAGCAGCGCAGGGCATGGCTCGCTGGCTCAGGAATCACGTTGGCAAAGATTGTTCTACTCGTGGTCGCATATTTTGGAGCGACCACACTGCTCTCAGGAAATCCTTCTATTGTTTTGGCAGCCAAGATACTTGGAGCAACATTTCTTGGCTATCGAGCGATCGTACTTTGGCGTCGAAGTGTGCTCAACTCCCCAGCGACAAGCAAGTCGGGTTTGGCCGATTTTGGGATTGGCTTTGCAACTGCATTCACTAACCCGCAACCGCTGGCGTTTTACCTGGCCATCGTGCCTCAGGTTGCGGCCACAACAGAGCTGGGATGGCTGAGCTTGATTGTGGTAATTGGGTTTGGGCTAGTCACTCTCTTTTATGCAGCACTAGCTCGCCCAGTCTCTGAGTTATTGAAGAGGAGGGGACCAAAGGTATTGAATCGATCCATCGCTGTGCTTTTGCTGGGTGTAGCGATCTGGATCCTGCTTCGATAGCTAGAGTGAGAACATGACCGACTCAAATCCATACGCAAACCAGCCGATGAGCCCAGAGAGTGAAAAGCTGTGGGCGATGGCGCTTCACCTGCTTGCAATCCCGTTTGAGTTCTTCGCTCCACTGATTGGCTACTTCGTGCTTAGAGACCGCGGTCCATTTGTCTCTCACCACGCTAAAGAGTCGCTGAACTTCGGCATCACCATTGTCTTGGCAGCAGTAGTGCTCGTTATCTCAATTGTTGGTTGGTTGTTGCTTTGGGCATTGCCAATAGTCTGGGTGGTATTCCGCATCATCGCCGCCATCAAGGCAGCGCAGGGTGAGTTCTACAAGATCCCAATCGCAATCAAGTTCATAAAGCTCTAAGACAATGTCCGAAATCCTCAACTTCAGCCTCAGTGCCGAACGGTCTTCCAGCGATCTGTCGCTGGCTACCACCCATGGGGCCACCGTCAAACTCGACACTTCGTTAGCTGGCTACTCAGAAGCTCTGACCCCGATCGAGCTATTGCTCTCTGCCCAAGCAGCCTGCTTTATCAAAGGAGTGGAGCGCTTTGCGGAAAAGCTCAACTTCGATTTTTCGAATGTCATCGTCTCGTTATCGGCTCAGCGTCCGGCTGATCAGGCAACAATTACCGGATTGCAATACCTGGTTGAGATCGAAACCCCAGAGTCAGAGGACAGAGTTGGGTTGATTGCTAAAAACCTCGTCAAACACGGCACCATCTATAACGTGCTGAGTGCTGCAATCCCTATGACTGGAGAAATCAGGAAGCGCGCTGCTGCCTAATCAGGCCAATCCAAAAAATCACCGTTGAGACAAGAGTTCCCGCGACAGCCAACCGATAGACCCAAAGTCCAATTCTGACAATTGGGTTGAGTGGTTCATAGGGGGCCTGCCTCCCGATTGTCAGGGCGGCAACAATCGTGAGAGCGCCAATCAACACAGCTGCCAAGAAGCTGGCCCACAGATAGACAGGGGGTTTGGTTTTACCAACCAAGAGTGCGATTGCGAAGACAGCCCCTGCGAGTAGTAAAGCCAGTCCCCCTTCAAGTGGGTCAATCAAACCAACAATCAAAATGGGCAGATTCAGCGCCAAAAGAACTATTGAAATTAGCTTCGACCTGGCCATCAAGCCTCCTAGCTGTCCGTTCTACCTCAACACTATGCCCATAAAAGAAAAAGCTGCCAAGCAGTTGCTTGGCAGCTTTGATTCTCTGAGGTCAGGCCTTTTGGTCGAACCTGTCGTTATTCATAACCTTGGTCCAAGCGGCTACGAAATCGTGAACGAACTTCTCGCGATTGTCATCCTGGGCATAGACCTCGGCATACGCACGCAAGATGGAGTTTGATCCAAACACTAGGTCAGCCCTGGTTGCCGTGAACTTGGCCTCGCCGGTTTTGCGATTTCGCATCACATATGAGTTCTCGCCTCGCGGCTCCCAGACATAAATCATGTCGGTGAGGTTCACGAAGAAGTCATTCGTAAGCGCACCCTCATTTTCGGTCAGCACACCGTGCTTGGTACCACCGAAGTTTGTGCCCATCACTCTCATTCCACCGACCAGTGCGGTCATCTCTGGTCCGGTTAGACCCAGGAGCTGTGCTCGATCAAGCAGTAGCTCCTCGGCTGGGACCACATAGTCCTTCTTGAGGTAGTTTCTGAAGCCATCTGCCAAGGGCTCGAGCGGAGCAAATGACTCGACATCGGTCCACTCCTGGGTGGCATCGCCACGGCCAGGGTGGAACGGCACCTCGATGTTGAAACCAGCCGCCTTGGCAGCCTTCTCAATGCCAACGTTTCCAGCCAAGACGATAAGGTCAGCAATAGATGCTCCGGTGTCGTTCGCGATCGGCTCCAGCACCGACAGCACTCTGTTCAGACGCTGTGGTTCATTTGCCTCCCAGTTGCGCTGCGGTTCCAGTCGAATGCGAGCACCGTTTGCACCTCCGCGCAAATCACTCTGACGGAAGGTGCGAGCAGAATCCCAGGCAGTTGCAACCAGCTCAGAGACGCTGAGACCGGCGGCCTCAATCTTGGCCTTGGCTGCTGAGACGTCGTATGAAGAATTACCCGCAGGGATGGGGTCTTGCCAAATCAGGTCTTCCTTTGGTGCGTCCGGTCCGATGTAGCGAACACGTGGACCCATGTCACGGTGAGTTAGCTTGAACCAAGCCCTGGCAAAGACCTCGGAGAAGTACTCCGGATCTTTGTAGAACTTCTCGGAGATCTCACGGTAAATCGGATCCTTGATCATGGCCATGTCAGCATCGGTCATAGCAGGGTTGTGACGAATCGTTGGGTCTTCAACATCCTGAGGCTTGTCCTCCTCCTTGATGCTGACTGGCTCCCATTGCCAAGCCCCTGCTGGGCTCTTGGTTAGCTGCCACTCGTGGTTGAAGAGCATGTAGAAGTAGCCGTTGTCCCACTTGGTTGGGTTGGTGGTCCAGGCACCTTCGATACCGGAGGAAACTGTGTCTCGACCGATGGCTCTGGTGGTGTGATTTTGCCAGCCAAGTCCCGCCTCGGAGATATCAGCTCCCTCTGGGGATGGGCCTAGATTCTCGGCTGAGCCATTTCCGTGCATCTTGCCAACGGTGTGACCTCCTGCGGTCAGAGCAACGGTCTCCTCGTCATTCATCGCCATGCGGGCAAAGGTTACGCGGATCATCTGGGCAGTCTTCAATGGGTCAGGCTTGCCATTGACGCCCTCTGGGTTGACATAGATAAGACCCATGTGAGTTGCCGCCAGGGGGTTCTCAAGGGAGTTTGGGTCTTCAAGGTTTTCGTAGCGGTTCTCCGATGGAGCAAGAAACTCCTTCTCGGCGCCCCAGTAGATGTCCTTCTCTGGGTGCCAAATGTCTTCGCGACCAAATGCAAAACCATAGGTCTTGAGGCCCATCGACTCATAAGCCACGGTTCCGGCCAGGATCATCAGATCTGCCCAGGAGAGCTTGTTGCCATACTTCTTTTTGATTGGCCAAAGCAATCTTCTGGCCTTATCTAGGTTCACGTTGTCTGGCCATGAGTTCAGTGGTGCAAATCTCTGGTTACCAGTTGAGCCGCCACCGCGACCATCTGCGATTCGGTAGGAACCAGCAGAGTGCCAGGCCATGCGAATCATTAGACCCCCGTAGTGACCCCAGTCTGCCGGCCACCAATCTTGGGAGTCGGTCATCAGTGCGTGAACATCGCGCTTTACGGCATCGAAGTCAAGCTTCTTTACCTCTTCGCGGTAATCAAAGTCTCCGAGCGGATTGGACTTGCGATCGTGCTGGTGCAGAATGTCGAGATTGAGGGCATTTGGCCACCAATCCATGTTTGATACACCGGTCTGTGTGATGCTGCCGTGTGGCACTGGGCACTTTGCGCCTGAATCCATTTGTTCCTCCAGAGATGTTGGCTATCAATGACAACCACCGAGGCGGGGAAATGCTTTCCTTGAGCAGGGAACTACAGCGACATTGCCTTCTGAATTCGTTTTAGAGAGACGGGCTCGGCGGTTCCTAAAGATTGAGCGAATTGACTGACCCGGAATTCTTCAATTAGCCATCTGGCCTGAACCAGTTCTGGGGCTGCCCCAAGGCTAAGCGGCATAGCACCGCCTTTGGACTCGAAGAGCGAGATTGCCTCGCGAACCTCATACCAAAGCTGAGCATCTTTGGATCCGGGCTCCTGTAGTTTTCTGATTCGATGCGCGATGGCCTCCAAATAGGTAGGCAACCTTCTGATCCGCTGCAATGAAGTTGCAAAAATTAGGTTCTTCGGGGTGAGCTGAGCGATGTGCTCTTTCTCTTGATTTAGGACTGATAAGAACTCGAAGTTTTTGATCGCCGAAATTTCCTTTTGAGCGCTCGCGGCGGCGGTGGCGATCTTCTCCATGGTTGGCACCAGCTCAAAGGCCTTTTCAATTAGCTCGCGTTGAACCGTGTCACGGACAGCCTCGAACTGCGCCCTTTTGAAGATAAGGCCTGCTGGCTCGATCTTTCTCAGTTCTTGCTCTGCAAAAGCCCCAAGCAGGTCGGCCAGATAATCCTTCACGCTTTGATAGCCAAGGGCAGAGAGGGCGAGCTTTTCTTGAGGCTTGAGGTGATCTTTGACGTAGTCGGCAGGGTTTGGAATTGCTCTTCTGATGAGTTCGATGACACCGTAGACGTGGTGTTTTCTTCGCTCACTCTCGGTTGCAAAGAGTTTTATTTCAACACCGGTTGGTGACATCAATAGGGTTGGAAAAGCCTTGAGGTTTGAGCCGGCATGCTGAGACTCGATGGCGACAGGTAGCTCATCAAAGTCCCATTCGCTTACCACCCGCTCGAGCTGATTCTTGCCTTGAACCAGACTGGCCACTTCACCACGGGCCCTGTCCTGAAATTGCTTTTTGAGAGCGGCGAGATCTGTTCCCAACCCAAGCTGCTTACCCTTGGCATCCACCACGCGATAGGTCATTCGAAGCGAAGTCGGAAGCTTTTCGAGATCAAAGTCCGTTGCTTGGATTGGAACTGAGCTCAGCTCTCGCAAGGTCTTTGCCAAGAGCTCAAGGAGCTGGCCATTTGGAACTTCGGGCAAGACCTCAAGCACTTTTCGAGCCCAATCGTTGGCGGGCACCACGAACTTTCGAAGCTGTTTTGGTAGCGATCTAATCAGCTCCGTCACCAGCTCCTGGCGCATGCCAGGAACCAACCATTCAAATGGGTCGGCGGTTAGTCTTGCCAGGACAGCGAGCGGAACATCCACCGTCACACCATCGTCGATGGCCCCAGGGTCGAATTTGTAGTTCAGCTCAAACTGCTGGCCCTCGTAGGGGAAAGACTTTGGTAAATCGAACTCGGTTGGCTCCTCGACCTCGTTCTCATAGAGCTTTTCAACGCTCAGGTCCAAAAGGTGAGGCTTCTCTTCCCTAACCTTGCGCCACCAACCCTCAAAGCTTCTAGTTGAGAAGACGTCGAGTGGAATGCGGTTATTGAAAAACCTAAAGAGTTCGTTCTCCGATGGCACCAACTCTGGTTTTCGAGATCTCTCTGCTCGCTCAGCGAGCTCCTCCAAGAAGACCTTGTTGCGCTTTTCAAACTGCTGCGGTGAATCCCATTCGCCATAGACAAGGGCGTGCCTGATGAACAACTCGCGCGCCACCATCTCGTCGATTCTTGAATACTGCAGCTTGCGGTTTTCAACTATGGCAATGCCATAGAGCATCACCCGTTCGTTAGCGACAACCGAACCAAGTTTCTTCTCCCAGTGCGGCTCGGAGTAGCTGCGTTTGCAAAGATCACCGGCCAACTCCTCAGCCCACTCGGGTTTGATCTCGGCGTTCATTCGGGCAAATAGCCTGCTGGTTTCAACCAGCTCGGCCGAGATGATTGCCTGCGGTGGCTTTTTGGCGAGCGCCGAGCCAGGGAATATGTAGAACTTCTTGCCACCCGACCCGGCATATTCCGCAGGCCCCTTATTGGGTTTAGCTTTGCCGTTTTGCCAGATTGGTTTTTGCTCCTGCTTGATGCCAATTTGAGACAGGAGTCCAGCAAGCAGACATTGGTGAATACCGTCGGGATCTTTTCTTCTGCCCCTTAGCTCCATACCCAAAGGTTTTGCCAATGATTGAAGCTGACGCATCAGGTCTTGCCACTCTCGCACCCGCAAATAGTTGAGGTACTCGGCCTTGCAGAGTCTTCTAAATCCCGAGGAGGAGAGCTTTTGCTGCTGATCCTCGAGGTAGTTGTAGAGATTTAGCAGTGATAAAAAGTCTGAGGTTTGATCTTGGAAGCGAGCGTGCAGCGTATCTGCCTGCACTCGCTTCTCGGCTGGTCGTTCTCTCGGATCTTGAATGGTGAGGCCTGCAACAATCGCCATCACCTCACGCACAAGGTTCTTCTTTTGAGCCTCGAGCAGCATGCGAGCAAACCTAGGTTCGATGGGCAATCTCGCTAGCTTCTTACCCACCTCGGTGAGCACTACCTCTTTGGGGTTTTCTATTGCACCAAGTTCAACCAACAGCCCAAGACCGTCTCTGACTCCCCTGCCATCGGGTGCTTGCAAGAATGGAAACTCTGCGATGTTGGTGATGCCGAGCGCTGCAGCCTGCAGAATCACCGAGGCAAGATTGGTGCGCAGGATCTCGGGGTCGGTGAATTCACTTCGAGAGTTGTAGTCCTCCTCGGAGTAGAGCCGAATCACAACACCCGGAGATGTTCTACCGGCACGACCCGCTCTTTGATTCGCACTCGCCTGGGAGATGGCTTCGATTGGCAGCCGCTGCACTTTGGCTCTTGGGCTATAGCGCGAAATGCGAGCTGTGCCCGCATCGATGACGTATTTGATGTTCGGGATGGTCAAAGAGGTTTCTGCCACGTTGGTGGCCAAGATGATTCTTCTTCTGACACCTGGCGTTGACGAGGTCTCGAATACTTTGTGCTGCTCGCTGGCGGAGAGCCTGCCATAAAGCGGCAGCACCTCGGTCTTTTGCGAAATTGCCCCCGAGACAATTCGACCCAAGATGGCGTCCATCGCATCTTTGATCTCTGATTCACCAGAGAGAAACACCAGGGTGTCGCCCTCTGGCTCGGTTGCCAACTCATCGAGTGCAGAGATCAGCCCATCCAGGTAATCGCTCGCGGAGCTTGAGCTATCAACATCTTCCTCAGCGCTGTCTCTGGCAACCGGCCGGTATCGAATCTCAATTGGATAGGTTCGGCCCGAGACCTCAATAATTGGGGCACCAGAAAAATGACGGGAAAAACTATCCGGGTCAATCGTTGCCGAGGTGATGATCAGTTTTAGGTCTGGTCGTTTCGGCAGCAGTTGCTTCAAATAGCCGAGTAGGAAGTCAATGTTTAGGCTTCGCTCGTGAGCCTCATCGATGATGATCGTGTCGTAGCGCTTTAGAAGCGGATCTTGCTGGATGGCGTTTAGCAGAATGCCGTCAGTCATCACCTTGACTTGAGTCTTGTCCGATGCTTTGTCGGTGAAACGAACCTGGTAACCAACTAGCTCACCAAGAGATACGCCAAGCTCCTCAGCTATACGCTCAGCCACCGAACGGGCCGCAATACGCCTTGGCTGGGTGTGGGCAATCTTCTTGCGCCCAAGTTCAAGGCACATTTTTGGAAGCTGAGTGGTTTTACCTGATCCGGTAGCTCCCGCAATCACGACAACTTGGTTTGTCTTGATCGCCTCGAGGATGTCCTGCCTACGCCCAGATACCGGAAGGTCTTCCGGGTAATTGATTTTCGGCACTGACATAACCCTCTAATGCTAGAGGTCAGGGCTTTTTCAAAGCTTGGATTCGAGAACCAATCACCAGTGCAGATCCAATGATCACCAGGTTCTTCACGATGTACTGACCCTCAATTGTCAGCGCAACAGGGAAGATTGTGAAACAGACCTCTGGCAGAAGCACCAGCGGCAAAAAGGTTCCAGGCATCTGCAGAGCTAGCAAAAAGATCGCCACTCGAGTCAGCGGTGTAAATAGAAAAGCCAAGCCAATCGCAATTTCCCACAGTCCCAGCAGCGGGACGATGATTTCTGGCGTTAGCCAATACACCGTTGCAGCAACTAGGTCATAGGCGGGACTGAGCTCGCCCACAGTCTTGAGGGCTCCAAACCAAATGAAAATGACACCGATCGCAAACCTGAGGAACACCAGTCCCACTCGATCCATGAATGAGATGACCAGCGTGTCTATTTTCTGAAGCGTAGCCCTGAGATTGTCCATAAAGAGGACAACCCCAGTGGCTACAAAAATCTGCCCGCTAGCTGCGAAGCGCTTTGGCAAGCTCCCTGGTGGATTCGATCAGTTTGTCCATGTCCTTGCGAGTGTGGGCGAAGGAGACTAGCCACTGCTCATCAAGACCCGGAGGGGTGATGATGCCGCGGTTGATGCCCCACAGCCAGCTAAGCTCTGCAGCCTCAAAGTCAGTCTGCTTGAAATCACGGTAGTTACGCACCGCGCTCGGAGACCAGATCATTGCACCCTTGACACCAAAGCCAACGGTGTGGGCAGGTAGCTGGTACTCGTTGATTATCTCGTCGAGCTTTTCCAGGGTGTAGAAGTTGATAGCCTCCGCGCGATCGAGAGCCTCATCGGTAGCAATCTCATCAACTGCATCCCAGGCGGCCATCACCAATGGGTTTCCGTTGTAGGTGCCGTAGTGAGCCATGCGGCCATCCACCACTGCGTCCATGTACTTCTGCTTGCCACCAAAAGCGGCGACCGGCAAGCCGCCACCGATGCTTTTGGCCAATGAGATCAAATCGGGCTCAACGCCAATCTTCTTTGCAGCACCGGCAACTCCGGCAGTCAGACCAGTCTTGACCTCGTCAAAGATCAGTGCGACGCCGTACTTGTCGCACAATTCACGAACACCCTTTAGGTAACCCTCGTCAGGCAGGATGATCGACAGGTTCTCGATAACCGGCTCCAGCATCAAACAGGCAACCGAAGAGGCCGTCTGCTCCAGTTTGCGCTCTAAGGCAGCAAGATCGTTGTAGGGAACAACGTGAATCTCGCCGGCCTCGACCTCAGCTGGGATATAGGGAGTTGGGTTATCGGCTGGACCGATCTTGTCCAGCGATGGCTTTACCGAAACCTGCAATGGGTCGTAACCACCGTGGTAACCACCCTCGATCTTGATTACACCCTTTTTGCCCGTCACCGCTCTAGCGATTCGGATGACATACATCGTCGACTCAGTACCGGAGTTGGTAAAGCGCACCATGTCCAAACCAAAGCGTCGCTTCATTTTCTCGGCACCCGAGGTCGCGGTAGGCGATGGGGTAACAAACAAGGTGCCGGTCTTATTGAGGGCGCGCTTGACCTTGCGAACCACGTGCGGGTTCAGGTGACCAACCAGCATCGCACCAAAGCCCATCGAAAGATCGAGCAGCTTGCGACCATCAACATCGGTCACGTAGGCACCCTTGGCACGGGTTACTGAAATTGGGTATGGGTCCCAGTGCTGAAAGCTGGAGGTCACACCCATCGGCAATGACTTGGCAGAAATTTGGTTGTGTTGTCCAGAACCCTTAGTAGTGGCACTGAATCGCTCCCACTCCTTAGCAAGTAGCTCAGCTACTTTCTCTTTGTTGAGTGGAGCGTGCCCTGCGGGCACTTTTCTCCAACCGGTAGGTTCGTGTTTTGGGATCATCTCTT
>JACCDH010385572.1_pt1 | contig 19079 bp, 8 predicted proteins | sample 7442481 | NCBI WGS metagenome assembly JACCDH01 (sample SAMN15323433, study PRJNA562643) | freshwater metagenome | isolation source: river surface water | place: USA:Blue River Watershed | collected 2017-08-15 | reverse complement strand
TGCGCAAGTAGTTGGCAGATCCCTTGATGCTGAAATGATCAAAGAAGTAACGGCCATACAACTGTCCTTTGGTCTCGCTGTAATTGCTCTTCACCAAATTGCTATCTGGGACAACGCCACCTTGACTACTCAAATGATAGATGCGTGTTCCAAAATCCCCCTTTTTATTTCGCCCAGATGAATAATGTGCGTCTACGACCGGTGTAAAATAATTCCCCAATCCGGCTATAACATAACCATTCTGCAAATTGGGCAACTTGTCAATCACGTTGATCTTGGCTGCAGACAGTTTCTCAGGGTCTTGGGTGGTTACAGAAGGGGTTGGTAAAAAGTTGAACTTGATTTTTTCCATCTTAGACTTCTGCTCAATGATGGCCGGATTGGAACTGATTTTTCCTGCATCGCGCAAGCGAATCTTCAATTCTCCGTCAAACTCGGCACTTTGAACCATCGAGGTATCTACCTGTGCCAACAATCCTGTTGTATACAAAAACAACAGCCCAAAAATGATTTGCTTCGCCTTATTCATTGTTTCCTCCTTCTTTATTCTCGTTTACCGGTGTGGTTTCTTCAATGTTGATCTCATCGATGACTTCTGGCTGCTTCAGTTTCTCTAAAGCTTCTGCCTCTTTAAGCGCAATGATCTCCAACTTGGCTTTGGCCTCGTCCTTGACCTTGACATCCTCAACATTGGCCTCAATGGCTTCAATCGTGGCGCGGGCTTGAAAGAAGTCGGCCATTCCGATGTAGGTATCAACCAGAAGCAAGAAAGCTTTATTGCGGGGCTCTTCGAAACCACCAAATTGATCCACCAAATCATAAATCTCTGCTTCAGCCATTTCAAAATTGGCTTGATCATAGAATGATTTACAACGCAGGTATTTCACGTCTGCTGCCTGACGGCCTCCTTTTTCGATAATTACTGCCCAATCCGCACGTGCCAAATCAAACTCTTTGTTCTCGGCTCTCATCAAACCTCTCCATTGGTAAGCTGTGTTTTTGACATCCTCCGGAATACCTTGATTGTCGATGACTTTGTTGGCGTATTCCATGGCGTGCACAAAATCCTTTTTGTAATAAAAACAACGCATTAAACCCACTTGCGATTCCAAAATATTGTTTTTGGAGACGGCCACTTGTTCCAACTCCGTATAGTGTTGCGCAGCAATGTCCCAATTTTTTCTATTGAACTGAATACTTGAAGCGGATAACAAGGCATCTTCAGTATACTCGTTAAATGGTTGAGCGATCACTGCATTGTAGGCATCCAATGCGCCGTCTTGGTCGTTGGATTTGTACAAACACTCCGCCAACAAATAATTCGCTTCCGCTGCATGCAATGCGGGCTGAAACTGTTGGATATATTGACGCAATTTGGGTACAGCAGCTTCACAATTTTCTGAAAAGCCCAACTCAGCTGCTCGAGAATAAACCTCTTCTTCAATGTCACTGTCACTAACGTTCAATACTTTGAGGCTCTTGATTTGCTGTTGGAAAGCCACGTCCTCAATCAACATGGGCTTGACAATAGCAATTGCATCCAGCAGTATCGGATCATTGGGAAACTTGGCCACCAATTGATTCCAGGCTTGCTTCAACTTCTCCAATTTGTTTTGCTTTGCGAACAACAAGCATTGATCTGCCAGCGCCTTTTTGGTGTAGGCGCTTCCTTCATGATCTTTGAACAATATGGTGTAATATTCTTCCGACTCAATCAAACGATCATCCATCAAATAGGACTTGGCCAATTCATAAATGGCATCTACCTCATACTTGGAACCTGGCAATTCCTTCAACATCGATTTTAATACCCAGGTTTTTTTATCGGGTTGCCCCAAATAACCATAGGCCAAACCCTTCTGATACATCGCGTAGTCTTTGTTGCCTTGGCTGTCATCCGCAACTTTGTCATAATATACAATTGCATTTTCGTATTGCTTATTGACAAAGTAAACATCGGCTACCCGTAATACTGCATCATAGTTTTTTCTTGGATCCTTTACACCGTGGGTCTCGATGAATTTTTTAAAATATGGCAATGACTCCAAGTACTTGGTCTTGGCCACTTCCGGATCCAATTCTTTTCCAGCTTCCTTAAACTTGCAATAACCTTGACCGTAATATCCAGCACCATGGTATTCTGTTTCAAAGACACCTGGCTCATCCAGAAATTGCTCATACCGTTGAAAAGCTAGCGCGTAATCATTCTTCTGGTAGGCAATCTCAGCCATCCAAAAACGGGCACTGGCCGAGATGCGCTGATCGATGGGATAAGTAAACGATTGCTCAAAAAACTTCATGGCTTTTTCATACTCTCGCGATTGATACAGCTCAACCGCTCTGTTGTAAGATAAACTTTGATAAGCTGCTTTCACGACGTTGTCTTTCTTTTTGATTTTATCCAATGAAGCCAAAGCCTTTTCATAATTCTTGGTCTTCATGTAGACATTCAGCAAGAATTGATAAGCCTCGTCATGCTTGGGACTATCCGGGTATTTGGCCAAATATGCTTCGAAAGAAGTGATGGCATCATCAAAAGGATCAGAGGACAATTCAAAGGCCAACTTGGCAAAATTGAACATGGCATCTTCTTGTAATTCCAAATCGAAAGCCATATCGCGTGCTGCTCCAAATGCTTTCCATGCCTCGCGCTTGTTGTCCATTTTGATGTAGCACAAACCTTCATTGTAGGCCGACATTTGTCCCAACAAATCCTCCTTGCTCTTGGCCCCACCGTATCCGTCTACAGCTTTTTGCCATTGCTCACTGCGCTGATAGGCAAAAGCCAAACGGTATTGGTCTTCTCGACTCATTTGGCCTTTTCCTTTCACTTTGGCAAAATGCTCGAGATAAGGAATGGATTCCGCGTAACGTTCTTTGTTGAAATAGGCATCTCCAACCAATTTTTGAATCTCAGCCGCTTTTCCCTCATCCAATTGAGTAGCCGCCTCGAGCACTTCATTGCTGTATGCGATAAGTTCGTCATAACGCTTTTGGAGATAATAAATTTGTGCGATGTACAAGGGGACACGCTCACGGAAATTGGGATTGTTCTTTAGAATTTCAAAACCTTCCAATGCCGCGGTGTAATCGTTGTCCTCATAAGCCAAGTGACTGTACATGTACAAGGACGAAAACTGATAAACACTCTCTTTGTCTTTGATGACAAAATACTCACCGCGCGCTCCTTTCTTATCTCCTTTGCTGTATAATGATTCTGCTTTGTAGTAATGAAATACAATTTGATCTTTGATGGATAATGACCGCAAATCAACTTTGGCCAACCATTCCAGACATTTGTTGGCATTCTTCTTCTTTCCATAAAAAATACCCATTTCAAAATAGGCCCTTTCTTTCAACGGAGAATCCGGGTGGTTGCGGATAAACACATCCATCAAGAATTCTGCATCCTTGTGATACAATTCTAATGCGCATCGCGCAATGAAATACTCCGCATTGGCGCATTCCATGGACGCGTTGATCTGACAGAACTTTTGTCTATAATCTTCAAAAGCCTTTCGTGCCGGAGCAAATTTACTTTGCTCAAAAAGGTCAACCGCCTGCTGATAGGCTTGCTGATCATTCAACAATTGAAAGGGTCGTTGTGCATCCGCCGCCAAGGCCAATAGGCACCACAACATACACGCCATCCATCCACGTTTCATAGTCATTTGCAATTTGTAGTAAAAATAACGGAGCCGAACAAGGATAATTGTTCGGCTCCGGTGTAGTTGCAAACGAAAGATTGTGAATGGCAGCAGCCTATTTGGCTTCTGCCGCCTTTTTGTGATCGGCTAAAAACTGCGCCAATCCGCTGTCGGTCAATGGGTGTTTCAGCAATGCCATAATGGCGCTCAATGGGCCGGTCATGACATCTGCACCAATTTCTGCACATTGGATAATGTGCATCGGATGACGCACACTTGCCGCCAAAATTTCTGTATCAAAACCATAGTTATCATAGATGCTTCTAATTTGCTCAATCAATTGAATGCCATCCGTAGAGATATCATCCAAACGACCAACAAAAGGAGAAACATAAGATGCACCGGCCTTTGCAGCCAATAAAGCTTGACCAGCTGAGAAAACCAAGGTACAATTGGTTCTGATGCCCTTATCCGTAAAGTATCGAATGGCCTTGATTCCATCTTTGATCATGGGCACCTTCACCACGATATTGGGGTGCAAGCTGGCCAACATTTCTCCTTCACGAACCATGCCGTCAAAGTCTGTGGATATCACCTCTGCACTCACATCACCTTCTCCCACGATCTCGCATATGTCTACATAATGTTTCAATACGCGATCCGTACCTGAAATTCCTTCCTTGGCCATTAAGCTTGGATTGGTGGTTACGCCGTCTAGGATTCCCAAATCTTTGGCTTCTCTGATTTGGTCAAGGTTTGCTGTGTCGATAAAAAATTTCATGGTTCATTATTTGGTTGCAAAAATAACCCATCCCCTTCATTACTTTTGAACCATGTCACAAAATTTTTGGAAAATCAGCTTTCAGTTCATGCTACTTAGCCTTGCATTGATCGTGGGAGATTGGATGATGGATGGAGTAAGGATTGTCAGCAACGTGGATGCATTGTTGGCAGCATTAACCATCATGGTACTCAACCGTTTTGTCAAACCTTTGCTCATCGTTCTCACCATTCCGGCCACCATTTTTACTTTTGGACTTTTTCTTTTGGTCGTGAATGCCTTGATTTTGTTACTCGCTAGTGAAATTGTCGAAGAATTTCAAATCAAAGGATTTTGGTCTGCTGTCGGACTATCCGTTTTCATAAGTCTGGTTCAAGTCATTTTTGGTCAGAGCAACAATGTGAAATTTCAAGTCAACAAGGTCAGCTCAGACGACGAATCCAACGACGAGGTGCTTTAATTCTCAATCCATGTATTCCCAAGCTGAAGTATAACCTCCTGATTTTTCTACCCAATCCATCCATTGGGCATAGAAGGCATCATTGGCCAAAGTAGCGCTATCCCCTATTACTATCAATCCCTTTCGGGCTCTTGTCATGGCCACGTTCATTCTTCTGTAATCCTTTAGAAAACCGATGTCTCCATCTTCATTGCTTCGAACGAGACTGATGTAGACCAGATCGGCCTCTTGACCCTGAAAAGAATCGATGGTATTGACCTCCAAGTTAGAAGATTCGCTGAGCATCTCTTGCATTCTGTTCACTTGGCCGCGATAAGGGCTAATGACCGCGATTTGATGTTCTTGAAGAACAGACCAGCGTTCGATGTGCCGCATCATGAGGGATACTTCTTCTTGATTCTGAAGGCTCTCCCCCTCGTCTCCTTTTTGCTCTTCATATCCACACCCAGCTGTATCGATAAAAATCACTGGTGGTTGTTCTTCATGCCAACAATGATTCTGCACGGAAGGATGCGCCTTCAATCGCTCTTGATAAAATTTCAAGTTGGAAAAATGCATGATTTGTTCATTCATGCGGTATTGGGTATCCAAGAAATACACCGCTTCTTCGTTGACCTTTACAACAACATCCAATAAAGTAGTTGATAATGGCCGAGCAGCTGGCTGATTGGATTTAATTGTGGGTGGCAATTGATGGGGATCTCCTGCCAGTATCACTTTATCGGCATGAGCAATGGCCACCAAGCACGCAGGTGCCAGGGCTTGGCCTGCTTCATCGATGACCACTACATCCCACTTCTTGTCCTTGATAAAATGATGATTGGCTCCTATCAAGGTAGCCGCAACTACATCACTTTCCTCGATGTGTTTTTCAATGAGGTATTGCTCCCAATCTCTGGCCTCTTTCTGAAGATTCTTGGCTTCTTGGAACAACAATTTGCGTTGATCGGCCTCTTCTTTTCCGAAACTACGCTTGTACTTTCCGCCCATCTTCTTGAATTCAATGGCGCGTTTTTTCAATTCACGAATGCGCTTAAAATCGGGGTCACGCGCGAGCAACGCATCAATGGTCATGGCTTGATTGTCCTCTTCTACTTTCGCCACATTTCCAATTCGAACTCCTTTTAAACCGGCCTGAACACATTGCTGCAACAGATGATCAGTTGCTGCATTGGATGGTGCGGTTATTAAAATTTTCTTGTCGCGCTTGGCCAATTCCACAATGGCTGCTACCAATGTGGTGGTTTTTCCTGTACCTGGCGGACCATGCACTACTGCAACATCTTGTTGACTTAAAATACCATGAACGGCTTGTTGCTGTGAATGGTTGAGTTGCTTCAAAACAGGTAACTCCGCCTCTTCGTCCCGGCTTTGCTTTCGTTCACCAAATAGACTTTGCCGAATTTCCCACAGCCGACCTTTTTCCAGATTGATGAAAAAGTTCAATGCATAAAACATTTCTTTGTAACTCTTTTCATCCACCAAAACATCCACTCCTAGTTTTCCATTGTCCACCCATTCAGGCAGCTCGTCCAATTGAAAAACAATCTTCATCCGTTGGTCATCAACAAAACCGACATTTCCTACGACACGCTCCCCAAAAGAAGTATCGGCTTGGCTGAACAAGGATACGGGATTTCCGGATTGAAAAGCATGGCCTTTGATGGGTCTGGGATTTTCAACCAATAAAAAAGGATAAGCACCCAAACCAAATCCATCCTCTACAACCTTCAGAGGATACCAAGTCATTCCTTTCTCACGGCGTTGCTGCGGTGAGGTTTGGGCTAACCAAGTCTGACTCCACTCTTGTTCATGCTGATGCTCAGCCTTTAATGCTAATGCCCAATTGGCCAACTGCTCTAATGCACTCATTCTTCTTCAAAAAAAATCCCTCCGAAGAGGGATTTGAAACTTGTTATCGGGCAATGTAGACATCCCCGTGGAAATACTTATCGTCTTGATTTTCGAAGTTCTGCAAGAAAACAAAATAATAAGTTCCAGCCGTCAAGCCTTCACCCGTCCAAGAATTGTCATAATTGTTATTCTCATAAACCAATGTTCCCCAACGATTGTATACCTTCAGCACAGATCCTGGGAATTTCAGAACACAATTGTCATTTTCATCGCACAAGTACAATCCACCAAATTGGAAAGTATTGTTGCCATTCAAATCATTGTTTGGCGTGAAGATATTGTACGTCGTGATTTGACACGGATCACCCAAAACGGTGTAGTAATAATAATCACGGTAATCACAGTCCTCATCAGTCACCTCCAAGGTGTAGGTGGTAGAGAACAAACTGGGAATGGTATATGATGAGGTATATCCAACAGTGTCCACTTGGCCCAAGTCCGGTGAAAAAGACCATATATACGAATACGAATTGGATAAGGTAGAGAAAGGATAGACCAATTCAAACTCATCTCCTTGACACAAGACAGTGTCTACAATCACACCGCCAGGAATCAACAAAGGCGGCACATTCACATAAATAGAATCTGAAGCAAAACATTCTGGATCTTGGTTCGAGGTCACCAAGACATTGTATTGTACTTGATGTGCTGTGGCCACATAAGGAGTTAGTCCAAACAGTGTTGGATTGGGAATATTGGTTGCCGATAGGTATTGGATGGAATCACTTGTCCATGCATAATTATACGTAATTCCTTGAGCAGGATTAGTCAATGGATCACCTGAATCTGTATTGGGCAATTGCAAGGTTGCATTGCAATAATTGGTCAATGGCCCAAGCTCTACCGATGGTGCCGCGTAAAACTCAACAGTAATTTCATCGGTGTACTCACAACCGTGGTTGTCCATCACATGGTAGATATACGTATTCGAGGTTGCAGCATTCACAATGACATCGATAGAGTCGCATAATCCGCCAGGATTGGCGATGGCCACGTTGTTGCTGGTGGTCCAATAGGATGAGTCACAAGCCTCACCGATAACTGGTGTAAAGCTGATGGTATCCGGGTAAAACTCCTCGGGGAAATGCACATTCCAATCAAACACGTAACCATTGTCCTGGCCAAGTACATCGCAAATTTCCAGAATCCAATCCCCATTAATGGGACAGCCCAACAAGTTAGTAAAAGGCTCTGCTGGCTCATAATCTCCAGCAGGAAGCGTTCCACCAGCGTTTTGACTCCATGTGCCATTGGTGGATTGAGGGCTCCATGTATAGTCATATCCAACTCCCGGAGGAAGGGCTTGCTCATTATCCACTGGTTCTCCTAATAAAGTCCCACCTCCTCCATTATCATGCAAAACAATGGCAGACCCATCCGGACAAATGAGGGTAATATTAATATCATTCATCCAGCTGTGTTCAAAATTGAGGAATACATCTACAATATCATTGACAGAAGAAATCACAGGATTACCCGGGAAACCTTGGAAAGTGATGGTATCACTAAAACACTGGGTCTGATCATCCGGAATGAACAAATATCCATCAATGGGATTGGTGGGAACGTTGGACCAATTCACTTCATTGAAATTACTCAACAAAGACAATGGGACTCCTGTGCAAATTTGATTATCCGTTTCAGAGGTAGCCAATTGAATCACTGGCGTGGTGGAAACAAAAACCAAATAATCAATCAAAACAGAGTTCGTACAACCGTTGGTATCCGTCACATAGAGTTGAACCATGTAACCACCTTCTGCATCGAATGTATGATCAACAACAGGCCAACTGGTGGTATCGACAGAGCCATCACCAAATTCCCAAATGTGGGATTCATAAATGCCATCATTAAAGAATTCGGTGGCGGAGGCGTTGAAAGTAATTTCTCCTTGCTGGCAGATTCGTGCTGGAGATGGCCCCTCTGATGTGGTAACGACCACCGCAGGATTTTGACATGGAATACCACAACTGATTTCAGCACTGAAATTTCCTACACTGGCATCGGCATCAGAGGTAAACACCACGGTTAAACAACCTGAGGGATCAGTGCTATAGAAACTTAGATTCTGAATATCGACTCCTGTATAATTCCCTATCAAAGGAGCGCTGGTACTATTGCCATTGTAGATGGACAATTGATCACCAAATCCCAAATCAAAAACGTTAAAATCCAATGCGGTTATTTGAGGCAACGGATAAACGGGATCGGGACAAACAACAGAAGTATCATTAAAATTAGGAGAGTAATCGCTGGGTTGAAGTCCATCATCGGTCAAGAAACCGCCGCAAGCAATAATAAGAGGCTCACCGATTCCGATTACTTCGCCCTCAACACAGTTGTCATTGGTCAAAACGGGAACTACGATATCAATAGAACCTCCACATTCACCGGCGGTGGTATAGGTTACAGTGAAACTTCCGAAAGTTCCAACGATGTCTGGATCAAAGATACCATTGGCGTCTACTCCCAAACCACTCCAAACACCACCAGCAGGTTCTGCTTGCAATTGCACTGGATCTGAGGCCTGGCATATCTCCGGAACACCGGGTGAGCTTGGTGTTTGATCCCCAACAAAGGGGCCTCCATTCACTGTAATGGCACATCCGTAATTGTCTGTTAAAACAAAACTAAAATTGTCCCCATTCACCAATCCGCCAACCACCAAATCTCCGCCATTGATGACGCTGTCCAGTGGGGAAACAAAGGCTGTAGCAGGGGCAAATCCGGAAATTTCAAAATAGGTGACATTGGCATTGGGATTACCCTGTGTTGGAACATAGGTCACTGTTCCATCCAAGCAACTAGAAACGGGCAATACATAATTGATACCGGGAACCAAAGTAATTTCTACAAGATCACCAATCGATGAACAAGCTCCTGGCACATAGACCACTGTATCCTCGATGCTGTACATGGTAACTGGCGCAGCATAAAAATGCAATGGGGCGGTATAACCAGAACCTCCCGTTAAAATGCTGTTCATCAAACTTCCGTTGTTGGTATTGTTGGCCAAGTTGAATGGATATGTCCCATCCAATGCAGAGATACTATTGGGCCATATACCAGCATAATTGGGATCGGCTGTGATGTTGCCTGAAAAAATTGAAGGGATATCCGAATAAATGGCCCAAGCCATACCTGGGCTATACAAAACATTGGGATTGTTTACATTGGCTGAAGTCACTACGCTTCCAGTCGCTGACCAATTTTGATTTTGGCCAAAACACAAAACTCTGGACGCGGGTCCAGTGATGCCTGTTCCTGCAAGCGTATTGCACTCGATCAAACAATCCAAACTGGTGAAGGGCTCCTCGGTATTGCAACCAGGAGAACCAATAACTTCGGCGGATATAATGTGATTGGCTCCAGTATCCACTGGAAGATTGGACCAAATATGAGAGAACATTTGGCCTGAAGTAACGCTCACCGTATCCATCGGCACCCCATCCAAGGAAAGAGCAACCGCATAGGTTTGATTGACGGTATTGTTTAATACGATATCAAATTCTACACTGTAAATTTGATTGATGGTATCACAATCATTCACAATGATGGGGGTCAAGTCCAAAAGACAAGAAGCTGGTTCAATGCAAGTAATGGTTGCTTCGAAACCAGGTGATGGAACAAAACCTGGAACGTGATAGGTAATCAAAGTGTAACAAGTGTCAGACATGGCTAGAGTAGAATCTGCTCCCACGGGAAGATTCATGCTATTGAAAACAACGTTTGCCATAGCGGGAGAGGTGAGCAGGGTCATTGGATTATTGTCAAGATATTGCTCTATCTCGCTGAAGGGCCCCGCATAAACAATGAAAAAGTCTCCAAGAGGTGCTGCTGAATTGAAAATCCAATTGTTCATGGTCAATTGCGTGTTGACATCCCAAGAATCACTACAAATTTCCAAACTTTGATACGACTGACCTGGCAATGCAGTCATGTTGCCATTTGCGCCGCCGTTATCGGTAATATACATGGATGCGCCCTCGCTGCACAGTAGAATATCAGAGGTATTGCCATTCAATTGCGTGGTGTCAATATTGGGACAATTCATAGACTCATCCAAAACACTAAACGTGAAGATATTGACCAAATCACATTGCCCGCTGTCTGTGATTTGAACAGACCAAACACCATCTGCCAAATCATTGGCAACATTGGATGTATTGCCAGCCAAATCACCCAACCATTCAAAGGCAAAAGGACCCGTTCCGCTAGGATTCAAGGTGATGGATCCTGTATTGGGACAAATTTCATTTTGAATGATTTCGTTGGTTGCAATGGGCTGAGGCGTGAAGTTAAATTGGCCCGGAGATGGATTTTCATTGCCTGAAACCAAAACACCACTGCCATCGCAAACAGCGTAAATGGATTCGCCATCTTGGGTGTTTCCTGTAATCTGCTGAATCATTGCATCATTGATGGAAAGATTCACAGTCACTGCACCACACCCAAATAAATCAGATGTTGTAAACGAAGGTGTTTGAACAAATTGACCATTACCCCAATAAATACCATGAATGACCTCGCCCTGAGGATTGGCCAGTACAAGCTGTTCATTATTGTTGGTAAAAACACCGATATCATTAGCATTTCCGGAAGTACAACCACACGTCGCAATATCCAAATTCAAATTGGATATTCCCGAATTGACGGAGCCAATGGTAAAAATTGACCCTGGCTGTATCACCGTTCCTTGTGGGAAAGTCACCGCCCAATCCCCATCTGTAAGAATGTAGCAACTCAAATCAAATGGAACCGCTCCTGAATTAATGAGCTCGGTCCACTCTGCTGTACTGGGCATACAAGAACCATCACAAGCGCTGGTTGGATTATTCATTACCTCATTGATCAAAACCTGAGATTGAGAGGGAAGGACTGAAAGGAAAACGAAAACGGCCACGGACAGGCCAAATGATATTTTTTTAATCATGATTCAAAAAAAAATGCCCAAAAAGGGCATGGTTTGATTTATTTCTTTTTGTTGATGGAACCCTGGTACATGCGCTCAATGCGCTGACGGTTATTGACCATCACGACATAACCAGTGTCACCAATTCTGAAATTTTGGAATTTATCCAAAGGCTTGATGGTGGCGAACAAATGACTTAATTCTACCTGCCCCATGGTCTCCTGCGTCCAAGTTACGCCATTGGGAAAAAGATTGGAAATGTCTTCAAGGCTAGCAGACTTCTCGGGATGATAAGTCATAACATAGGCTTTTTCTTGCACGAAAGCATCGGGCACATTAACTTGAGCGGACAAAGAAATGGTCAACACTCCAAAGAACAATAGCAATACGTTTTTCATAATTATTGATTTCACAAGTTTTCAAATATAGGTCTTAATCCCGAGACCTCCTAACCTCGATTTTGGTTGCCCAAATATTTTTTTTTGAAATAGATTTTGAATTAAAAGTTATCCGTGTATATTTGCACCCGCAAAATTGCACAGGCGATCTCGTAGCTCAGCTGGTAGAGCAATACACTTTTAATGTATGGGCCCTGGGTTCGAGTCCCAGCGGGATCACTAAAAAAACCTCACGAAAGTGGGGTTTTTTGTTTGCCTGTAGTCCCACTTTTTTCTATTCAACAGAAAAATACAGGAAGAAAAAAGCGCTACTTTCGCAACATGAGAAAAATTTATTCGATAATCTTATTGGCTCTTGTGTGTTCCTCTATGTTTGGGCAAGCCAAATGGTCCAAACGCCTAGGAGGCCCATCTTTCGAAGAGGGACTAGATATTGATACGGATGTTGATGGCAATAGTTATACTGTGGGTTATTTCTCAGGTATCGCCAACATGACTGGACAATACTACTCATCGAATGGCTTGTATGATGGTTTTGTGATTAAAAACGATTCTTCAGGCGTTCTGCAATTTGTCAAAAAAATTGGGGGTTCAAACAATGACAAAGTACTGAGCATTGATGTATCCAGCAATGGCGACTTTGCAGTGACAGGTTACTTTTCAGAATCACTAACACTTGACAATACAACAATCAACGCAGCGGGTGAGCAAGATATTTTTGTGGCCAAATTTGAATCCAACGGAAATTTGATTTGGATAAAAAACTTCGGTGGTAGTAATGTCGAACAAGGAAACGCCATTCATCATGACAACAATGGCAATCTCATTATCACTGGCGAGTTTTCAGGAACTTGTGACTTTGGCGGCATAGCGCTTACAGCTGTGAGCAACTCCATTGATGTATTTATTTTAAAATTGAACAGCCAAGGTGAGGTCCTTTGGGTAAAAAAAGGCAGTGGCTCAGCTACTGACAGGGGAGTTGATGTTGCCATTGATGACAACGGTGGTATATATGTTTGCGGCGAATTCAGTGACACGGTTGAATTTGATGTTGTACACAACAATCAAATGTACAATGCGATGTTTCTCATCAAATACAGTCCAAATGGTCAGGAACAATGGTTCAGGCACATGGGCAGTGGATCTCAATTGAATGCAGGTTCAATAGCCATTAAAAACAACAATCTCTATTTTACCGGTGATTTTGATGGAACGCTATATTTCATTATCAACAAGGACCCAAGCAACAGCCTAGAAGGCATTTATGAGAACGCATTGTTTTTGGTCAAATATGACCTAAACGGGAACATCATTTGGAAAACTGCCAACAGTTCAATGAGTGACATCCGATGTGGAAAAGTAGTCATTGACAACAACAATAAGATTTATGTTGCCGGTGATTTTCTCTGTCAATTCAATGAATATGCCGACGAGTATGGCAGTGGCATATTCATCAGTCAGGGGTCGTGGGACAATTTCATTACACAATTTGACCAACAAGGCAATTGGGTGGAGGCCCGACAATACGGTGGAAGATATACAGATTACCTCTATTCATCAGCCATAAAAAACAACCAGCTCATCACAACAGGCAGCTTCATTCGCGACTATCTTATCACTGTTAACCCCTACCAATTTATCCAATATGGGACGAACAATTTGGATTACAACCTCTTATACGGTGGTGGTAGCTATTGCAATGACCCCTACTATTACCACTACGTCAACTTGATGGGCGCGGAACAAAACAGCGGTTTACACTCTGATGTTTTCATCAATTCTGCTATTGATTTCAATCGTGCCCCTATGGATTTCTTTTCCAGATCAGGCCTCAATTGTAACAGAGATTTCATTGAACCTCAGTTGTATTTCAGCTATTCCAACATACCGGTTCAAGACAGTGTTATCAACTGTGGGACCCCAGGTATTTACGTTTACCAACAAATCTATGATTGGTGGCTCCGTCCCAATATTGTGAGCACATGGAGCAATGGAGTAGTCAATTGGGAAAGTTGGTTTGGTGAAACAGGGAATTACAGTGTGCATTATGAGTACTTGGATGGTTGCTACATCTGGGAAGACACTGTGCATGTTACATACAACCCCAACCCAGAGGTTCCATTGATCAGTGACAACTTGCAATTCAACAATTCCAATTATTATACGACTTGGGTATATGCTTGTCAGGGAGACACCGTGCAGCTCTGGAGTCCAAATTACAATGACACAATGGTAAGTTGGACCTTGAACAACGTCCCTATCAACCCTGATGAAGTTTTAACCACTGGTGACTACTATGTCCGAAGGACGATTCCATCAACAGGATGTTATAACTACAATGCTGTGCATGTAGAATTCAAAGATTCATTGAGCGTCGTCGAACCAAAAATTAAAATCACTTACAATGGAAGTGTATTTGAATCCGATACGTTGCACATGTGTCTTGGTGAAAGTTTCAATGCATTATTTTATGACAGTCTAACCAATCCGCTTGCAGACATCAACACGTGCTTTCCTGACTTATCATCTGTAAACTGGATTAGCAATGATTCCATAGCCAATGCAGAAATTGGTGGGTATTTAACACAAACCAACTGCTCTGCATGGAATATGATACCCACTTATCCTGGTATTTATGTCAACGATTTTGCTGTTGAATTGGTGCGTTACAATCCTTGTGGTACAGAAATCGAAACAGTTCACCGCAGAATTGTTTTCAATGTTCATGAATTAGAAGATTTTGAATGGGATTTTCAAATATTACCGGAGGTACCACTTTGTCCAGGTGAATCTCCCTATTTCTATTTGAGCGACAGCACGTTGCATGTTAAGTGGGAATATTGCAACGACTGTTGGTCAGGCTGGGAATCCACAGCTTACTATCCTGATGCCGGTGGGCATAACGTTTATGTCGTTGATACCATACCCTCTGATTGGGGATGTTCATTTGTCAAAGACACCATGTTATGGTTGGAAGTTACAGAGCACCCTCAATTGGTCATCAACACCAATCCGATGAATGCCATCATTTGTCCATTTGATTCTGTTTTGATTAATGCCAATAGTAATCTAATCCAATACTGGGTGGGACCTGATGGAAATATACCCAACACAACTTCAACCTTTTATACAGAAACACCTGGAAACTATTATGCTGTTGCCGATTACGGAGAAGACTGTAATGTGGTATCCAATACAGTAGAACTCATCCAATACAATACCCCCTATTTATTGGCCAGTCCTTATGGGGTGATTTGTAATGGCAATCCCGTGACCATTACTGTTCAAACCACAGAGGGAAGCGTAGTGAACTGGCTGCCTCCATTATCTGGAAGCAACATGAGCCAAACCATCACTGAAATTGGAACCTACACGTGCAGCATTGACGCCTGTAATATCTACACCGAAATCTCGATGAATGTGATCATTGACTCAATGGACTTGTTCATCGAAAGCACCGATGAAGATCTTACATTTTGTCCAGGGGACAGTATCGTGTTGATGGGGCCCGATAATCTTGCGACTTATCAATGGACAGATCCGTTGAATAGTGAATTGGGCCAATTATATGTTAACGAACCGGGAATTTACACGCTCATTGGGGCATCAGGTTCAGGGTGTAGAGATACTACGTCAATTGTCGTCAATATGTTCAATGAATATCCAGAAATCTCAGTGATGGAAGACACTACCATTTGTGCGCGAGAGGAAGCCTTTCTTCATGCTGCTTCTGGTGACAATATCATTTGGTGTAACTCCAATTCGTACACTGATTATTTGTCCAATGGTCCAACTTATACCACTCCGCATCTTTTCGACAACCAAACCTATTATGTATACGCAAGCACTGCCAATTGTCAATCGGAAATATATGAAATCACCGTAATCGTTGATGATCATTGTCGGGAGATTGATATTCCAAATATTTTCACACCAGATGATGACGGGCATAATGATTGTTTTCCAGATGAAGAATACGATTATGATTTGGATTTAGACATCTATGACCGTTGGGGGAAAAAAGTTTTTCATAAAGAAAAATTAAAAGGAGGTTGGAAAGGATTAAATAATGGAGGTCAAAAGCTGAACAATGGCACCTATTTTTATGTCATCAAAGCTACTTTCTACGATGGTGAAACTGAAACTTACCAAGGAGATGTCATGCTTCTTGAAAAATAAGAACACTTTTGTTTTCCTGCCTTTGAACATTTTTTGATACGAAAACCCTGTTTTTTATTTTTATTTGTGCAATGACAAACACTTTAGGTCGCCTTGCTATTTTAATAAGTACCTGTATTTCCTTTTTTTATCCATCGAACTTTTCAGCCCAAAACTTTGAGTGGGCCAAATGGTTCGAAACAGATTCTGACGAAGACAATTTCAATGCTGTTTGCACAGATGACAGCGGGCATGTTTTTGTTGCCATTCAGTTCAACAATCTCATAAACATCGCAGGTGAAAGTTTCCAAACAGCACCGGTCGAAGATGTGCTCATCATCAAAATGGACAGCCTTGGAAATGCTATTTGGGCCAATCAAATTTCATCTCCGTACTGGGATCAAGTGAACGGCATCGACTGCGATGCAGAAGGCAATGTTTTTATCACCGGGCATTATTTTGGCAACTTGACGGTAGAGAACACCACCATGCTGGGCAACGCGGGTGGTCGGGAATTTTTCTTGATCAAATACAACAAGGACGGTGTTTTGCAATGGACAGTCAATGGAGCCAATGTTTGGGACGAAGAAGGTACGGACGTGATGGTGACCAATGATGGTGGCGTGATTGTCAGTGGTCGTGGAAACAATACAGCACAATACGGGAATTTAACGCTACTAGCGCCGGCTGAAGGATGGTACATGCAGGAATTCATTGCTCGTTTTGATGCTAACGGAAACGGGCAATGGATCAGATCTTGCGGTCCTACCTATTCCAGCAGTCAATTCTATTCAAAAGCCAAGTTAGAAAAATCAATCGACAATAGCTTTTATATTGGATTTACAGCTGGGGGTGAGTACATCTTTTACGGTGATACCATCAGGCCCAATTATTATCCTGAATTTTCAGCAGGTTACGATGCGTTGATTGAAAAATGGTCTATGGATGGAGATCCGCAATGGGCTTGGACAGGAGGATCTATTGGCAGCGATTTGGTAGAGGACATTGCCGTTGACCATTTGGGAAGGGTTTACACGTCATTCAATAGTTTGGGTCAATGGACTTTTGCTGGTGATTCTATTTTGACCCCGCCCGGTGATTGGGCCACTACGGCTATCCGATTAGATACAGAGGGCAACGAAGATGCCTATTGGACCATGTCTGGTCTTAAACTTTGCAACACCCTTGCATTAGAAGCAGATGGTCAAGGCAACATATGGGTGGGTGGAATGTTACGGTATGACGTGACTACCCCCTACGGAACAGTCAGCAGCAGTGGATTGGAAGATCGTGATGGTTGGTTTTACCGCATCAATTCTCAAACCGACTCCATTGACCGCATGGATGGTATCACAGGTCAAGGTTGGCAATTTGTGAATGGCATAGCCTATTGCCCTTACACCGATGACCTTTACATTGGTGGCAATACCAGCGGGAGTATCCAAGCACCTGCCTACTTTGGGTGGACTGATTCACTGCCTCAGCCATACGGAATCAACGGTGCAAGTTATCCTTACTTGTCTAAATACAACATGCTCCCTTGTCAATCGCCGCTTGAAATAGCTTCAACCGATTCATTGATTTGTCTCAATGAGTTGTTGTATTTGACAACCAACCACAATTTAGATTTTCAATTGTGGAGCGATTCATCCAGTTACTCCTTTCTAGAAATTAACGAGCCCGGAGACTACTGGGTACAAGGCTGGGACGAGCGCGGGTGTATGCAAAAGGATGAAATTAATATTATCCAAGGTCAATACATCACATTTACCACCATTGCCGATTTGCCCAGTTGCTTTGGCGCATCGGATGGTGGATTTGATTTAATTTTTCCTCCCTCTCAAAACATCAGTTCGCTGCAATGGAGCAACAATTTGGGAACCAACGAAGATGTTACGGGAATTGATGCTGGCAATTACAGTGTTACTGTTACCAATGATGATGGCTGCGTGACCTCATTTAATTTTATTCTTCAACAACCCAGCTTGCTCAATGTCTTCATCAACAGCAATGCTGCGCAGCCCACTGCCATAGCCAATGGGGGAACTCCACCGTATTCGTTCGTATGGCAACCAGGAAATATTGAAGGCGATACCCTACCTGAAGTTTCCGATGGAATCTATACGGTGACCGTTACTGATGCCAACGGCTGCACCGATGAAATGAGTACCACCATCGCTCACATTGATAATCATGCATTCAATTTAATGGCATATCCAAATCCAGCACATGATGTCATAAACATCGGAACAAGTGGTTTTCAAAAAATACAACTCATCAATGCCCTGGGGCAAGTTGTTTTTGAATCCAACACGTGCTCAAGCATTGATTGCTCCAATTTTGCTCGGGGTATTTATCAGCTAAAAGCTTCATCAGCGAGCGACAATCAACAAACCACCATCGTGTTGCATTAACGGACTGGCATTTTATTTTTCAAATCCCTGGATGATGATCCAACAGCCCACACCACTTGGTCGGGATGTGATGAATACAATTGATAACGCTCCTTGCTTTCCTTTACATCAAAGCGAACCCACTTCGTCTCTCCAGGCTTAAGCGACACACGCTGAAAATCAATCAAGCGAATGATAGGCTGTAAGTATTGACTGTAGCGGGTTTGAGCATACAACTGAACTATTTCTTCACCTTTTAAAAGTCCCTTATTGGTAATGGGAACTACGATCACATCTTTGTCCAAATTGTCATAACTAATTCCGCCGTATTCGTATTCGTTGTAACTTAAACCAAAACCAAATGGAAACAAGGGCCATCCTGAGCCGTCGATGTAATCATCACCGCGACCTGTAGG
>JACCDH011339931.1_pt1 | contig 19090 bp, 17 predicted proteins | sample 7442481 | NCBI WGS metagenome assembly JACCDH01 (sample SAMN15323433, study PRJNA562643) | freshwater metagenome | isolation source: river surface water | place: USA:Blue River Watershed | collected 2017-08-15 | reverse complement strand
GCCAGCGCTGGTTGTTAAAGAGTTGCTGACATAAAACTCGCCACCATCACCCACCGTACCAGGCACGGACGCTAACAACATGCAGTTGGTTTCGTCAGTAAACGCGCCGTCATCGGTCTGAATCCAGCAAATGCCGGTGCTCTTGCTGAACCACAAACCGTCAGGTGAAGAAAAGCTGTTGTTAGCAGTCAACTTAGAAAGATTGACGTTCTCTGGCATGTCTTCTTCTGCACCAAACACATAGATGTCCCAAGTGAAGGTTAACGCTGTGCTCAAACTGTCTTGCTCTTTGAAACGAATGATGTGGCCATTGGGGTTACCAGAACCCACTTTGCCGTCTGCATCGTTGTAAGAGCGTGGGTTGGCTGCATCAGCTGTAGCAGGCGTGCGGTTTGCAGCGCTGTTGTTGGTCAAGGCAAAGTAAATTTCACCGTTGGCATGGTTCACTGCACCCCACTCTGGGCGGTCCATTTTGGTGGCGCCCACAGCATCGGCAGCCAAACGTGTGTGCACGTATATGTCAGCCTGTGAAGCAAAAGTAAATCCAGGATAGCTTGTGCTTGAATAGCCTGAAATCAATGGGTTGCTAATAGACAACTCAATCCACTCGCCAGCACCTGTGCTGTTGAACTTAGCAACATACAACTTACCTTCGTTGAGGTACTTGTCGCCTGCAGTCAAACCGCCACCAATGTCGGCAGCGTCCCAGTTGGCTGTAGATACAAATTTGTAAATGTACTCATTGCGGCTATCGCAGCCCATGTAGAAAGCCAGAGGCTTGCCAACAACGGGAATGCCACAGACGGCAGCTTCGTGCGCAAAACGACCCATGGCTGTACGCTTAACTGGGCGAGCAGTTGGATTCAATGGGTCAACTTCTAAGTTGTAGCCAAATGTGTGTGGCTCATTGCGGAAGTCTTGCGCAGCGGTTGCACCAGTTGCAGCCACATTCCAACGTGAAAAACGAGCATCTGTGTCTTCCATGTCGGTGGGGGTGTACCAGCCTTGACCCAAACCAGTAGCCGCTGTGCTTGAAAGAACTGCGTTGCTCACGCCATAACGTTTGCGCGAAGCAATGGTTTTAGCATCTGGCAATGTAGAGTTTGCTGGCATGTTGAAATAAACAGCCCAGTTTTCTTCACAACCAAAGTAAGTACCCCAAGGTGTCTTTCCATGACCGCAGTTGTTCAATGTACCTCTTGATGTTGCACCTGTGGTGTCAAAGCGTGTGACAAAACTGGCGCGAATGGCCGCCAAATGGGCAGCAGGACCGCGAACATCAGCCACAGTTTGCGGTGTGATGCGGCGATTCAAAGCAGAGTCAACCACATAGCCTGTAGGCTTACCAGCTGAATCCAAAGTCACTTCAACAACAGAAATACCGTGCAAGTTGATTTCTTTCAGCACTTCCAAACCTGGACGAGCTTTCACATCCCAGTCGCCAAATTGTGTGAATTTTTTGCCGTTCACACCACCAGAAGTTTGACCACGTGGGTGCAAAAGGTGTGAGTCAGCAGAGCTCTCATGGTTCATAGCCAAGACAGCTTTGGGAGTAGCAGTGGCGCTATAACGGCCATTGCTGTCCACATAAAAAATGTCCATGCCGTCGTGGTGATCACCAACGCGCTGGCTCCAGTCGTCGGTTTCGGCACCGGTGTTTGAATAAGCAGGAATGCTAGAGACCAAGCGGTCGCCAGTGGCGTGCAACACTTTGACTGTGTAGCCAGAGGGAACAACCACCTGATCCAATATGCTCTTCGTGACGGCATTAAAGCCCAAGATGCTTCCTGCTGGCAATGCTGAAACAGCATTGGTTGCCGTAGCGCCGCCACAGCCAGGCAGCATAGGCAATGCTAACAAAGAAGCCAGACCCAAACCACCGCGCAACATATTGCGGCGTGAAGGATCTTTCAAGGCATCATTCAAAACGTCTTGAAAATGGGGATTGTTTGATTCGTTGCAATTCACATCGTCATTGATAGGCATTTATAGCTCCAGTTGATAAAAAAAATCCGTATGAGTAATATCGCAATCAATGATGAAACATTTGTGAAATTTCAAAAAATTTGTGTCGTGAAAATAAAAAAGGCCCGCGACGCGGGCCTTTGAATCAAACTAAAAACAACTCGATTTTAGAATCTGTAACGCAAGCCAATTTGTGTGTTGGTTTGCTCAACTGTTTTAACAAAAGAGGGATGGGCAATGCTTTCAGTGCCGTAAATGATGTATGCCGTTGTGTCTTTCACAATGGGGTACATCAACGCAATTTGCATAGCTTCAACATCTGCCTTGATAGTTGAGCTTGTCAATTTGGCTTTGCCCTTGCCAGCAGAAACCAACACACGATAGTCACCGATAGGCGCCAAAACACCGACGTTTTGTGTATCGAAAGTTACTTGAGTTGCTTCTGTGCCTTGAGTCATTTTGGTGTCAACGAAAAATACTTTGGCCATGCCGAAGTCGTATGTGGCACCGAAAGCATCATTTTTGCGGCTAGCCATGGCTGTAGGGTTGGCAACGGTGTAACCAAAGTCACCACCAACTTTGACAGTCTTGCTGTAGTTTTTGATAGTTTCAGTTGCCAAACGAACGCTGAAGGGGCCATTGGCATATGTCACGCCAGCAGATTCAGAGTCTTCAGCTTTGCCGTCTTGTGTGACCACGCCAGCTGCGCTGGTAATGCGATTGGCAGCGCTTGTGTTGCCCAAGCCGAGTTGAAAGTCAGCAGAGAAACCAGAGAAGTTGGGGGTTGTGTAAGTGATCATGTCGTTGCGACGTGAATCACGTGCGTTGTCACCCAAGAAACCAGCTGTATTTAGGCCGTCACCTGCGTTCAATGCATCAATGGCCACTTTGAGCAAAGTGGTGCGACGACCGAAAGTCACAGCACCGTATTGACCTGCCAGGCCAATAACGCCAGCACGTGTTTTGGCAATGCCAGAGTCAGTCGATTGGTCAACTTCGAATTCAAATTGGAAAGTGGCTTTCAAACCCTTAGCAATTTCTCTGTCGCCTCTGAAACCGATGTTGCTGGTGGACATACCGCCAGTCACAATGTTGCTTTCTTCTGTCTTAACGCCAGCGCTGGTGTTGGCGACGCTGTTATTGACAGCAATGTCAGCATTGCCATAAACGGTGACAGAAGTTTGCGCTTGAGCGGACAATGCTGCCAAAAGGGAAGCAGCCAAGATGGTGTGTTTGATTTGCATGATGTGATAAAAAAGTTAAGTTGAAATAACTTCTCAAATAAAGAAGCTGGATCATTTTCACATCTGGCGCATGACAAAGTTATGAATCGTTGCAAGTCTGCAACTAACAACTCTTTTCATAATCTGGTCACAATGTCAATATAGCAACAACCCTAGTTTAAAAAACTGTTAATCAAAAGCCAGCAACTTTGAAAATTAGGGTTGCCAACACTGCGGCATAACAAGAATTTGCCAATGTAGGCACTGCACTTAATCTTTGGTGATGGCTTGTTTCAAATCAAAGTATGGTTAACATTTTTGACATCAATTTGTCATAATTCGACTTTAAAGTAGGTATTGCTGAGGTCATTAGGTCTCTGGCAACTCAACCCCGAACTCTTAACTGGAGCTGAAATGCTTAAATTTAAATCCCTGTTTGCCGCGATTGGTTTGACAGCCATGGCTGCAACAACATGGGCCTCTGACATCACTGGTGCAGGCGCCACATTCCCCTTCCCTATCTATGCCAAATGGGCTGAAGGCTACAAAGCCGCTACTGGCGTCGGCATGAACTACCAATCCATTGGTTCTTCAGGCGGTATTCGTCAAATTCGCGCCAAGACAGTGACTTTTGGTGCAACTGACGCCCCAGTCTCAGGCGCCGACCTGGACAAAGACGGCATGGTTCAATTCCCAGCCATCATTGGTGGCACCGTTCCCGTCATCAACTTGGACGGTTTCAAGCCCGGTGAGTTGCGTATTACAGGCACTGTGTTGGCCGAAATGTTCTTGGGCAAAATCAGCAAATGGAATGACCCCAAACTTGCAGCCCTCAACCCTGGCAAAAACCTGCCCAACGAACTCATTACCATCGTTCACCGCGCTGATGGTTCTGGCACAACATTCAACTGGACCGACTACCTCTCAGCTGTTAGCAAAGAGTGGGCCGATACAGTGGGCAAAGGTGCTGCAGTGAAGTGGCCAGCACCTACATCGGTTGGTGGTAAAGGCAACGAAGGTGTTGCTGCCAACGTCAATCGTGTGAAGGGTTCTGTGGGCTATGTTGAATACGCCTACGTTAAAAAGAACAACATGAATTTCATGCAAATTCAAAATGCCAACGGCAAATACGTCAGCCCAGATGATTTGACATTTGCCGCCGCAGCAGCAGGTGCTGACTGGTTCAGCGTGCCTGGCATGGGCGTGTCAATGGTGAACGCCAAAGGTGACAACAGCTGGCCCATCAGTACAGCTTCTTTCATCTTGATGTACAAGAGCCCAGCCGACAAAGCTGCCTCCAACGAAGCCCTCAAGTTTTTTGACTGGGCCTTCAAAAATGGCAAGAAAATGGCTGCCGATTTGGACTATGTGCCACTGCCAGACAGCTTGACCAACGAAATTCGCAATAAAGTTTGGTCGCAAGTTCAGAAGTAATTTAGCGTTGAAATTCATCCGTTGATTGCACCAATGCAGTCAACGGATTTGTTCTTTTTTTAATTGATTCCCCTGCCAAGTGAACCAAGCCATGTCAAATCCTCAGCCCAGTTCAGCTCAAGCCGCGCACTTGCACAAAACCATAGAGCGCCAGCGCATACAAGACTGGCTGTTCCATCGCGCTACGCAAGCTTTTTCGCTCATGGTTCTCATTGCACTGGCTGGGATCATCATTTCTTTGTTCATCAATGCTTGGCCAACCTTTGCCAAGTTTGGCGCCCGCTTTATTTGGTATGTTGAGTGGGACATCATCAACGAAGAATTCGGTGCGGCCATTGCCATTGTTGGTACGGTTATGAGCGCCGGATTGGCCATGTTGATTGCAGTGCCACTTTCGTTCGGCATTGCTGTTTTCTTAACTGAAACATGCCCCGTTTGGTTGCGCCGTCCTTTGGGTACCGCCATTGAGTTGTTGGCCGCTGTGCCCTCCATCATCTACGGCATGTTTGGTCTCTTTGTGTTTGCGCCTTTGTTCGCAGATTTTGTTCAAGTGCCCCTGCGCCAGGTTTTGGGCGGCATGCCCCTCATTGGATTTTTATTTGGTGGCGCTCCCAACGGTATGGGCATCTTGGCAGCCGGCATTGTGCTGGCATTCATGGTGATTCCATTTGTAGCGTCTGTCATGCGTGATGTTTTTGAAATTACGCCTCCTATTTTGAGAGAGTCCGCTTACGGACTGGGTTGCACCACTTGGGAAGTGGTGCGAAAAATCGTTTTACCCTACACACAAAAAGGTGTCATTGGCGGCATTATGTTGGGCCTTGGTCGTGCACTGGGCGAAACCATGGCCGTCACATTTGTGATTGGCAATGCCAACCGCATGCCCACATCACTTTTTTCACCCGGCACATCCATCGCATCGACATTGGCCAATGAATTTGGCGAAGCCGCCGACTTTCACATGTCTTCCTTGTTTGCGCTTGGATTCTTGTTGTTTGTTATTACCTTCATGGTTTTGGCGCTTGCCAAAATCATGATCAACAGAGCTGAAAAAGCCAAGGGGTTCTGAAATGGCCATGAACATGAATCACTCGCTTTATCGCCGTCGCCGCATGGCCAACCTCTGGGGCATGGTGACCTCCATGTTTGCCATGGGATTGGGCCTTGCCGTTTTACTGTGGATTTTGGTTGTTTTATTTTCAAACGGTTTTGCAGCGCTCGACTGGAATATTTTGAGCCAAGACACCCCTGCCCCTGGTACTGAAGGGGGTGGCTTGCGCAACGCCATTGTGGGAAGCTTGCTCATGGTGGGACTGACGGTCTTGGTCGCAACACCCATCGGTATTTTGGCTGGCATCTACCTCACTGAATTCGGTGACCAAAGCAAAACAGCTTCACTCACACGGTTTGTCACAGACATCATGTTGTCTGCCCCCTCTATCACCATTGGTTTGTTTGTCTATGCCATTGCGGTTGCAACGGTTGGCCGTTTTTCTGGCTATGCCGGCAGCTTGGCCTTGACACTCATCGCTGTGCCTGTGGTCATGCGTACCACTGAAAACATGCTCAGACTTGTCCCTGGCAGCTTAAGAGAGGCTGCATTTGCATTGGGCGCCCCACGCTGGAAAGTTTCTTTGTCAGTCACATTACGTGCTGCCAAAAGTGGCGTCATTACAGGTGTTTTGTTGGCCATTGCCCGCATCAGTGGTGAAACAGCTCCCCTGCTCTTTACGGCCCTTAACAACCAGTTTTTCAATGACGACATGAGCAAGCCCATGGCCAACTTGCCTGTGGTCATTTTCCAATTTGCCATGAGTCCGTATGAAAACTGGATTCGCCTGGCTTGGGGAGGCGCCTTGATCATCACCATGACCGTGTTGGTGCTCAACATTCTGGCGCGTGTCTTTTTTAGAGAAAAAACAACAGGCTAAGTCAGCCCTCTTAAGTCTCATTTTTTGAATTCACAGGAAAACATATGCCTGATAAAAAGCCCACACAAAACGCCATCGAAGTGCGCAACCTCGACTTTTACTACGGCAAGTTCAAAGGACTCAAAAATGTCAACCTCGACATTGCCGAGCACCGTGTCACTGCTTTCATTGGCCCTTCCGGCTGTGGTAAATCAACTCTGCTGCGTACATTCAACCGCATGTACAGCCTCTATCCAGGTCAACGAGCCGAGGGTGAAATTAACTTCTATGGCCAAAACATCCTCGATAAAGGTCAAGACTTAAACCTTTTGCGCGCCCAAATCGGCATGGTGTTTCAAAAGCCAACGCCGTTTCCAATGTCCATCTATGACAACATTGCTTTTGGTGTTCGTTTGTACGAAAACCTCAGCCGCTCAGAAATGGATGAGCGCGTTGAGTCGGCTTTAACCAAGGCCGCCATTTGGAATGAAGTGAAAGACAAATTAGGCCAAAGCGGCTTGTCTCTTTCTGGTGGACAACAACAACGCTTGTGCATTGCTCGCACAGTGGCCGTGAAGCCAAAAGTCATTTTGCTTGACGAGCCCACCTCAGCACTGGACCCCATCTCTACGGCCAAAGTGGAAGAGCTGGTGAGCGAGTTGAAAAAAGATTACACCGTAGCTATCGTGACGCACAATATGCAGCAAGCTGCCCGCGTGTCTGACTTCACTGCCTACATGTACCTTGGCGAGTTGGTTGAATTTGGTGAGACTGATCAAATTTTCATGAAGCCAACACGTCAAGAAACCGAAGATTACATTACCGGCCGATTCGGCTAATTAGGAGCACAACATGGACAAACACATCTCAAGCCAATTCGACAACGAACTCACTGGTGTTTCCACTCGCGTCCTAGAGCTAGGCGGTCTTGTTGAATCTCAAACTCGTCATGCGGTTTATGCATTGGCTCAGTTCAGTTCTGAAGTGGCTCAGCAAGTCATTGCCACAGAAAAACAAGTGAACGAACAAGAAGTTGAAATTGACCGTGAACTGGCGTCCATCATTGCACGTCGCCAACCTACAGCGCGCGATTTGCGCCTGTTGATGGCCATTTCCAAAATCACTGGCAACCTTGAGCGTGCAGGTGATGAGGCCGAGCGTATTGCGCGCATGGTCAACCAAATCTTAGATCAAGGCACGCCTCGCAACTTACCCTCCTCCGAGTTGCGCATTGCTGCAGACTTGGCTACGGGCTTGCTTAGAAAAGCGCTAGATGCATTTGCACGACTCGATGTCGCCATGGCATTGACCATTTTGAAAGAAGACGATTTGATTGATGCCGAGTTCAATGGCTTCGTACGCAAATTGGTCACTTACATGATGGAAGACCCGCGCACCATATCTGCAAGTTTAGATTTGCTGTTTGTGGCCAAAGCCATCGAACGCATTGGTGACCACGCCAAAAATATCGCTGAATTTGTAATCTATGTTGTCAAAGGCGCAGATGTTCGCCATACAGCCTTGACTGAGATCGAAAAAGCTGTGCAATGAAAACGCTGCCGCGAATCCTGATCGTTGAGGACGAGTCTTCTATTGCAGAGTTGATTGCCATCAACCTGAAGCACAATGGTTTTCAGCCCATCTGGGCCATCGATGCTGCAACAGCGCAACGCGAACTCGATGATGTTGTTCCCGACGTCATCTTGCTCGACTGGATGCTGCCCGGGGAAAGCGGTTTAACCCTTGCACGTCGGTGGAGAAGTTCTGCTCGTACCAAGACAGTACCCATCTTAATGCTCACAGCCCGAGGCGACGAAGCCGACCGCGTTGCTGGTTTAGATGCAGGTGCTGACGACTACATTGTGAAGCCCTTCTCACCGCGAGAATTGTTAGCCCGTATTCGAGCTGTTTTGAGACGCCGTGCGCCTGAATCTGCAGTGGGCGTTGTCAAAATGGGTGAGCTTCAGCTTGATTCAGAAACGCACCGCGTTAGCTATGAAGGCAAGCAAATTAAAGTAGGCCCGACAGAGTTCAAACTGCTGCACCATCTCATGCATCACCCCGAAAGAGTTCACAGCCGTGGCGCTTTGTTGGACAAAGTCTGGGGCGATCATGTGTACATTGAAGAGCGCACAGTCGATGTCCATATCAAACGCCTGCGTGAGGCTTTGGGCGATGCCGCCGATATGATTGAGACGGTTAGAGGCGCCGGTTATAGAATGACAAAACAAGTTGGTACTTGAGTTCGGAAGTGAATGTTATTTGCTCTGTATGAATTGTTGTTTTGGCTGGCTGTAGTTGCCATTCCTTTTTGGATTTGGTTCGACATCACAGCAGCACTTTGGGCCATGGTAGGCACGCTTGTCATTCACGCTGCAGTACAGGGTTGGCGGTTTGAGCGCTTTCAAAAATGGCTCAATGCCAAAGTTTTGCAAAATGATCCTCCTTGGAGTGGCGCATGGCTTGATGTTGCATCGCGTATTCAACGGCAACAAGCTCAAGCGGCCAATCAGACAAAAATTCAGGAAAAACGCTTGCAAGATTTTTTGCTGGCCATTCAAGCTTCACCGAATGGCGTTATCTTGCTTGATGACGAGGCCAGAATTGACTGGTGCAACAACACAGCAGCTTCTCATCTTGGACTGGACGCCAAAAAAGACCGTTTACAACACATCGTTCATTTGGTTCGTGATCCACAGTTCACCAAATATTTCGCCCAAGAAGATCATCCCTCTGAAATTTTGATTGACGGACGATCCACATCACTGTCTAACCTTCGAAAGCTGTCCGTTCAGTTGCACAAATACGGTGAAGGCCGGTTACTTTTGCTCACTCGCGATATTACCGAGATTGCAAAAGCAGAGGCAATGAGAAGAGACTTTGTAGCCAATGTTTCGCACGAAATTCGAACGCCTCTGACTGTTTTGGGTGGCTTTGTTGAGACCTTGCAATCTGTTCCCTTGGATGCGCAAGAAACTCAAAAATACTTGAAACTGATGTCTGTACAGGCCGATCGCATGCAGTCATTGGTGGCTGATTTGCTAACCTTGTCTCAACTTGAAGCCAGCCAAGCCCCCAATGGTCAAGACAAAGTCAGTTTGCCTGAGTTAGTGACACAAGTCATGGTGGAAGCCAATGCGTTGACGGCTTACATGGCCGATCAATTGTTAGGTCAAAAACATGCTTTGGTTTTTGACAGTATTCCGCCTTTTGACGTCATGGGCTCTAGATCAGAGTTGTTCAGTGCACTTTCCAATTTGGTAAGCAATGCCATCAGGTACACGCCTGCTGGTGGGCTTGTCCACCTTAGTTTTTCTGAAACAGAAAATCAGCTCATGATTTCTGTCAAAGATACTGGGCCCGGCATTGCCTCAGAGCATATTCCACGTTTAACCGAGCGCTTTTATCGGGTTGACCAAAGTCGTTCGCGAGAAACAGGTGGAACGGGTCTTGGCTTGGCCATTACAAAACACGTGATGCAACGTCACGGTGGCGAATTGCTCATTCAAAGTGAATTGGGCAAAGGTTCTACTTTTAGCCTGGTTTTGCCAAAGAGTCGGATTACCGAACAAGTACAAACTTCGAATCAATCCGTTGTGGCTTAATTTTTCCAAAGCGCACCGAAGGTGTGCTCTGGCAATTGCTGAACTCGCCCTCATTTAAATTTTAAAATGACACAAAAATGACAATAAAAAGTCACACAATGAAGCTGTATAAAAAATAATACGACAGAAACTACTAGATGCAAAACGGACAATTATTAGCAGCGATCGATTTAGGCTCTAACAGTTTCAGATTGGAAATTGGGGTGTTGGAACACGGGCACATTAGGCGTGTTGAATACCTCAAAGAAACAGTTCGTCAAGGCAACGGTCTCGATGCAGACCGAATGTTGTCCAAAGAGGCCATGGAACGAGGCTGGGAATGCTTGGCCAGATTTTCAGAAAGATTGTCGGGCTTCCAAGCCAAGTTTGTGCGCGCGGTTGCCACGCAAACCCTGCGTGAAGCCAAGAACAGAGACGTCTTTCTAACGCAAGCCGAAAAACTATTAGGCTACCCCATCGAAGTGATCTCTGGCAGAGAAGAAGCCCGCTTAATCTATTCCGGCGTGGTCAACCTCCTTCCACAATCTGAAGAAAAAAGACTGGTTGTCGACATTGGCGGTCGCTCTACAGAGCTGATTCTGGGCAAAGGGTTTAAACCACAGACCATGGAGTCATACCGAGTGGGTAGCGTCAAGTGGTCCATGAAGTACTTTCCAGACGGCCAATTTACCCCCATGGCATTTGAATGGGCTGAAGTGGCAGCCAAGGCCGTTTTGGATGAAGCCATTGCGCTCTACCCCAAAAACCAATGGGATGTTGCTTACGGCTCTTCAGGAACCATTGGTGCGGTGGCAGATGTCTTGCAAGCTGCTGGTTGGCCTGAGGGGGTCATTTCACGCGAGGGTCTTGATTGGTTAAAAGAAAAACTGATCAAAGCAGGACGCGTAGACGTACTTAAATTAGACGGCGTTAAAGAAGATCGAAAGCCCGTCATTGGCGGCGGCTTGGCTGTGCTTTGCGCGCTTTTTGATTTGATGCAAATCAACAGCATGCAAGCAGCGCAAGGCGCATTGCGACACGGGGTTTTGTACGACTTACTTCAGCGGGAAGACAACACAGACCTTAGAAGCACCATGGTGGCAGCCCTAGGCAACCGATTTGCCGTAGATGTTGCGCAAGCCGAACGCGTTCAAAAAACAGCAGTCACGCTCTTCAAAAATATCTTAGACAAAGACCGTATTGAACCTGACCGAGCCATACGCCTTGAGAAAAAACTCAGTTGGGCTGCGCACCTTTTAGAAATTGGCACACGAATTTCTCACAGTGATTTTCACAAACACGGTGCTTACATCTTAGACAACGCCGACTTGCCCGGATTCTCAATGTCGGAATTGCACCGCCTAAGCCAATTGATTTTGGGGCACCGTGGCAAGTTGAAAAAACTTGAACTTGAAGTGAAAGATTCTGAGTTCATTGCCCAATTAATCAGTTTGCGCATTGCGGCCATTTTGTGCCATGCCCGCCGCGACCCAGATTTGAAGGGTGTGAGCCTTAAAAATGCGGAAGACAACTCAACTGGTTTTGTCATTCAATGCAAAAAATCTTGGATTCAGCAATGGCCACAATCGGCTCATCTATTGCGCGAGGAAAGCATCGCCTGGCAGAAAACAACTTGGCAATTAGATTTCGTTGAAATTAATGGAAAAACGATATAAACTATTTACACGTTTAACTCTTCAAGCCATTGATCATGTCAACTGAAAGCACAGCAACAAGCACCCCAACTACCGCCAATACAGCTGCAGCCGCACCCCAAGCACAAGCTACGACTGCAGTTAAAAAAGCAAGCCCTGGCGCCAAAAAAGCTGCACGCAGACCCGTCAAAAAAGCTGCCAAGCCTACCGTCAGTAAGACCCCCAGCAAAACTGCTCAGCCCGTTCAGCCCACCAAGGCAAAGCAAAATACAGAGCAAAAGCCCAAAAAACCAAAGTTGGTTCGCGACAGCTTCACCTTCCCCAAAGATGAATACCAAGCCATTGCAGGCTTGAAGCAGAAAGCACTGGGCCTAAAGCACAGTGCCAAGAAAAGTGAAATTTTGAGAGCAGGTCTGATGCTCTTGAATGGCCTTAGTGACAAAGCATTTTTGGCCGCCTTGTCCAAGGTGCCTGCTTTAAAAACTGGACGCCCAGCCAAGTCTTAATTAGAGAAGCTCGGGTGTTTGAACGCTCACAATAACAGTTTGTGTTTGGCCATCACGCACCCGGCTTCTTAGCCACCACACAGCACCTTTTCTTACGGAGCATTCTCCGTTTGGCAATCCCAAAAGGTAAGCAATGGCCTGACCCAGCACTGGCTGGTGGCCCACAACCAATACGGACATCTTGGAGTCTGGCCAACCCGCCGTAACCAACAAATCGTCCAAATTTCCTTCGGGGTGCAGCTCCGATTTGAATTTAACTTTACGCCCCAAAGTTTTGACCGTTTGCTCGCAACGGATGGCCGGGCTAGAAATCACTCGAACACCCTCAGGCAATTGACGGTCCAACCATTGACCCATTCTCTGCGCTTGCTTTTCGCCTTTGGGCGTGAGTGTTCTTGACAGGTCGTCTTGCCCCTCAAGAGCCTCAAACGCTTCTGCGTGACGCCAAAAAATCAAATCCATGATTGAAATTTAATTGCTTATTTTTTTGAAGTAGCTGTTGAATATTTTTGCATCAACAAAGCTTGAGCACTTTGGGTTTTACGACCCTTTTTATCAACGCGCCTGTATTGACCATCTGCAGCCAGTGTCCAAGCATTGCGAGTGTCGTGCAAATAGGCCAGCAAACATTCATCCACCAACCTTTGCCTGAGTGCCAGGTCTGTGACTGGCCAAGCCAGTTCAATTCTGCGCGTCATGTTGCGCGTCATCCAATCGGCACTGGACAAATAAAAATCTTGCAACTCACCCGCCTCAAAGAAAAACACCCGAGAGTGCTCCAAAAAGCGGCCGATGATTGAACGCACTCTGATGTTGTCAGTCTTGCCAGGAACTCCGGCAGGGAGCATGCAAGCACCGCGAACAATCAAATCAATTTGAGCCCCGTTTTGACCTGCCTTGATGAGCGCTTGAATGAGAACCGGGTCTGTGAGTGAATTCATCTTTGCAACAATTCTGGCGGGCAAGCCATTGGCGGCAGCCAAACCCACTGAATTAATTTTTTCAACCATTTTGGATTGCAAATGGAAAGGTGCACTGATGAGTTTGTTCATGCGCCCCAACCGGCTGGGACTGGCCAAATGAACAAACAGTGTGTCCATATCGGCAGTGATCTTGGCATCACAAGTCAAATAACTGAGATCGGTATAGAGCCTCGCGGTTCTGGGGTTGTAATTACCCGTTGAAAGGTGGCCATAGCGTTTTAGTTGACGGCCCTCGCGCCGGGTAATTAACAACATTTTGGCGTGCGTTTTTAGACCCACCACACCATAAACCACTTGTGCGCCAACTGACTCTAACTGTTCAGCCCAATTGATGTTTGCCTCCTCATCAAAGCGGGCTTTCAGCTCAACAACGGCTGTAACTTCTTTGCCACGACGAACCGCTTCGCGCAACAAATTCATCATGGCGGGGTCACTGCCCGTTCTATAAATGGTTTGCTTGATCGCAAGAACATGGGGGTCTTCAACGGCCTCTTTCAAGAAGGCCAATACGCCATCAAAACTCTCAAAGGGTTGATGAATCAGGATGTCACCCTTTTGAATCTTGGCAAAAATAGAAGCGCCCTGGTGCAGCTGTTTGGGAAAACTAGATTGATAAGTCGGGAAAAGTAATGCAGGGTCTGAAACGAGATCGATTAATTGACTTAAGCGCACCAAATTGACGGGGCCAGCGGCTCGAAAAAGTGCCGTGCTGGGCAGCTTAAATTGATTCAATAAGAATTCACACAGGTGTTCTGAACAACTCTCGGAAACTTCTAATCGAAGTGCCTCGCCATACTGACGATGCTGCAAACCCTTGCGCAATGCGGTTCGCAAATTGTCAACCTCATCTTCATCTACTGACAAATCTGAGTTTCTGGTGACTCTAAACTGAGAAAACTGACCTACGTCACGGCCAGGAAATAAGTCGCTGAGGTGAGAGCGAATGACACTCGACAATAAAACGAAGGACTTGCCTTCGCCACCCACTTTGGCTGGCAAAGGAATGACCCTAGGCAAAACTCGTGGAACTTTGACAATGGCAATGTCGTTGGCGCGACCAAACGCGTCCTTGCCAGATAACTGAACAATGAAGTTCAGAGATTTATTGGCCACTTGAGGAAAGGGATGGGCAGGGTCTAAACCTACAGGCACTAAGAGCGGTTTAACCTCGCGTTTGAAATAGTCTTGGACCCATTTTTTTTGGGCTGGATTTCTTTCTCCGTGGGAGAGTATTCGAATATTTTGTTTCTTTAAGCTCGGCAGTAGAACGTTGTTGTAAAGGCTGTACTGCTCATTGACCAAGCTTCGCGCAGACTCATAGATGGCTTCAAATGTTTTGGTGTTGTAAGCGCCTTTTGTATCCTGACTTCGGAATGCCGCCATGTGCAAGTCGGCACGAACTTCGAAAAACTCATCTAAATTTGAAGAAACAATGCAGAGATAACGAAGCCGTTCTAAAAGGGGAACTTCAGGACGTTTTGCCCAATCTAGGACACGTTCATTGAAAGCCAAGATGCTACCGTCACGATCCAACAACTCGATATCAGAATCGATGTCGGTTGATATAGACATGTTTTGAGGTGTCACTGATAGGTTTCCAAAATAGAATTTAGTGGCGCTTTACTTCTTCAGCTTTGATTCTTGACAAATTAAGTGACACTTTTGTGACGAAATTTTGAATCGCACTAAAACAACGCTCCCCGATAGGGTTTGCTGATTAAGAAGCAAATCCAAAGTTATGTTGTGATTTGACGCACATAACTCACAAACAGTTGCGACGCCCTCTCCCAGCTGAAGTCATAAGCTCTGGCGCGTGCCGTGGCTCTTGGGATGTTCAAAGCTTGTCGTGTGGCTTCTGCCAAATCGGCATGGAGTACCCCACCCGAGACCTGGCCAGAAGCTTCTGTGAGCACCTCTAAGGGGCCATCTACAGGGTAAGCCGCCACAGGGGTGCCGCAAGCCATGGCCTCCAGCATGACCAAGCCAAATGTTTCATTTCGGCTGGGAAATACAAACACATCGGCCGCTGCATAAATTTTTGCCAATTCGGGTCTGGGCAACAAGCCCAGCCAAGTGACATGAGGGTATTTGGCCTTTAAGTCTGCCTCAAGAGGGCCAACGCCGCACACGACCTTGCTACCTTCAAAAGGCATTTTTAGATAAGTTTCGATATTTTTCTCGTAAGAAACACGGCCTACAAAAATGCTGATGGGTCTTTGTAAATGAAAAAGCTGCTCGCATGGCTTACTTTTACTTGCATATTCAAAGAGTTCAGTGTCGACACCATGGGTCCACAATTTCAAATTCTGAAACCCCCTTTGTTGCAACAACTGCAACACGCCCTGGGTGGGCACCATCACACCAGCTGAAGGTCGATGGAAATGTCTAAACAAGGCGTAGCCTAACCAGAGTGGCAATCCTATTGCAGCCTTTAGAACTTCTGGGAAACGAGTGTGGAAGGCTGTTGTAAACGACCATTTTTTTTCAAGGCATATGCTGCGTGCAGCCCATCCCAATGGACCTTCGGTGGCAATGTGAACAGCGTCAAACTGATTGGCAGCAAAGAGTGTTCTTAATTGCTTTTTGGGTCGAATGGCCAAATCAATGCCCGCATAGCCTGGGCAAGGACGCGTCTTAAACAGGCCGGGATGAATCACGGTCACTTCATGACCCTGCTGTTTGAGTTCTTTCACCAGCTCAACCAGGGTGGTCACAACACCATTCACCTGCGGCGCCCAAGCATCTGAAATTAACAAAAGTCTCATACGGCCGCCCACTCTTTGTCTTTGGAAGTCACGTTGACGGTTGGCTGATTGACCGTACTCAATCCCTGTGTTGTGTCATTGGGATTGAATCGCAATATTTCTAGACGGCCGTCAGCATGCTCAACCAAGGCGGTGCAACTTTCAACCCAATCGCCATCATTGCAATAAAGGATGCCGTCTATGTTTCGAATTTCAGCTTGGTGAATGTGACCGCAAATTGCGCCTTGATAGCCCCGCTTTTTGGCCTCATTGGCTACAGCAACTTCAAAATCTGAAATGAAGTTGACGGCTTTTTTTACTTTGAGTTTCAGATAGGCCGACAAGGACCAATAAGGCATTCCCATGCGGGCGCGCATTTGATTCAAATACCTGTTTAGCTTCAGGGTGAGTTCATACAAGTTGTCACCCACATATGCCAACCATTTGGCACATTGAATCACACCATCAAAATAGTCGCCGTGAATCACCCAAAGTTTTTTGCCATCTGCAGTGATGTGAACAGCCTCTTCGCGAATTTCAATGCCACCAAAAGAGTGCTCCAAAAAATGACGACCGAATTCATCGTGATTGCCAGGAATAAAAATAACGCGGCAACCTTTTCTGGCTTTACGCAACAATTTTTGAACCACATCGTTATGACTTTGTGGCCAATACCACTTTCTCCGTAACTGCCAGCCATCCACAATATCGCCAACCAAGTAGAGGTTGTCGCAGGTATATGTTTTCAAAAATTTCAGCAAGGCATCCGCCTGACAACCCGGCGTCCCCAAGTGCAAATCTGAAATGAAAATGGATCTAAAGTGTGTGGGTGAACGTGTTAACCACACATTGGCCTCAAAGGCTTGGTCAATTTGTGAATCAAATTTGGCGTAGCGCATCACACGCCCTCGAAGTGCTTGCGATAACGACGCGGCAAATCGCTGACCCGCATCATCATGGGTAAATCAGCTGTATTGAAGTCGGGATCCCAAGCTGGTGCACCCAAAATTTTGGCACCCAATCGGATGTAGCCTTTGATCAAGGCTGGCGGCTCAACAGGCAATTGATGATTAAGTTCTTCGACTGGCAAGGGCAGCCTAGGTCGTACATGGAACTCCACCGAAGCCAGCGAGTTTCCCTTGAGTTGATGCCAAACGCTAGCAGCCACATCGCCACTGATCATGCCGTTGTGAAGCATGGGAATACTGGCGCAACCAATCATGGTGTCGAGTTGATTGCGAGACATAAACTCAAAAAGCGCACCCCAAAGTGCCAGCACCACACCACCATGACGGTAGTCGGCATGCACACAACTGCGGCCCAATTCGACCATGCGATCGCGCACCCCACGCAACCGCGTTAGATCAAATTCAGTGTCTGTGTAAGTGCCGCCAACGCGCTTTGCCTGAGCAGGTGTTAAGACCCGATAGGTTCCAATAACTTCTTGTGTATTTTCGTCTCGAACCAGAAGATGTTCGCAGTAATCGTCAAACAAATCGATGTCGTGATTTGCCAAGGTCTTTGGCAATCTTGCACCCATCTCATTTGCAAACACCTGAAATCGAAGGCGCTGCGCTTCCCTTACTTCATCTTGATGCTTGGCCCAACTGACTTGGATAGCAGACTTGGGCTCTGCAATTTGTGGCGCATGACTTTGCGCAGGATGGCCTGGATGAAGTGACCCCCGTGGCAAAGCAATTTGCGAAATAGGGAAAGTGGGGTTTGGCAATTCTTTCATCATCAGCTCCAAGTAGGATTAACTTGGAAGTTAATGATGTGCCGCCTTCATTGCAGCAATGTTTCGCTTCTATGAAATATTCGTGACATCCCATTAATCGGGCGAACTCTCATCTCGGAGCACTTCAAGCACATCCGATTTAAATTCGCGCCCATACAAAATCAAGACAACCAGCACTGTGGCCAAGACCAGCGCAATGGGCGAGAAGAACCAAGCCATGGCTGCAAACGAAAAGTAATAGGCCCTTAGACCATCGTTGAAAGTTTCGGCAGCGGCACTGACCAGACTGCCCGCCTTGGCAGCAAACTTGGCACGATCTTGGCGACCTTCTGCAAATTCCTCGGGCGGTGGCATGGCGCCAATGACCAGAGCCACAAAAGTGTATTGGCGCATTGACCATGAAAATCTAAAAAAGGCATAGACAAAAATACCCACCAGCACCAAGATTTTTAGCTCAAACACAAGCAAGGGCGTTTGCACTGCAAAAGGAATTTCTCGGACCAAGTCGGCAGCTTTGTCTGTGGTGCCCAAAAGGGCAAACAAGCCACCCATGATGATGATGGATGTTGAGGAGAAAAATGCAGGTGTCTGGGACAAGTTTTGCGTAATGAGGCCATCCAACATGCGAGGATCTCTGGATGTGGCCTGCAACATCCACAACTGCCGATAGTGATTGGTGGTGGCAATCAGGGTCATGTTTCGGGTGCCATTGACGCGGGCAAACCACGCATAGCCTGTCCAGAGTCCAAAAAATAAACCCATGGCCAGCCAGTCGATCCAAGGGAGCAGTGACAAAATTTTCATGGATCTATCCTATCCTGAAACTCCGGTTGAGCCCTGTATTTCCTGCATAGAATGTTGCATGGCCCATCCCTTAGAAGCGCAATCCAATATTGCCAAATTGCAACGCACCCAACCATGACAATCTATTGGATCATTGCGTATTTTTTGGTACTTTTGGTGGCTTTGCTCTACAAAACGCCCATCGTTAGAGGGCCTTGGCTGTTTCTCTTTCGCTCATTTTTCCCAAATTGGAAGTTTTTTCATGCCGTTGGCTATGTGCCTCACCTCTATGCAAGGGCGGGAAAAATAAATGGGCAAGGTCAAATTGAATGGTCTGACTGGCTGCACCTTTACCCTCGTCAGCCCCAAAATTTTTGGAACCTGTTTCACAACACACAAACCAATTTGGGGTTGGCGCAACAAAATCTAATTGATCACTTTTGGGCCGATTTGAACGATGCGCCAGACGGCCATGACCCACGGCAGTTGGTCACCTACAAAATGGTGTCGCATTTTGTCGATGTCAAATTGGCCGAAAACTTTCCAGACCACTCGCACAAACAGT
>JACCDH010210701.1_pt1 | contig 19092 bp, 19 predicted proteins | sample 7442481 | NCBI WGS metagenome assembly JACCDH01 (sample SAMN15323433, study PRJNA562643) | freshwater metagenome | isolation source: river surface water | place: USA:Blue River Watershed | collected 2017-08-15 | reverse complement strand
GGCGAAGTATCCACACTGCTGTTGGGCGAACTGGGGATTGCGATGCTCGCCGCACTGCCGCTCGGATTCATCGGAGGCTATTTGCTTGCGTCGGCCATCGTGCAAATGACAAAAACTGAAGAATTCTACTTCGCACTAGTAATCCGTCCGCCTACCTACGCCTATGCAGCACTTTGCATCTTGCTGGCCGCTGTTGTCAGCGCCTGGATCGTCAGTCGCCGTATCGCTGCACTTGATCTGGTGGGCGTGCTCAAGGCGCGTGACTGATCGCACACCAATCACGCCAATCACTCCAATCACACGATGAAAAGAAAATTTTTATATCTGCTGGGTGCCTCGGCGCTGTTAGGCGCGCTGGTCTGGGCATTCAGTCCGCGCCCGTCAGAAGTGGAGACAGAACGACTGGCGCAGGGACGCTTCGAGCGAAGTGTGGAAGGTGACGGATGGACACGTCTGCGGGATCGCTACGTCATCTCCGCACCACTGACAGGCCGGCTGGCGCGCCAGTCCTTGCGTGAAGGTGACACTGTCCGGGAAGGCCAAGTCATCGCACTGCTCAAGCCCGTATCACCCGCGCTGCTGGATGAACGCGAAATAAGAACACAGCGTGAACGCATCAGCACGCTTCAAGCACAGGCACTTGCGGCGGCCACCGCTGCAGAGCGCGCACAGATCGCACTGCAGCAAGCGCAATCGGATGCTCGCCGCAGTGAACAGCTGCGTACGCGACAGTTCATCTCTGCCGCACAAAGCGATGCTGCGCAGCTGGCGTTGGATTTACGGGAAAAAGAACTCCAGAGCGCGCAGCATCAATCGCAGGCAGCGCGCCATGCGCTGGCCGAGGCTGAAGCGGTATTACGTGATTCTCGAGAATCTGATGAGTCAGCCAGCGCAACCAAACCACCACGCAGTACGCGAGCCGTGTGGCCTATCCGATCCCCCGTTGCGGGTCGCGTGCTTCGCTTGCCTCAGCAAAGCGAGGCAGTGATCGACATGGGTACTCCAATCATCGAAATTGGTGATATCCAACGATTGGAGGTCGTGGTCGATCTTCTCACAGAAGATGCAGCGCAGGTACGCGAAGGCATGGAGGCGCAGTTGCTGAACTGGGGTGGTGAACCGCTGCGAGCCAGAGTGAGGCGAATTGAGCCATCAGCCTTCACCAAAGTATCTGCGCTCGGGGTGGAAGAACAGCGAGTCAATGTCGTGCTGGATATGCTGTCGCCATCTGAGCAATGGAAAATGCTGGGCGACCGCTTCCGGGTCGACGTGCGCATACCCGTGCAAATCGCCAACAATGCACTCATTGCGCCAACAGGCGCAATCTTCCCTCATGGTGCAAAACAAGCGCTGTTCATGGTCCGCTCTGGCCACGCGATATTGCAAGAAGTGGAGGTCAATGCCCGGAATAGTAAACAGGCGTGGCTACGCACCGGGCCTCCTGGCGGTACCGAAGTCATCGTCTATCCACCACCATCACTGAAAGGCGGCGACAGGGTAAAGCGACTGGAGCGCTGAATACAGCTTTAAGATCAACGCGCCAGATAACCGCCATCGACCGGATAGTATGCGCCCGTTACAAATGATGCCCGGTCAGATGCCAGCCACACGACCAGCTCGGCTACCTCTTCCGGTCGGCCAATGCGGCCGATGGGGTGTGCGGCGACCATCATTGCCCGGCTTGCTTCATCGTCCTCGAATTTGCGGATCATCGGTGTATGAATGAAAGCGGGCCCGACCGCGTTAATGCGCACGCCTTGGGAAGCGTATTCCAGTGCGCTGGTGCGCGTCAGGCCCACTACGCCGTGCTTGGCAGCGGTGTAGGCTGGCGTCGTAGCAAAACCTACTGCGCCAAGTATGGAAGCAATATTCACGATAGCACCGCCACCTGTCGAAAGCATTGCGGCAATCTGCGCCTTCATGCCATAGAACACGCCAGAAAGATTGGTCTCGATCACTCGCCGCCATTCATCGACCGGATACTCGGCAGTGGGCACGGTCAGTCCGCCGATACCGGCGTTGTTGACAGCAATATCAAGACGGGCGTAACGCTGGATTGTCTGTGCCACCAGTGACTCGCACTCCTCCGGACGTGTCACATCGGACAAAATACACACCGCCTCACCACCCTGATCGCGTACCTGTTTTGCGGTTTCTTCGCCGCCATCTCGGTTCAGGTCGGCGGCGACAATCTTTATGCCTTCGCGCGCCAGTATCAGCGCAATCGCGCGACCTATCCCAGATGAAGCGCCCGTCACCAGCGCGACTTTGTCTTTGAGCATCAGACTCTCCGTGAAAACGAAAAACCCTCAGCTTTGATGCATGGAGTGAGCTGCGCTCATGCGTACAAACACCTTCGATGACTCAGATCAGCGCAGGGGGTAAACAAGACCTAGCGCAAAGGAGAGGTATCCGAAGAGGTATCGCTGGCGACGCGCCGTCTGGCGCCCAGGATCAACGGAATGAAACCGACCAGAATTCCGCCCAGCCCGGCCAGATTGGTCACCAGATCGAAGGTTGGTATGCTGTAAAAGGCAATGAACACCATGAACAATGCAGCAAGCAGCGGCCAGATCACATAAGACACTGCCGAGATAACATTTTCACCGAGTCGTGCGCGGTAATGCCATGCGCAGGCAAAGCCGGCAAGACTCATGTAAAAACAGATCTGAAAACCAATCGCCAGTATTGAGCTCTCCAGAATTGTCTTCACCGAGGGCATGTACGACGAGCAGAAAAGTAAGGCAACACCCAGCGCCCAGATTACCAGCGTGGCGACCCAGGGTGTCTGCCATTCCGGATGAACTTTCGCGTAGCGTGGGTGCAGCATCTCATCGCGCGCCATTGCAAACATGCTGCGGCTGAATTGCAGTATCTGTGTCTCGATCGTGCCAACCGTGCTGAGTATGGTCGAGAGCACAGCCAGATAATTCCAGGGCGATGGAAACAGCTTGTTGGCGATCGCGTACAGCACGTTGGTATTTGCCTGAGCGATCTCTTCATCGGTGAGGACGATCAGCACAACGATCATCATGATGATAAAGAAAAGAATAAGATTCACCATCGCCCAGAAGGCGCCACGACTGGAGGAGTGAAGCTCGCTCTCTGCGCCGGATTTGCTTTCTTCACTGAGGTTCATGGTGACATCCCAGCCCCAGTAGAAAAAAATTGCCGTCAGCGCACCGGTGGCAAACAATTGCGGCGTAAACGAAAACGGTGACAACCAGATGATCGATGGCATGTGTGCCGGTTGATGACCATACTGGATGAATGCGCTGACGATCAGTGCAATGACGACCACGGTTTCAATGACGGTCAGCACCAGCTGCGCGAAGCTCGCGTGTTTGATGCCCTTGGCCACCACCAGCGATACCAGCGTAAGCCATCCGGCAGCCACAGCGGTGACCCAGACCGTATCGTCGACAACTTCGGGCTTGATCAGCACCAGTGTGGAAGTCGCCGCCGGGATGGTGTCCGACACCATGAAGAAGATCGACGCCACCAGCAAGCCCCAGCCCGCGAAAAATCCCCAGTTCGGCCCGAACACATGCCCGACCCATGCATAAGCCGCACCCGCGTGGGGTGTGATTTTGCTGAGATGGATAAAAGCCAGCATGATGCCGAACATGATCAGCCCGCAGTACAGAATGCTGCCGACCGACAGTACTCCTACCGACGCGACGATGGCGGCCGTGGTGACCGCGACGCTGAATGCAGGCGCTGTGCCGGCGATGCCCATGATGGCCGACTCGAACGTGCCCAGTGCGTCGCTGGCAAGTTCGCCACCGGTGGAGGAACGGGGGGCGTTCGGGGTGGGAGAACCGGGAACTTCGCTGACTTGTGTCACTGACTTATCTCGACGACTGATGGTGTATTGACAGGAGCAGGCGGAGGCGTAGATTCATGCCTGCCTTCCGCCCGGCAGATATGGAAGATCAGGTCTGCTTGGCAGCGTGCCTGGCCTTTTTGTGCTTGGTATGTTTTTTATGGATCTTGGTCTTGTGCTTGCCACCGCCTTCATGATGCATGGCGAATGACGAGACAGAGAACATCCCGAGTATCAGGGCAATCAGCAGTTTTTTCATACGCTCCTCCGTGACAGTGGTGATTGGATGAATCCATCGCCACCTTACTGCAGTCGTGACACTTGGGGAAGTGCTTTGCCATTGCTGACAAATGCCTGACAAAGGAATACCGGAGCGCTTGCCTTACTTATCCTGAAACAGCTGCATCTTCTCAGCGAAATACTGCGTATCGCCAAAGCAGGAACTGGGCAAGCCTTTATGCTGCGCATAGGTCAGTACGATCTTCTTACCCGCATTGGCAGAGAGCTCGGCAGCGAGCTTCTCGTCGCGAACCGTAAATTCGAATTTTTCGGGAATCGCGCCTGGCATCGCCGTCAGCATCAGCTCACCTTCCCAGGTCTTGCAGACCCAGCCCTTGCGGGAAAATTTTTGCAGCAAGCCAGCGCGCTCACCGGAAGAGTATGACCAGTTAAGCACTAGCCAGGTGTAGCCAGTCACAGCGACCAGCACGACCACCAGCAGCGTGAACAACAGGGCAAGGGGTTTACGCATCAGGGATTATTCGCCGCTTTCGGTCTCGGCGCTGCTTTCCTGGCTCTCGACGCCAGCATCAGCGTCAGCCGTCGCTTCGGGCTCAGGCTCAGGCGGCTTGTCCCTGCCGGTACCGAACGCATAGTAAGACTTTTCGAAAATCGACGGTATCAGCTGGAAATTTGCATGCAGTACCTTGTTCTCGCCCTTGATGGCGATATCAATCAGGTCGAGCAGCAGCAGCGCTTCGGCGGTGATGCCGATATCGATGACCGAGAGCTCGGTTTTGCGTGACAGTTCCAGCAGGCTGAGGCCAGCCGGACCTGCGTCCAGCAGCGCCTTGATCAACCTGACTCGCTTTTCTGTCGAAAAGCCGCCAAAAAGCCTCGCGAAATCTTTAGCGTTCATCTGCATTCTCGTGAAATCCTGCACCGGGAGCGTGCACCTTGCGGCCCGGTTACGCTACACAGGCATGGGCACCTGATTATTTGCCAATGATAACAGCCATCACGGGCTCTCCCCGCCCGACGTTCGCCCGGCGATCCAGCTGCTCGATCTGGTGGCATGCGCAGCTCAAAAAATCAGGGCGTATTCAACTGACGGGTTAACATGGCAAGATAGCGTCTACTGAAGGACTCGTCCGCGCGCGCCCCGACCAGCCTGCCAATGAACCTACGATGCCAGATTGCCAATCGACGTCGCAAGGATTATCGGCTTGCCATTCTCGCAGCGCTGTCCGCAGGGCTGCTTGCCGGATGTGTATCGCTGAAAGATCCGCCAAATGCTGATATTTTTTCGTATTCGTACCTCAGCCTGAATTTTTCTGGCAAGGGCTGGGACAAGGCGCGCAGTTATTGCGCCAGCCGTGGCAAACTGGCGCACCATGCAGGTACGAACTGCGGCTTTTTCATCTGCACCACCGAAGTCTCATGCATCACCGAGTAAGGGAAGTATCCCCGGCGGGTTCCGACTGACGCCCGAGATTCATCCGAAAAGTCTTAACAACAACTTTAACGAGGAGATCTGCAGTGACAAAAAAAATGAAACGCGACCGCACGCCCACACCGGTAGATGACAGTGTCGCCGAAGCGATGGAAGTAAGGCTTGCGTACAAAAATCTGATCGACTCGTTCGCTGACGACCAGAAAACACTGGAGCAGCGGATCAATGAGCAAGCGCCTCAGAATCATGGAAGCAACCATGATTCTGCCAATAATCATCCCGGCGATCATGGTAATGATCACAGTAATGATCATGGCGATCACGGAGGCGGCAGCAGCAACGGCACTCCCTGATCTACCGGTCGCTATGCTGCCTGTCTCTCCCAGCACCAGCGGGCAAAGTCATCTGCCTGTAAGGGCCGGCTGAACAGGTAGCCCTGCGCCTGCTGGCAACCCTGTTCTCTCAGGTAGCGCAGCGAACCTTCCGATTCAATGCCCTCGGCAATCACCTCCAGCCGCAGACTATGGCCGAGGGCAATCACCGCATCCGTCACCGCGCGGCTGCCGGCATCGCTCTCAATGCCACGTACAAAGGATTGATCAACCTTCAGCTTGTCCAGCGGCAGTCGTGAAAGCCGGCTCAGACTGGAATATCCCGTTCCGAAATCATCCAGTGCGACCTTGACCCCCAGCTCCTTGATGCTGTTGAGAATTTGCACTGCCTCGTCGACGTTGTCCATGATCATGCTCTCGGTGACTTCAAGTTGCATGCATGCCGGGTCGACCTGTGTGCCCGACAATATATTACCCAACCTTGCTGCAAATCCCGCCTGGCGGAACTGCAATGGCGACACATTCACCGCCAGCGTAATGTGCAACCCTTCATTCTTCCAGGAGCGATGCTGACGACAGGCTTCGGACAGTACCCACTCCCCTAATTCTGCAATCAATCCTGAGGATTCTGCGATCGGTATAAAGCGCTGCGGGCCGACCTCGCGTGCATCATCATCAGCCAACCTCACCAGCGCCTCAGCACCGACGAGTTTACCGCTGACGATATCAATCACCGGCTGATAGTGAAGCACGAAGCTGCGGCTTTTTAGTGCTTTTCGTAGTCGGATTTCAATCGAGTAAGCAGCCTCCATATCGGTATCCAGGTCGGGGGAATACACTTGAAAATTCGCCCTCCCCGATTGCTTGGCCTGATACATCGCCAGGTCAGCGGTATGGATTAGCGAGCTGACGTTATCGGCATGTTGCGGGTAATAACTGATGCCAATGGATGGCGTCAGCGACAACTCGAGCGTATCGATATGAAAGGGCTGACTGATCCTGTCCACGACATGCTGCGCGACGATACCAGTCCTCGGAAACAGCTTTTCCAGTGGCTGCAGCATGATCACAAATTCATCGCCACCCAGACGACCCACCAGATCTTCCTCGCGTGTGCATTCACGTAATCGCTTTGCGACTTCCTGCAATACTTTGTCGCCAATGTGATGTCCGTAGATATCATTGATCGGCTTGAAACGATCAAGATCGACAAACAATAACGCGCCACTTGCCTGTCGCCGCTGTGCCCCAGCCAGCAAATGACCTCCATATTCGAACACGAGCGCCCGGTTCGGTAAACCCGTCAGCGGGTCATGCAGTGCCGCGTCGCGGACGCGCTGCTCGGATGCTTTTCTCTCAGTGATATCCAGATTGGCGCCCACCAGATGCAGCGCCCTGCCTTCGGCATCGCGGCGAGACGCAATCGCCTGGGCGAGCATCCAGCGCCAGCTGCCATCTTGCGCACGTAATCGCAGCTCTTCGCTATAGCTTTCCTCCGCACCCCGGATCACCTCATCGATGTGATTGAACAAACTCTGCCGATCATCTTCATGCACGATCTGCCTCCAGTCTTCCAGTGTCACCAGGTCACCTTTACGATAACCCAGCATACCCAGCAGCTGCTCATCTGCTGGAATGATCCGACCCTCGGCCACATCCATTTCCCACACCGCCGTACCACTGGCCTTAAGTGCCAGCGCCAGCCTGACTTCATTTTCACGCAGCGCCTGCTCGGCGGCCATGCGGTCGGTAATATCGACTTGCGCCACCACACCACCCTCCACATTACCGAACTCATCAAGTACCGGGGCAGCAGAGAGCAACGTCAGCCTGCGCTCGCCGGGACGCCCAAAAGGCTCGATTTCGACAATTTCAGAGCAATGCTCGCCGCGCAGGGCACGTGCCAGTCCCCATTCATCTGGCGCGATTGGTTTGCCATGCTTTTCCGAGCCATCCGCCCACCAGCCTTTCCATTCCGCGTAACCACTGACCGAATCTGAATAAGGAGCCAGACCCCAGATTTGGCGAGTGGCAGAATTCATTTGCAATAGTTTTCCCTTGGCGTCAGCGAGAATAATTGCCGCAGGGACGGCATTGAAGATCGCATCCATCACCCGCCGGTCGGCCTCGGTACGCTGCGCAGTCGCAATCGCCTGCTGACGGCTGTGATCGAGATCGGCGAACGCCTTCACCCGCGCACTGACATCAACCCCGCTCATGACCAGCGCCGATATGCTCCCGTCGAGATGCTCTCTGATCCGAGCCACCTGAAGATCAATAGTCATCGGCTCAGTGCCAAAGTGATCTAGTCTGGCGTCGTAGCGCACCAATTCGCCGTGAGCTGCACGCCGGATAGCTTCTTTTAGTTTGCTACGCTCACCTTCATCAGCCCACCACGATGTCTCCCACAATGGCTGATTTACTACCTGCTCACGCTCTAGCCCTGACAGCAGCAGCGGAGCGCGATTGATTTCACGCAGCACCCCATTGAGATCCAGCACACCAACGTAGACAAACAAATTATCGATCAACCCACGAACACGCGCCTCGCTTGCACGCAGTTGATCAGTCGTCGCGCGCAAGCGATCCAAAGCATTTTTCATCACAGTCACGATCACGCACTCCAGAAGCAAGACGATGGTAAAAAATACCAGCGCGATCATGTCGGGACGTGAGGTCTGCGTAAAACTTCCTGGGGGTTCAATGAAAAAAAACCAGGCCGAAAAAATACTGAATAATGACACCATCACGCTCGGCCAAAACCCAACGAAATAAGCACTCAGCATCACCGCCGGGAAAAAAGTAAGAAAGGGGAAGCCTTTGGGTGGGAGTACCTCTTCAAGTGCGAACCGAATCCAGAGAGCCGCTCCAAAAAAGAGTATCGCTATCAGATAACGACCCAGCGGGGAATTGCCATGATCTTTCACAGTGCGCGACAGGATTCTTAAATTTGCAGCAAGGTGAGCAATCATCAGCACGGAATTGAGAGGGCGAAGCCCCTCAGCAAAGTAGATCAGAGAAAATTGACTTCTATTACCGGCGCGATTGCTTGAGAATTTTTCTCGATAAAACGCTCGGTGAAAGATAGATGAGTTAGTCAGCAAACGTAGAGAAAAATTTCCTTAACGGCTAAAAAAGATACGATTCCAATGCAGCAAAAATAAAGCCCCGACTAGCGGGGCTTTGACGTGACAAGATCAGGTAGTCAGTTCACTGCTTGAATCCGACGACTATGGCTTCCACATCCACCTTGGAAAGAAGATGTTCATACTGAGTTGCGGCAGCGACCGACATGAAAGCAATGAGTTGCTATCAACTTTCCTGATCTTTCGGCCCAATGTGCCCTCTGACCATCGCCAGCCCCAACATCGTCACAATCATTGAACCACCCAGCAAGTTCAGATAAGCAGATGCTCCGCCTGCACTGATCATGGCCGCACCAGCGAATGCGCTAGTAAAAGCGCCGATACGTCCGAACGCCATCGCCGATGCAGCGCCCGTGGTTCGAATAACTGTCGGGTAGATATGCGCGCACAGCGCAAACATTGCGCACTGCAGAGCAGTAACGAACAGCCCATGAAAACCCAGTCCCCAAATGAAAGTATCAGGTGTTGCCGTGATATTCACGATCTTCAGTCCCATCGCAGTGACCGCTGACATCGCAGCCCAGAAGATCATGGGCCAGCGAGAACCGTAGCGATTGATCGCTGCCGCACATAGAATGGCACCGAAAATGCCGCCAAAATTGTAGGCAGTCAGTCCCATACCCGCCAATGCCGGCGACAGACCTTCCGTCGTCAGCATTGTCGGCAGCCAGCTGTAAGCGGTATATATCGACAGCTGGATCATGAAAAAAGCGATCCACAACCAGGTAGTGTCTGCAGCCCGGCCATGACGAAAAAGTTCCGCCACGTTGCCACGCTTTGTCGATTCTATGATGCCATCCGTGAATTCACGAACATGAGTGACTTCATGTGCCATCCGAGCCATCAGGTTACGCAATTCTTCCCAGCGCGAAGATTGGCGCGCCAGATACTTGGGTGACTCACGCAGCGTAAAAATCAAAAAGACCGCGTAAGCAATTGCCAGTGCGCCACCAAAGAAAAAGAAAACGCGCCAGCCTTGAGAAGGCAGTATCTGCGCTGCCGCAAGACCCGCCAGCATACCGCCAGCCGGATAACAGACAATTGCCGTCGTGACCGCCATCGTCCGAAAACGTAACGGGATATATTCTGCGGTAAGCGTTGTCGCCGCTGGCAGCGCAGCACCTATGCCTAAACCGGCGAAAAAGCGAATGAGCGCAATGCCCGAAACATCCGATGCCTGCCCTATCAGCATGGTCGACGTGCCAAACAGGAAAATGCTGGCAATAAGCACCGGCTTGCGGCCGAATTTATCGGCAAGCACACCGGCACTCAGGCTGCCAACAGCCATGCCAGCCAATCCGCTGGCAACTGCAATTGAAAAAGCAGCGCGTGTGACGCCCCACTCCTTCATTATGAGCGGTATGGCATAGCCAATCATCTGGCCATCAAACCCATCGACAATAATAGCCATTGCCGCCAGCAGGTAAGTCAGCTTTTGGAGGCGGGTAAAGCTGCCTCCATCGATCGCTCTGGTGACATCGAAATCTGTACCTGCTGTACCGGGTGTCTCAGTTATCGTTGCTTCACTCATGTTGTCTCCAGTGGCTGATGTCAGCATCAGCTCTTAGTGGTACTTACAAACTACTCGGAATCTATCTGCCGGGCCGGGTGGGCGGTAGCAATCGCAGGTATTGCCTCACACTCGGCGTAGATGGCACGCAATGTCGGATAAGGCTCAGTATCTACCCCAAACCGCGCCGCACTGAACATTTGTGGCACCAGCGCACAATCAGCCATTGTCGGGCTATCTCCCACACAAAATCTGCCATGCATTGACGAGGAAGTAAGCGTGGTTTCCAGCGCAGCCAGTCCAAGCGAAAGCCAATGACGAATCCATTCAGCCTTGCCTTCCTCTGAAACGCCCAGCTTGCCAGTCAAATATTTCAGTACCCGCAGATTCTGCAGTGGATGTATATCACAGGAAATCGCCAGAGCTATTTGCCTTACCACCGCCCGGTGCTGCAAATTCTCGGGCAACAGCCGGATAGAGGGAAATTTTTCGTCCAGGTATTCGATAATGGCCAATGACTGACTCAGCTGGAATCCATCATCATCAAGCAACGGCACCAGCTGTTGCGGGTTGAGCGCGGTGTAATCTTTAGTGAACTGCATGCCGCCATCACGCGTCAGATGAACCGGCAAGTACTGATAATCCAGCCCCTTGAGATTCATCGCAATCCGCACTCGATAAGCTGCCGAACTGCGGAAGTAGTTATGCAGTATCAAAGCTTGAGATTGTTGCATTTGTTGCATAATTTGGCTCCAGAATGACCACCTGTTCAGGATACTAAGTCTACAAAAACTCGATTACCTTCGATTTTTACTGGGTATGTATGTACATCCTCGGTCAGAGGTGCACACATCGCTTTACCGTTGCGAATGTCGAACTTCCCCTGATGAAGCGGGCATTCAATCTCATACCCATCAAGAAAACCATCGCAAAGGCGGGCATTACCGTGGGTACAAAGGTTATCGGTAGCGTAGATTGTTCCTTCTACCTGATAGAGCGCGATATTTTTACCAGCGACATCGATGCCAATCACATCATCTTCCGGTACGGCGTCAACACCTGCCACGTCAGTCCAGTGGTTGCTCATGGATTCCTCTTATTTTTCTCTGGTCATTTAGTCAGATCGGATAAATGATCGAATTGGGGATCATTTCGCTATCGTAGATACATAAGCGCGATACGAATTTCAAGGCATCTCCATCGCGCCTGATGCGATCCAGATAACGTCCTACATTAAACACGGTTGATTCTCCGGACAGCTTGGTACGGAATACGGCGTAATTGGCCTCCGAGACGATGATCCCGTCCTTGTCTTCGCGGATGGTCGGCAGACCGATCACATGACGCTGATAGTAAGGGTCGTGGTAGAGCGTCTCGTGGATACCGTAGACACGGTCTTTCAGCATATTTTTGGAAAGTAGCGCCAGCGTAGACAACGGAAAACCACGCTCATAGTTCTCGCGCGGCTGGATCTTGTATTCGCATTCTTCAGCAAAGAACTCGATCCAGGTATCCCATTGGGCAGAATCCACGGCAGCAGCATACTCGCTGTAGAGTCGGATAATGTCGATCAGGGTCTGACTTTGATTATTCATTGCCATGATCTTCATACCTCCATTATTTTCCGCCAGTAGTTATACATGCCACGAATGAGTGTCTCAGTCACCATGTGATCGGTGTTTTCGCATTCATAACCACCCAGCTCCGCCACGGCACGATGTGACGGTTTTTGCTCGAAGCCGAACTGCGACAATTCGATGACTTCTCCGTCGTCCGCTGACACAAAACCCGCAGGTCCGAACAAGTTAGCCTGAATCAGCCTGCGTTGTGTCATTTCCTCTGTATCGTCCTCGAAACCGAAATGCGTCCAGATAAAATCGAAAGAACCATGTCCATTCGGTTGTATATGCCGTGTCGAGACGCTATTGACTTGCTGCTGGATAATCACACTCGGAAAGATCGTCATCATCACGGCTGTAGGACCGTTCCACCATTCTTCAGGAACGAAATCGATCAGGCGCTTGTCCTGAATCTCCATGTTCTCCTTAAAGCTGGTGATGCCCTGTGTGACTTCCTCTTTCTTGCCACCCGTGCCACGGGTCGAGATCATGGCCGCATGGCGGAAGTGCTCATCCATCTTCAGTTCTGATTTGTTATCCGCGCGCCAGAGACCATAGGTGACAAACCAGGTATGCAGCAGACCAGGATGATAAGGATCTTTGATGTTTTCTTGCATGAGCTTCCAGTTACCCGGAATACGCTGCCGGTTATAGCCCAGGATGGTCAGCTTGCGGCCATTGAACAGACGGTCAAAGTAAGCGAGGATAGTCGGGCCGAGATAATCCTCTAAAGACTCGACATCATGATCAAAGGAGGCGAAGACCACACCACCCCGAGTGGCGACTTTCAGCTTGGTCAGCCCATGCTCCTCGACCTTGAACTCTTTCGGCATGCCGCCATTGATCTTGCCATCTTGCTTGACACCGCGACGGAAAGGCACGCCCTGAAGATCGCCTTTGAGCGAATAGTTCCATTGATGATACGGGCAGACCAGTTCTTTTTTATTGCCATGCCGCTCACGGCAGAACTGCATGCCGCGATGAGCACAGACGTTTTCGATCACGTGTAGCGCACCATCGAAATCGCGCGTCAGAACTACAGACCGCTCGCCAATTACAGTCCGCTTGAAGTCCCCCGGATTTGGAACTTCAGCTTCAAGACCGATGTAGCACCAGTGAGCTTTGTAGAACAAACGGTCCAGTTCTTTTTTATAGATTGCCTCATCGGTGTACGCCCAAAACGGGATGCGACTGGTTCCCTCGGATTCCCACACATGGGGCTGTTTGAATACCTCTGGTGTATTTCCCATATTATTCTCCCCGCTAGAATTTACTTAGCGACGCTCACGAAAATGTCTCCCAGACCATCAATATGGCCATGCATGACATCTCCGGGAACCACAGCGCCGACACCCTCCGGAGTACCTGTCATGATCACGTCGCCAGGCTCGAGTGTTTCGTATTGAGACAAATACGAGATTGACTCGGCGACTGACCAGATTAGTTTCGCGATATCAGATGACTGACGCGGCTGATTATTAACAGTCAGTGAGATCGTGGCTGAGGACATATGCCCAACTTTTGCTGCGGTATGGATGGGACCGACAGGAGCTGATTTGGAAAATGACTTTCCAAACTCCCATGGGCGACCTTTGTCGCGTGCATCGAGCTGAAGGTCACGCCGGGTCATATCCAGACCCACCGCATAGCCATGGACGTGGTCCAGTGCCTGCTCAACGGGAATGTCGCTACCACCCTTGCTAATAGTCACGACCAGCTCGATCTCGTGATGGAAATTGCTGGTTTTGGGCGGATAGGGAATCTTGATCTCTTTTTCTCCGGCTTGAATGACAGCGCATGCCGGCTTCATGAAGAAGAATGGTGGTTCACGGTCAGGATCTTTTCCCATTTCCCGTGCGTGCGCTGCGTAGTTGCGACCTACGCAAAAAACACGATTCACCGGAAATACCTCATCGCTGCCAGCGACAACCAGCGTATAAGTGGGCGGTAGAGGGATAGCGTATTTCATAACAATTCCTGTCAGTTGAAATCAGAGACGAGATTCTCGCCATAGACCGAGCGATTGCAGCGCCGGGCGATCAGAATAGCTAAACAAGGTGGTGTGATGCTTGGCGAGGAATTTCAGTGGCTGCCACGACGGCACGACAAAAATGTCATCCCGCTGAAGCTGCCACTCGTTTTCACCCACCTGCACCGTCGCCTCGCCCTCCAGGCAGACGTACACTGTGCCATCGGTACAGCGATAAATCTGTGTTTCGAAGCCTGCAGGCAAGCGCTGTGCGAAAGCGCCAATGGTAGGCATTGGCGACGCGCCAGTTGCCGGATTGACGAAGCGAAGCTTGTGGCCCAAATGCGGATCCGGTTTGCCGGAAGCGATCTTGTCAAGCGACTCCATCGTGCGCTCGAACGGATACACAAAAACCCGGGTCGGCTCGGCGGCTCCCTGATAAAAATCCACCGGCACCATGTTGTTGCCGTAGCGAGCGAGCGCATCACCCTCGGGCCGTACGGACTCCTGAGACGCACTCTGGCCATGCTCAGCAAAGCCGGCGTCATAAAAACGTACCGTGGGAATATCCAGCCCATCGAGCCAGACCACTGGTTGATCACCGAGGTTGCCGTGATCGTGGAAAGTCCATGAGGGTGTGATGATGAAGTCACCACGGCGCATGGTAGTGCGCTCTCCATCGACTGCGGTATAAGCACCTTCACCATCCATCACCAGCCGCAGCGCTGACTGAGTGTGCCGGTGCGCAGGTGCGACCTCGCCGGGCAGGATCAGTTGCAGACCAGCGTACAACGATTGGGTAATCGCGGACTGCCCGGGCAAACCTGGATTTTCCAGAATCAGCACCCGGCGCTCGGCTTGCTCTGCGGTGATCAGCTTTCCCGCCTCTAGTACCTTGTCACGCAAATTTGCGTAGCGCCACAAGGTCGGCTGTGCGGGGCTGCTGGGCTGCTTGGGTACCAGAGCGCCAAGCACCTCCCATAAAGGTGTCATGTGATCTTTCGCGATACGGTCGTAGTACTGTTGCCGTGCATCGCTTTGTTTGGTGCCCGATTCCAATGTGCTCACTGAACCCATCGTGCTCGCTCCTCTTAAAAACGTTCAGGTGCCGCTTGCGTAGAACGCATCGGCATAGACTCGCTGTTCATCGATCCCGCGCTGCTTAAGCAGTGTTGCAGTGGCCTCGACCATGGGTGGTGCGCCACATACATATGCGCGCCAGTCTTGAAAAGACTGAATATCCTGTGCAATGGCATCGGTGATCAGACCCAATCGCTGCCCGGACCCTGATGACTCATCCGTGGTGACAACAATCTCAATCTTTAATGATGGGTGGGCTGCCTGCAATGAGTTCAGCCGATCAAGCCCGTAGACGTCTTTGGGTGAACGCGCTCCAACATACAGATAAATGGGGTTGTTCATACGAGCTTCGATAGCACCACGCACGATGGCGAGGATAGGCGCCAATCCGGTGCCACCGGCCACACAGAGCATCGGACCATCGTGGCGGGTACGTAGATATGCGGTGCCCAGTGGGCCACTCACTCGCACTACATCGCCTGTCTTCAGCTGATCGAACACGTAGCCACTCACGCGGCCATGCTGTACCCGGCGAACATGAAACTCCAGTTCATCATCTGCGCTCAAGCCAGCCATTGAATAGGGTCGAATGTGATCAGGCGTGAATTGCAGAGTGGCGTATTGACCCGGCGAGAAAGACAAGGGCTTGGCAGGCTTCAGACGGATGATCTTGATGTCATGCGTAGCGTCTTCGATAGCTGTCACTGTCGCCTTGATGATTCTTGCCGGGTGCGTGACGATTTCATCCGGCTCGGGTATCTCGATAGCGCAGCTCTCGGTTAGCACGCTGGTGCAGGCTAAGACGTAGTCGCCGTCAGAGGGATTGGTGATCTTGGCCTCACGTCCGGCCTCAATCACGCTTCCCCTGATCACTTTGCAGCGGCAAGTCCCGCACCGACCCGCCATGCAGCTATATGAGATAGGCACATCGTGGGCACGCAAGGTCTCAAGCAGATTGGCTCCGGGCGGTACTTGCAGCACACGGTCCAGCGGATGGACGACGAGTTCCATGGTCTCCACGATTTCTTATAAGAATGTGGGCCGAGTATAGAAATCTGAGAAAAATTAAGATATAGAATTATCGAAATTCTCTACATTCAATTTTTGAATATTGGTCTTATGGATCTCAAGGACATCGACCTCAATTTATTAGTAATATTTCGACAACTCCTGCAGGAAAGGCGAGTGTCCACCGTTGCCCATAATCTTGGGCTGACCCAGCCAACGGTCAGCAATGCATTAAACCGGCTCAGACAACAGCTGGGAGACGAGCTGTTTCTTCGGACTTCCAGGGGAATGGAGCCGACCGCTTTTGCGATGGAGCTGGCCGAGCCCATCAGCTACGCATTGTCCTCAATTCACGAAACACTGAACCAGCGCACACGATTTGATCCGGAGAACAGCCAGCGCAAATTCATCTTGGGCATGAGCGACATCGCTGAAATCGATTTCCTTCCTAAACTGATGAAAGTTCTGGCAGGCGTAGCACCCCATGTGTCAATTTCCACTATCAGAACAACGGGGGCTGATCTAGCTGCTGATATGGAGGCAGGCCGTATCGATATTGCCATCGGCTGGCTTCCGCATTTAAAGACGGGATTTTTCCAGCGTCGCTTGTTCACGCAGCAGCATGTGTGCCTTTTCCGACGCGGCCATCATCTGGACAAGGAAACACCTTTGACGAAAGAAGAGTTTGAGGCAGCAGAGCATGTGGTGGTGTCTGGCATCGGGACTGGACACGCGACGATTGATGCCTCAATAGGAAAACTCGGCGTCAAAAGAAAAGCGGTGCTGACAGTGCCGCATTTTGTAGCGGTTGGACATATCCTCGCGACTACTGACATGATTGCGACGGTTCCTGAAAGATTTGCAAGGCACTGCACAATGCCTTTCGGTCTTCGCTATGTACCCTTGCCTCTCAACTTATCAGAAATCGGCATCAATATTTTCTGGCACTCCCGCTTTCATAAAGAACCGGGAAATCAATGGCTTCGAAGCCTTTTATCTGATCACTTCAGCGATCGACTAACAGATACAACAGACCATCCCAATAACCAACTAGGCTGATTTTTTTAAGTTGAAGCAGTTAAAGAAGCTTGTATCGTGTTCAGGGAAGTCAACGGCTCAAGCTTCACCCAATTCGCCTTTGCTCGTTGCTGACCGGCCAAGCATGTCGATACTCCAGCACATGACCATGTCGAACTTGGGCTGTATAGCTGCTTTCATCCGTGCGTCGAGAGCGGGGCGATCAGTGCGACCTTTAGCATCTGACATGCGGTTGTCGGTGTATTCCTGAACGATGGTGTAGCCAATTAGCTCACCGAGACTGCGAAGTTCGATGAGTTGATTGTCTACTGTCCGTTTGGCAGTAGAGACACGGGCATAGATAGGGATTCGTTTGGTCATTGTCTGCTCCAGTAGCGGCTTTCAGTTGAGCTGATAGCACTGCTGTGAAATGACACTGAATCTGCTCTTGGAGACCTGAACACATGGGGTGAGAACCTCACACCGCCCATTGCGAAATTGATACATATCTAGCTAGAGACAAGGCTTGCACTAGACTTCTATGCCACCTAGTGGCATAGTTTGTCTATGCGCCGAGTCTTCAAAACACGCCACTTTGCCCGCTGGATGCGTAAGACCGAACTGACCAACCCTGCACTTTGCAAAGCGGTTGCGGAGATGGCGGAAGGCCTGATCGATGCCGATCTGGGGGGCGATGTTCTGAAGAAGCGGATTGCCCTCCCCGGGCGTGGAAAAAGTGGTGGGGTTCGCACTTTGATTGCCACTCGCAAGGGAACACGATGGTTTTTTGTGTTCGGGTTCGAGAAAAGCGATCGTGCCAATATCTCGGATGTCGAACTTGAGGGCTTACAGTCGCTTGCTTCAGATCTGCTGGCCAGAACCAATCACCAGCTAGATGAAGCTATCGCAGAAGGGGCATTACTGGAGATTTGCCATGACTACAAAAACTAAGGCGAAGAGCCGCCTGCTTGAAGCAGTGCATGAGACCGCTGCTGATCTGCATCGTCTGGGTTTCATTGATAAACGCAAGATGAAAAATTACGATCTCTTGTGTCTTGAGCCCATACCTACTTACGACAGTAAAAAAATTCGCGCATTGCGTGCTCAATTAAATTTGAGTCAGGCAGTGCTTGCAGCAGTACTGAACACCAGTCCGTCGACTGTTCGCAAATGGGAGATCGGCGAGAAGCAACCAAGCGGTCCTTCGCTTAAACTATTGAATCTGATCGACAGAAAAGGTTTGGAAGCTGTGCTCTGAGGTGCACCACTACCGACGAAAAGAACGCAGCCTTTATGCAAGTGGTCTGCGTCAGTTGGCGAACGATTGCACATCACTCTACGCAATGCGTACCGCCTGATAGACGTACCGAAAAAAAGCGTGCTACCGTGCGTGAAAAATAAATTAAATGCAAGCAGAGAGACACGAAAGCAAAAAGCCCCGCACACTGCGGGGCTCTTGGCTGGTTTAACGCAACTGCTCTCAGGTGCGAAAAGTCTTGGCGGAGAGAGGGGGATTCGAACCCCCGATAGGCTATGAACCTATACACGCTTTCCAGGCGTGCGACTTAAACCACTCATCCATCTCTCCGGAATTCGCCTTGGCGGGTTGGCACATTGGCGAAGCCAGCGATTATAGCAAAACTTCCTCGCCATCCGTCCGGTCGCGGAAACGGAAATAAAAAAAGCCGCTTCGCCCGAAGACGAAGCGGCAATCCGGTAATAGGGCCATCGGAGTTAGCCCTACGACCTTCCCCCACAAACTTTCTCTGCTACCGCTGCCTTGTTCCGCCCGAGGCGTCGCAGGGTCAGCTTGCTTGCTTCAACTGTTCCAGAATCGCCGGATTCTCCAGCGTTGATACGTCCTGCGTAATCTCTTCGCCCTTGGCCAGAACACGCAGCAAGCGGCGCATGAT
>JACCDH011152583.1_pt1 | contig 19098 bp, 11 predicted proteins | sample 7442481 | NCBI WGS metagenome assembly JACCDH01 (sample SAMN15323433, study PRJNA562643) | freshwater metagenome | isolation source: river surface water | place: USA:Blue River Watershed | collected 2017-08-15 | reverse complement strand
GTGTGGACCGTGGACACCCACTCTAGAATCGGCACTGTAATCGGCACCGTGGACACCCACCGTAGGCCGACGCAATAAACGGGCACACAGCCCTGGCGTTAACGTCAACGACACCAGCAGCGAGATCAACATGGCACCGACTAAACTGATCGAAAACTCGCGGAACAAGCGTTCGACCATGCCGCCCATAAACAAAATGGACAAAAACATCACCACCAGCGCGAGGTTCATCGCGATCAAGGTGCCACCCACTTCGCGCGCGCCGGCCACGGCCGCATCAAACGCCGACTTGCCTTGCTCCATATGACGGCGGCTGTTTTCCAGCACGACGATGGCGTCGTCCACCACCAAACCACTGGCGACGATCAATGCCATCACCGATAAGTTGTTGAGCGAAAACCCAAACAGCCACATCACACTAAAGGCACCAATTAACGACACCGGAATGGTCAGCGCCGGAATTAACGCGCTACGCCAGCTGCGTAAAAACAACAGCACCACCCCGACCACCAGCACAATGGCGATGGCTAAACTGACTTCCGCTTCATGCAAGGTGGCGCGGATCACCGGCGAGCGGTCCATGGTCACCGCCAAGGAGGCGCCTGCGGGCACTAGGGCCTGCAACTGCGGCATTTGTGCGTAAATTCGGTCGATCGTTTCCACGATGTTGGCGCCGCTACGTCGGCTGATTTGTAGCACCACCGCCGGTTTGTCATTGTGAAAACCGGAACTGTAGCGGTTTTCGACCGAGTCCGTGACTTTGGCCACATCAGCTAAATAAATCGGTGTGCCATTGACCACTTTGACCACCAGTTGCTGGTAATCCGCTGCACTGCGCAGGGTCTGACTAAGCGCTAATTGCCAGCGCATATCACCTTGTTCCACCACGCCCAGTGGCACATTGGAATTGACGCTAGTAATGGCTTGGCGCACGTCATCCAGCGCCACACCAAATTGGCTTAACATGGCCGGATTGAGTTGCACCCGCACTGCAGGCAGCGACGAGCCAGAGACTTCAACCTCGCCAACCCCTTGGATTTGCGCTAGTTTCTGCGCCAAAATGGTGGACGCACTGTCGTATAACTCCGCCATCGGCACCGCGTTCGACGACAACGCCAACGCCATCACCGGCATTTGCGACGGGTTGGTTTTGCGATACGTTGGGTTACCGGGCATGCCGGCAGGTAGCTGCGCTCGCACTTGATTGATCGCCGCTTGCACTTCACGAGCTGCATCATCGACGTTACGCGACAACTCAAATTCCAAACGGATTTGCGTCGAGCCCTGATTCGACGCCGAGCTAATCCGCCGAATACCCGAAATCGCCCCAAGCGCTCGCTCCAGTGGCGTTGCGACAGTGGCCGCCATCGACGCGGGACTGGCGCCCGGTAACTGCGCCGTGACCACGATCATCGGGAAATCCACCGCCGGCAGCGGCGACACCGGTAACACCCGCCAACTTAAAATGCCCAGCAGCACAATCGACAGCGCCAATAAGCTGCTGGCAATTGGCCGTTTAATCAGCTCCAGAGACAATGTCATACCACGGACTCCGCGACAGGCTCGACTTGGGGGCGCTTGCTGACATGGCGGTCAAACCATAAATACACCACCGGCGTGGTAAAGAGTGTCAGTACTTGGCTGACCAACAAACCACCAATCATCACCAAGCCCAATGGCTGGCGTAACTCCGCGCCTGAACCACTGGCGAGCAGCAGCGGAATGGCACCAAACAACGCTGCCAAGGTGGTCATCAAAATCGGCCGAAAACGCATTAATGCCGCTTGGTAAATCGCATCACGCGGCGCTAGGCCTTGATTACGCTGCGCTTCCAGCGCGAAGTCGACCATCATGATGCCGTTTTTCTTCACCAAACCAATCAGCAGCACGATGCCGATCACTGCAATCAAATCCAGCGGTTGCCCGGCGAGCAGCAGCGCCAGCAAGGCGCCGACGGTCGCCGATGGCAAGGTCGATAAAATAGTTACCGGGTGGATCAGGCTTTCATACAGCACACCGAGCACGATATACATGGTGACGACAGCCGCCAAAATCAGCCACAAGGTGTTGCTCAGTGACGCCCTAAACGCTTCCGCCGCCCCTTGGTAACTCAGTTCAAACGACGCTGGAATTTGCAGCTGCGCTTTCACTTCGTCAATGGCAGTAATGGCATCACCGAGTGAATAACCATCGGCTAAGTTAAAGGACAAGGTCACCGACGGGAATTGGCCTTGATGGTTAATCAATAGCTTGGCTGGGCGCTGCGTCACGCGCGCCACACTGGACAACGGCACAGCGCGGCCATTGGCCGTGGGTAAATACAGGTTATCCAGTGCCTGCAACCCTTGCGCCTGCGCGGGGTCAATTTCCAAAATCACCCGATATTGGTTGGCTTGGGTAAACAAGGTGGTGATTTGGCGCTGACTGTAAGCGTTTTGCAGTGCCGCACCGATCTGCGCCACGCTGACGCCCAGTCGCGACGCCGCTTGACGGTCAATATCGATGAACGCTTGCAGCGCTTGCGTTTGCAGATCGTGTGCTACATCCGCTAACTCAGGCCGTGCCGCCAGCGCTTGGACTAAGTCCGGCAATAATGCGCTTAACTGGTCTTGCTCCGGATGCGTCAAGGTAAACTGATATTGGGTACGGCTGATTTTGTCTTCAATCGACAACTCTTGCACACTTTGGAAATACGCCGTGATGCCGCTGACTTGCTGCGCTTTGGCTTTTAAACGGGCGATGATCTGCAGTGCATGCTCGTCACGCTCAGCGTGTGGCTTTAAATTCAACAAGATACGGCCGCTGTTTAAGCTGGTATTGCTACCATCCACACCAATAAAGGAGCTGCTGCTACTGACCATCGGATCATCGCTGAGCGCCTCAGAGAGCTGTTGCTGACGCTGCGCCATTTGTGCAAATGAAATGTCTTGCGGCGCTTCAGTAATAATTTGGATCACGCCGCTGTCCTGCACCGGGAAAAAGCCTTTCGGCACGGCCAAATACAAAACGACGGTGGCCACCACCGACGCCGCCATCAACCCAAGCCCGACCCGTTGATGCGCTAAAATCCACTCAAGGCCACGGCCATAGGCGGCGATCACCTTGGCCATGCTGCCGCTGTGCTCATCATGCGCCGGCAGGGTTTTTAGCAAGCGCGCACACAGCATCGGCGTTAGCGTCAACGACACTAGCAAGCTAATGGCGATCGCCACCGCTAGCGTCACGGCAAATTCAAAAAACAGCCGCCCGACCACATCGGCCATAAACAGCAGCGGGATCAGCACAGCAATCAATGAAAAGGTCAGTGAAATCAAGGTAAAACCAATTTCACGGGCGCCCTCAATCGCCGCCTGCAACGCCGGCTTACCCATTTCACGGTGCCGAGCAATGTTTTCAAGCATCACAATCGCGTCATCGACCACAAAACCGGTGGCGATCACCAGCGCCATCAAGGTTAAGTTGTTAATGGAAAAGTCTAATAAATACATCACGGCGAAGGTGCCGACTAAACTCAGCGGCACGGCCAGTGATGGGATAATCGTTGCTGGCACTGTGCGCAAAAAGGCAAAGGTCACCGCCACCACCAGGCCAATCGCAAACAGCAACTCCATTTGTACATCATGCACTGAGGCGCGAATACTCAAGGTGCGGTCGGTTAATTCCGTCACGTTCAGCCCCGCCGGTAACGTCGCTTGCAGTTGCGGCAACAGCGCCCTGACGCCATCCGCCACGTCAATCACGTTCGACCCCGGCTGACGCTGGATATTCAGCAACACTGCCGGTTGGCTATTGGCCCATGCCGCCAAAAAACGGTCTTCAGCACCTTGCTCGACGCTGGCAACATCCCCTAAACGTACTGGCGAGTTGCCTTGGTAACTGACAATCAAGTCACGAAATTGCTCCGGCGTGCGAATTTGATCATTGGCATCGAGCATGGTCGAACGCACCGGGCCATCGAAGCTGCCTTTGGGCAAATTGGTGTTGGCGTTACTGATGGCGCTGCGCAGGGAATCCAAGGTCAAGCCCAAGCCAGCGAGCGCGGTTGGGTTGGCTTTGACGCGAATGGCAGGGCGTTGGCCGCCAGCAATCGACACCATACCGACGCCTTCGAGCTGAGCGATTTTTTGCGCCATCCGCGTATCCACTAAGTCATACACCTGCGGCAGCGGCATGGTCTCTGAGCTAATGGCCAGCGTTAAAATAGGCGCATCGGCGGGGTTCACTTTGCGATAAATTGGCGGTGCCGGCAAATCATTGGGTAACAAAGATGACGCGGTATTCATCGCCGACTGCACTTCTTGTTCGGCCACGCCCATATCCACCGTCAGCGCAAACTGCAGCGTGATAATCGAACTACCACCGCTGCTAGCACTGGACAGTTGTTTCAGGCCCGGAATTTGCCCGAGCCGCCGTTCTAATGGCGCCGTGACCGTGCGCGCCATCACATCAGGGCTGGCGCCAGGATAGAAAGTAAACACCTGAATAATGGGGTAATCCACTTGCGGCAACGCGGCCACCGGCAATTGCCGATAGCCCAGCATGCCGGCGATTAATACCGCCAGCATCAACAGCGCCGTCGCAACTGGCCGTAAAATAAAGGGTTTGGATAAGAACATAACTTACCCCTGTGCTGGTTGTGGGCGACGTTTGGCTGCTTCTGCGCCTTGGCTAGCCGCTGCGCTTGGGCTAGACGCTGCGCTTGGGCTAGACGCTGCGCCTGGTTTGGAAGCTGCGCCTGACGCGGCTTCGGCACCTAACACCTGCACCTCACGCCCTGGTCGCAAGCGATCTAACCCTTCCATCACCACCTGTTCATTGGCGGCAAGGCCTTGTATGACTTCGATGCGGCCATTGTCGGCCACGCCTAAACTTAACGGCCGTTTTTCTGCTTTGTTATCGCGGATCACATACACAAACGGCCCTTCACTGCTGTATTGCACGGCGTCTTGTGGGATGGTGATGGCGTTGGCTTTTTCAGCGATCGTCAGTCGGACATTGACGAATTGATTCGGGAATAACGCCGCATCCTGATTGGCGAACTCCGCTTTAAGTTTCAAGGTGCCGGTGGCCACATCGATTTGGTTATCCAGTGTCGTTAACACGCCGCGGCTCAGTAATAGCTGATCCGCTCGGTCCCAGGCTTCTACCGCTAATGCCGCGCCGGCGTCTTGTGCTTGTTTCATCGCACTGCGTAAGCTTTGCAGCTGGGCTTCAGGGATGGCAAAACTGACATAAATCGGTTCACTTTGGGTAATGCTGACGATGCCGTCACTGTTATTGGCTTGCACTAAGTTACCAACGTCGACTTTGCGAAGACCGGTACGGCCGCTAATGGGCGCTTTGATTTGAGTCCAAGACAACTCCAATTTGGCAGCCGCAACTTGTGCTTCATTGGATTTGATACTGCCGCGCAGCTGATTAACTAAGGCCTGTTGCGCATTATATTGCTGACGTGAAATCGAATTTTTTTCTTTTAGCTGGCCATACAACGCCAAATCAGATTCGGCGTTTTTCAGCTGCGCCAAGTTTTGCTGCAATTGGCCTTCGGCTTGCGCTAATTTCACTTGGTACGGGGCGGGGTCGATTTCAGCCAGCAACTGACCGGCCTCCACTTTTTGCCCTTCGGTAAATTTCAAAGCCAGTAGTGGGCCACTGACGCGGGATTGCACCACCACGGTATTGAGCGCAATGGCCGTGCCGATGGTTTTAAACTGCAATTTTAAATCACCGCTGGTGACCGGCACCACCCGCACCGGCACGGGTGCGTTCCACATACTGCCTGGCCCACCAGGCCCCCGCGGCCCTGCGCCAGCTGGACCACCGGCGCCACGCGGGCCTACTGCTTGCGACCCAGCTTTAGCCGCCCCTGCATTGTTTGCTGCAGTGTCAGAAGAATTTGCCGTTTGGTACCACCAGCCTGCGCCAGCGAGTGCAACTACCAAAAGTCCAATTGTTGTTTTTGTCCACGTCATCACAAATTCTCACACTACAACGCGATAGTACATCGCCGATTTATGCCGAACTATGCACCGCCGGTAATAGCGATGCATAACCTGATTTTCTCAATTTTTCATGCAGTTGCGGATCTTGCTCTAGCAAGGTGTTTTGCTTGAGCATCCGAGCAACCCACAAGCATTGGCTGACTTGGTGTAGATTGCCGTCTCGCCATTGCTGTTGATGTAACACCGTGCTGACCAGCGATTCGTCAAACCCCCACAAGGTCAACACGAAGGCGGAGACCGCCAAGTAACTCAAACGGCCTGTTGGGTTTTGCAGTTGCATTTCTGCGTCCGCCGCTACACAGCCGTTTTTTAATAAAATCAATTTGCCAAAACCACTTAAAATCGCAGCGACATACACTTGATCTTGCAGCACTCGACTCAAACGAATGTCCTGCGCCAACTGTCGGCATTCGCCAGCAAACACCAACTGCTGTTCCAGCACCTCCGCCAGCTCTGGCTGTTGCTGCTCTTGTTGCGCCTTGATCGTCAGCATCAACACCAAGGTTTGTAACAGCTGAAACCCCAAGCGGCTGATGGCTGTTTCCAAACTCCAGGTCTCACTGGCAAACCCCATGTAAGGGGAGTTCACCAGTTGCAACAAGCGCGACACCACCAAGGGGTCCCTAGCCACCAGCTTCGCCACATCTGGCACCCCCACTTTCGGATTGTCCAACAGCTGCTTTAGCTCGGTGCAAATACTCGGAAACACCGGATAATCCGTCAGTTTGCTGATCAATAACCGCTCATCATCCCGAAGCGGTAAATCCGACAAACGCTCCGCATTGGCAAACAACAAACTCAAATGCTCGTAATTCAAATCGCGGCTGACAAAGCTGTGAAACATCGATAAATGGTCGATCACTACATCTTCGTGCTCAGGGTTCGTCACCACCACCCGCAGCGCCATTGGCGCCATAAAACAGGCCAAGCGTCGTTCTTCCAATGCCGCGCCGCTGCGTTGCGCGTCAAACAGCAACATGTCGATACTTTCGTTGCCGCGAGGTGCGCTTAAAAAGCTACCTGGCGTTGGAAAAATACGTAGTTGCCAACGTAAACCACTGCTTTGGCAATAGTTTTTCAACAAGCTGAGCACTGTAGGATCATGGCTAATCGCAACGACTTGGTACATCTGAGTTCTCCAGCAAGCTCGGCGCAATGTAGCAGCCGAGCAGAGGTGTCCGAAGTGAATTTACAGAATCTTTGCACAGCCACAGACGTTACGCCCGAACGCCGAAACCTGATGTGCAATTAATCGCAAACTAGTTGGTATTCAACGAATTCCGCTGCTGTGGCTCACGGCAACAGATGCAAGGTCATGGCAAAAAAAGCCGCCAGTAACCATGCTAATTGTGTCATCCCTTGGCGCACCGCCCGCAAACGAAAGGCTCTGTGCATCACCAAGGCCGACGGTAACATCCACACCACTAACAGCCGCTGCCAAAGCACGGCAGACTCTGGCAGGCCGACCCATAGCTCGCCGGTTTGCAGCTGCAACACGCGATTGATGGCAGCAACAAAGCCGCTGTAACTGGCGATCCAGACGAAACATAACAACGCCGAACTGGCTTTCATCGGCCCAAGCTGTACCCGACTCACTTGGCCTGACAAGGTTAATCCTGTGACCCGCAGCAACGGCCACAGCACCCCCATCGCACAGGCTAAGGCAATACACAGCAACATCGCCAGCAACGCCCAAGGCAAATGCCCCGCCCATAGCTGTTGCCACAACAGCACCAGATCCGCGTCGCTGCTTGCCGCCAGCACTAAAGCTTGATTGCTAGTTGCCGTCGCACAAGCGGGTGCCTGCCAAGGTGAATCGGTTTGTAAAAACCCCATCATCGTCTGACGCGCACAGGCGTCATCTGCTATCACGCCATGCAACGCCAATGGCAACAGCACATGGGATGAACGCTCGCCAAGCAAATTGGCAAGGCGTGCGCTGTCAGGTTGAAACAGATCCAAGGCACCGCTGAGGATTAAACTTGGCTGCGCGAGCTGCTCTGGCCAACGCAGAGGTTTAAACTCGCCCACCGACTGACACAGCGGTTTATCGAACCCCATCACCGCCTCAAGCGGATCAATAGCGTCGCTGCTGGCGGCAAAACGCGGGCGCTCCAAGCATTCGGTGTACATAAACACGCCAACGTTTATCTGGTCGTGGCCCAGCGCCAAACTCAATAAGGACTGCAAAGCCTGCCGATCTTGCCGCCTGACGGCGTCCAGCCACCATGGGATCAGGGTGAGACTTTGACGTTGCATCGCCGCTAGATTCAGCAAGTACTGCAACTTCAACGGCGTTAACACAAAGGGTTTTTCCAGCGCTTGGACCGACATCATCAACGGGTCTGTTTCCAACTGCGCCAGCACTCGCTGGTAAAGCTGATTCAGATCGCCAAACTGCTGCTGGCATGCGGCTTGGGCTCGACAGTGTTGCTGCAGTTGACCTATCAGATAGTGCTGGTTTTGGCTAAAACTGTGCAGGTATTCATCTGGCGGGTAGGGTGAATCGAGGATCAATCGACGCACCGCGGCGGGTGCATATTGCGCATACTGTAGCGCCACCACGCTACCGTAGGACACGCCATACAAGTCCCACTGGTCGATCGCTAACGCCTTGCGCAACGCTTCGGCGTCTTGCACCGTCGCCATAGCGCCAAAAAAGGTCGCAGACACACCGGCGTTTTTTAGCTCATCGATGCACTGTTGCAATAAATCGTGTCGACTTTGCTGCCAAGTGGCATCGTCGGTCGCCCCTAAAACTAAAGCGGCCAACTTTGCATTACTGGCTTCACACCAACGCGGTAGACTGCGGCCACCGCCCCGTTGATCCAGCAAAATTAGGGGTTGCGACGCAGGCCAGATCGAGGCCAGCGCGGCGACTTGGTCCGTGCTACTGCCACCGGGCCCGCCATGCAAATACAGCAGCGGTGGCGGTGTTGTCGAGGTCTGTTTGCTTGGCGTTAATCGCACCACAGCTAAGTCAAAGCTGCCCGCAGCGGCGTTGGACCAATCCCGCGGTACTGTCAATACGCCACAGTCGACTCGCCGTTCGTCGGTTGCCGGCAACAGTGCTTTGGCACATGGCTGGCTTTGAAAACTGGACGTGCCACTCTCAGTTGCCCGCTGCTCCTGCGCTGTGCTGACCCAAGCCACGCCCCACAAAAACCACAGCAACCATCCTTGGATTATCGTGCGCCACGGCTTTGCCATTGTGCCTCCTTGACGCCTGCGGGTGCAGGCTCGCTAGTTCCAGCTTAGCGAGCCTTACATGAAATGCCAATGCTTCAATGCAGCCAAAAAACGCCCAAAGAAACCAAGGCTTAGTCACAATTTTGATAACAGCCTGGTTCACGCGGACAACTATTGCCGCGGCTGCAGATCAACTGCACCGGTTTCACTAGGCTGCGGGCCACCCAATTGATATTTAACACGTTTGAAATCGTCGTTAGGCTGGCTTTAATCGCCGCTGGCAACTCCGCCGCACCGCCTTTGCTCACACACAACTGTTTCAAATCCTGCGCCATGCTATCGGCGTCGATGCCTTGCGCTTCAATCGCTGGGTTTAAATCAATGCCGGCGCACAGCACGTGCGGGTTACCGGCTAAATCGACCACTTTGGTTGATTCACAGCAATAAATCCGCGGCTGGCCTTGCACATCCAACAGCGACAACTGCGCGCTGTGCTGCAGCATCTGTGCTTCAAACATCCGAAACACTGCCCAGTGCTGGCACGGATCTTCGACTTGCCGCATATTGCCCCACGGCAGCGGAATACCATTGCCGCGATACACCGCTTTTAACTTACCCGGCGTGTAGGCATCGAAATAGTGCCAATGCTGATAGGGCGACACCGCCGTCATCCGCCGCATCGCTACCGAGGCTGAGACGCCTGCCGCTTGGTGCGAACTAATTTCATAACCGTGACGGTCCAGCAACTGGCGAAACGGCAGTTTCGGGCACAGCAGTGCACCGGCAAAAAAGCTCGATTCAAAATCGCGCCAGGCGTGCAAAATATCTTGGGTAGCGAGCGTGCTCGACTCCGAGCGCTCGTGCGCGCCGCCGACCGACATACTGCTTTTGACACCGTCTTTGTTATGCAGCACCGCATGGCCGATATGCACCGCCAGCTCGTATTTCAGCCGCGTCGGGTGCATTTCCAGCACGCGGTTTAAGTGCAGCGTGCCTGGCGGTAAAAAGTACGAGGTGGTGACGTTTTTACTGCGCACGCCCAGTTCATCGAGTAACTCTGTGGGCACTTCACTAAACCAGCGGATACTCAGCCCGACTTTTTTCGCCAGTGCTAATAACTGCTCCACCGACAGCGGCATTTGTTTTTGGCCAATTTCTTCGGCGGCGCGCTCTAACTCGGGGAAATGGTTTTGATGATGCTCTTGATGCGCGCGGATCAGCAGCTGGGCAAACTGTCGCCCACCGGTGCCGGTTTGTGACAACAACTCAGGAATGGCAATTTGTAAAATATCCGGCGAGAACAAAAAACCAGGTTCCAGCGGCATGCCGTGGATACCACCGCGACTGCCTTTGGCTGGCGTTAAATCCACCGTGGCGTCATCGCCATCAAGAAAATACGCCAAGTCTTTTTGAAACACTTCGGCGATCACTTCCAGCATATCTTGCGACGGCACCCGTTTGCCGCGTTCGATCATCGACAAATAGGACACCGACGGCGCCGCGTCTGCGTTGATGCGAATGCAGCGCGTCGACAAGTCTTCCATGGTTAAGTTATTGCGTTTCCTCAGGTTTCTGATTTTTGTCCCGAGGAAATGGCTTTGGCGTAACAGGCTTTTGTTCAGGTTCATTTTGTAAAATTCACATTGTGTAATTTTATTTGTCAAATTTTGCACAAAAACAACATAGACTGAATTTCATACAACAGCAACCGGGTTCAACCGCTTCCCGATAAAAAGCGCGAAAACTGTGTGAGGAACGCCAAATGACCATCAGTGCCCAACAATTCCGGATTGACCCGATGATTCAGCAACAAATCGACGCCATCAGCGCGTTGACCAATGCCCATCTGCGCCAAGTGCTGGACTACTCCAAAGCGGTGCTGGACAAACTGGTGCCACTGGAGCGTGGTTCGCATCAACAGGTCAGCTGTTATGTGGTGTATTACCAACATGTGCTGGCGTTTTTCCCCGACGGCCAAAGCACCGGCTTGCAAAACCCAGCGCAATTTAAAGCCTTTTGTGGCCGTCGCGACACGCCCGACAGCTTGTTGTTCGAACAAGGCGAGCGGCTGTTAGAGATCAGCTTGTGTAAAAGCGGTGCACGCGGTCGCCGCGATCTAGCCGGCGTCGATGACGTCGAGCTGCAAATGGATGGCCAAAATTGGTTTAGCATTATTGATGGTGAGATGCGCAGCGGCGCCCGCGGCTGTCGTGGCCAGCTGTGTTACACCGCCAAAGACGGCAGCGATTTTCGGTTATAACCACAGGGCCGCGCCGACTGCGACTTCAATCTGGGGAGAGTGTTGTCGCAGTTCGGCGCATATTCCACGCCAATAATCGCCATCCGCGAGGCTTCGTTCATCACAAGCGTTGATCAGACGCTTGCGTCTAGGCGGCATGGTTGGAGCCGTCATGGTCCACGCGCTCTTTGTCATCAGGTTTCCCCTGATAAGCCCATCGATTTTTCCTGATTGCCGCAGCCCAACGGCTTCGTTTTAGATATGCATCTTTTTTTAACCATTTTTTAAGCATGTTTGCAGTTAGGACACCCCATGTCAGAACCACTGAATTGGCTTCAACGGAGCCTCAATACCATTGAACGGGTCGGCAATCGTCTACCCGATCCCGCTGTGCTGTTTGCATTATTTATGCTGGCTGTTTGGGGCATTTCGTGGGCGTTGTCCGGCGTGCAATTTAGTGAAATTGACCCACGTACCAACCAGCCCATCCAAATTGTCAATTTGCTCGATGGCCAAGCGCTGACCGGTTTTCTCAGTAAAATGGTCGCCACCTTTGTCAACTTCCCGCCATTGGGTGTGGTGTTGGTCGCGATGCTGGGGTTGGGCCTGGCCGAACATACAGGGTTTATCAACGCTGGCCTACGTTCGATTTTAAATGTCACACCAAAGATGCTGCTGACCCCGGTGCTGATCGCCGTTGGTATTTTAAGCCATGTCGCGGTGGATGCTGGTTATGTGTTGGTGATCCCACTGGGAGCGGTCATTTTTTATGCCGCAGGTCGTCACCCTCTCGCGGGGATCGCAGCCGCCTTTGCCGGCGTGTCCGGTGGCTTCTCGGCCAGTCTGCTGGTGCCATCAAGCCTGGATCCGATGCTGGCAGGCCTGACGCAAGCCGCCGCGCGATTATCGTCGCATCCAAGCGCGGCAGAGATCGTAATTAATCCACTGAATAACTTCTTTTTCACCTCCGCATCGGCCTTGGTGATCATCGGTGTGGGTTGGTTTTTAACCGACAAAGTGATTGAGCCACGATTAAAGCACACCCAAGTAGACGGTGATCCGGCACAATTACCCAGTTTACAGCCGTTATCCGCCGACGAACGTCGTGGCTTACGCGTAGCAACGATCGCGATGTTGTTGTCGATTGCGGCTTTAGTTGCGACCAGCATCGGCGCAGATTCACCGTGGCGTGGTCAAGACGGCGCCTTAACCAGCGCCAGCGCGCCATTAATGCAATCCATTGTTGGGTTAATCTTTGTGTTCTTTTTAATCCCTGGCGTGGTGTACGGCTATGCCTCCGGCAGCGTTAAAACGCACAAAGATGTGATCCAAGGCATGAGCAAAGCGATGAGTGGCATGGGTTATTACATCGTGATGGCGTTTTTCTGTGCACAATTTATTTATGCTTTTGGCCAATCCAACTTAGGTGCGTTATTGGCGATTAAAGGAGCGCTGAGCTTAAAAGAATTGGCCTTGCCACTGGGTGTGACCTTGGTTGGTACCGTGTTTTTAACCGCGACCGTCAATTTATTAGTCGGCTCGGCCTCCGCCAAATGGGCACTGATTGGCGCCATTATGGTACCTATGCTGATGGAACTCGGTGTGTCACCGGATTTAACCCAAGCGGCCTACCGTGTCGGTGACTCCTCCACCAACATCATCACGCCGTTGATGCCGTACTTCCCGTTGATCGTCGTGTTCTGCCAGAAGTATGTGAAATCAACCGGCATCGGCACGTTAATCGCCTTGATGCTGCCATTTTCGGTCAGTTTCTTAGTGCTGTGGACCTTGTTTTTACTGGGGTATTGGGCGCTCGGGTTACCGCTAGGCATCGGGGCCAGCTACGTATTCCCACACGGCTAAGCCAATCCTAGGTGCCAGCGCTGAGCCGTTGGCACCTACCCTCTGCTTCATGAGCGTCAAGACGTTTGCTCAGCGCTACTACCAAGCACGCCGCTGGTTGTGCCTCGAAACCTCAATCCGATGGTTGACCTGTCTGCGTGAATATCGAATATCTGTCGGGCATTGCCGCTGAGAGGTTCGTCTGTTGCTTGCTGGTCTGCGGGCTTGCAGCGGATGCAACAAACGCTCGATCACGGTGGTCAAACACCGCCGTTTTTGAAGGTCGGCGCTGACGCTGCATGCGCATTTTTTCACCACGCCACTGTGGCTCGATGCGGATGTGACGCATGGCAAACAGTAGTCACTGACGAAGGGCGTGGCTGGGTTTGGTTCTTCCACATAAATACACGCGAAAAATGCTGAAAGCGCTAGACTGATGAAATAGTTTCACCCTAGCGTAGCGCTTGATCACTCATCCAGACATATTTTATTAAATTCAATAACTTAAAAAGTAGAACTTTGCATTCTTCTGATCGAAAAACCGGACACTTTCTGCGGTTTTTTATTTTTTTTTGCAAATTAATGGAAATTACTTTGCTGGTTGGCCATCGCGACTTTACAATACGGATTACCCCCTGAAAATCGCACATCTTTTGTGCGGCCGGGTTTGCAACAGGCAGGCTGTTTTTTAACCTGTACACGACGTGTAATTGACCCTGAATTGCAGCCCATCAGCTGCCTTTCCGGAAAGACGTTTTCAATCAACCTGACACAGAAGGACATCGCGCCATCATGTTACTTTGGTTTGTTATCGCCTATTGGGTCATCTCAGTTGCGATCGGTTTATGGGCTGCCCTGCGGGTAAAAAATACCGCAGACTTCGCAGTCGCCGGCCGTCATTTGCCATTTTATATGGTCACCGCAACTGTGTTTGCAACTTGGTTCGGCTCTGAAGCCGTCCTTGGGATCCCGGCTACCTTTATCGACGGTAATCTGCAATCAATTGTCGCAGACCCGTTTGGCTCTGCTTTATGTCTAATTTTGGTCGGTTTGTTCTTCGCAGCACCGCTGTATCGAATGAAACTGCTGACTATTGGTGACTTCTACAAACGCCGCTACGGCCGCAAAGTCGAAGTCCTGACCTCCTTGGCGATCGTCGTCTCGTATTTAGGCTGGGTCGGGGCACAAATCACCGCGCTGGGCCTGGTGTTTAACGTGGTGTCACAAGGCGCCATCAGCCAAGAAATGGGCATGTGGATTGGCTCGGTCACCATTTTGATCTACACCTTCTTTGGCGGTATGTGGGCGATTGCCATCACCGACTTGGTGCAGATGATTGTGATCGTGTTGGGCTTGTTGTACATCGGCGGCGAAGTATCGCAAATGGCCGGCGGTGTCGGCACTGTCATCGACCACGCCGCCGCTGCGGGCAAATTCGAATTCTGGCCAAGTATGGACTTAAAAGAGCTGATCGCCTTCACGGCCGCGGCCTGTACCATGATGCTAGGTTCCATGCCGCAACAAGACGTGTTCCAGCGCGTGCAATCAGCAAAATCTGAAAAAATCGCCGTGTGGGGCTCGGTGCTGGGTGGTTCCTTATACTTTATGTTCGCCTTTGTACCACTGTTTATCGGCTATGCCGCCACCATCATCGCACCGGATATGGTGAAAAAACTGATGGCGGAAGACAGCCAGCTGATCCTGCCGCAGTTTGTGATGCAACATATGCCATTTATTGCGCAGGTGTTGTTCTTTGGCGCCTTGTTGTCCGCTATCAAAGGCTGTGCCTCTGCCACCTTGTTGGCGCCATCGGTGTCCTTTGCCGAAAACATTCTCAAGCCGATGTTGCCACCGATGACCGACAAACAGACCCTGTTGACGATGCGTATTGTCACCTTGGTGTTTACGTGTTTCGTGATGGTGTACGCCCTGAACACCGAAGCCACTATTTTCGGCATGGTTGAAAGTGCGTATCAAATCACCTTGGTGAGCGCCTTTATCCCACTGGCGTTTGGCGTGTACTGGCGCCGCGCCACCAACCAAGGCGCATTGTTGTCGATTTTCGCCGGTGTGGCGGTATGGCAAGGCGTTATCTGGTTAGGACCCGAAGATCCGTTGGTACCGGCCCAATTCGCAGGGTTAATTGCCAGCTTCTTCGGTATGCTGATTGGCTCGTTGATGCCGCAATACATCGAACATAACCATGACATTCACGATCAATTGCATCGGGGTGAACATGCGCATGAGTCGTTTAACTAACGACGACATCCGATAATTCGCCAAAAGCCACAGCCGTTGCTGTGGCTTTTTTTGGCCAGACGATAGGCCACCGCGTACCCAATAAAAAAACGCCTTCGCTATTTTTCCTGTCGTTGCCGCCTGCGCCATGGCAAAGCCAATAAAGCCAACTAAGCTAGTGAAATACCTAGAAACTTGTTGGATTTCAATGGCACTGCGTTTGTCCGCCAAATTAATGCTGATCCTTGCAGCCATCGTTATCAGCTGTCAGTTGCTGATGTCGAGTTATTATGTTTGGAGTACATCCGCGCAACTGCTGGCACAACACCGTCAGCACTTGGACAACCTCAAAGTCAGCATCGCCCGCGCCATCGCCATTGATGTCTGGAACTACAACCCTGAATCTTTGCAGCTTTTGCTGGCGCCGTACCAAAACGACCCTGCGATCTTACAAATCTTTGTCCAAGCAAACTCGGGGCCGAAATTAGTGGTCGAGGCAACGCCCAGCCAGCCGCGCTCGCGCCTGTTACGGTCTTTTTTACCCATGACGGGGCCTTACAGCCAGCCCATCTCACTGACGCTGGGTCAACAACACAATGACGTTGGCATGCTGATTTTGCAGGAAAACCAAAGTTACATTGACCAACTGTTGCTCAATGCCCTCACCCGACAATTTCTGGAGCTGCTGATTTTACTGAGTTTACTCGCCACCGGTTTGTATCTGGCGTTTAATCACATCGTGTTGCGCCCACTTAAAAAACTAAGCCATGCCTTAAGTGATGCCATTTCTGATCGTACCGGCATTGTCGCCAATCCGCTGAGCGGCCTGCAGGATGAATTTGAAGAAGTGGCGTTGAGTATTGTTGGTTTGTCGGCACGCTTGGCTGGCGACATTCAAACCATTCGCGATACCAATGCCTCCCTGCAACACGCCAAAGAACAAACCGAACAAGCGATGCGCGAGCTACGCCAAGCGCAAGATGCCCTGTTGCAATCGGAAAAACAGGCCTCGCTGGCAGCCTTGGTGGCCGGTGTTGCACATGAAGTAAATACCCCACTTGGCATCATCATTACCAGCATTACGTGCTTAGAGGCGGAACTGCACCAGCTGCATCAGCATATGCAACAAGGCACCTTGACCAAATCAGGATTTCAACAGCAACTGCAGCAGCTGCTGCAAGCCACCGAGTTAGTGCACAATAATGCTGGCAAAGCAGCCCATTTGATTTCCAATTTCAAACTGCTCGCCAAAGAACAAACCGACGAATCGGTTCGTTGGTTTAACCTGTCCGACTTTGTCAGTGAGTTACTGACTGCATATCAGCTTGACCAACAATACCAGGGCTTGCACTGGCAAACCGCGGTCCAGCCGGATATTCAAATCAAAGCGGTGCCCGGATTGTTTCACCAACTGTTAGGCGGCTTGTGTAATAACGTCAAGCTGCATGCGTATCCGGAGAACGGCGAAGGGCAAATCATCATTCGGTTATGGCAGGACGACAATCACATTCACCTCAGTTGCATGGATTTTGGTGTGGGCATTGCGATGGACGCCCAAAAACAAGTATTCGACCCCTTCTACACCACGCGCATGGGCCAAGGCTCGAATGGGCTTGGTTTATCGATTGTACATCGTATCGTGCGCAGCAACCTTCAAGGCAGCATTGAACTGTTCAGCGCACCGCAACAGGGAGCAAGTTTTGTTATCCATATTCCGCGGCAAACACTGGACTAAGCGTTGGTGCTGCAGCCTCTGGCTGTGGTCATTACCCCTTGCGGCGATGGACTGGCACGGTTATGGCTCGGTGCGACTGGGCCAATTCTCCATGCAAGGGCAAGACGCCGAGATCCCCGAATTTTACCGCGGCAGCACCGGCCTAAGTTTTAGTGAAGAAACTCTGTTTGGCTTGCAATTGCAACATGATATGGCCGATGACCTGCAATTGGTGGCGCAGTGGCAGGCTCGGGGAAACCGCGACTTTCAGCCAGACACCAAGCTATTGTTTTTACGCTGGCAACTCAATGACGCTTGGCATGTTAAAGCGGGTCGGTTAGACATCCCGCTGTTTGCGCAAAGTGATACGCAATATATCGGTTTTTCTCACAATTACTCGCGGTTGCCCAAGTCAGTCTATTGGCGGTTTGATTTCGAAACCGGTGAAGGGGTTTCGGTGGAACATCAACACAATTGGCGTTGGGCCACCTTTAAAACCCAACTGCAATGGAGCGATTTCGACGGGTTGTTGTTTAAAAGCGCGGCGGGTGGCGCCGGTATCCCTAGTCAGTTACGCGATATCCGAGCCCTCAAGTTCAACATGGATACCGCAAACGCCAACCTGGTGGCTGGGTTGATGAAAACCAGGGTCAATTTACACAGTTTAGACCAGCGGTTTGCTGCAAGTCTGACCCCAACCTTGCAGCAGCTCGGTGGCAGCCCGGCCCAAATCGCTGATTTTTTTGCCGATACCAGCTTTAGTCGACCTGGGATGTATTGGTTTTACGGTGTGACCTATCGTCTGGGAGCATGGCAAGTCGAAGTCGAACGCACACGTTATGGCGTTGAGGGCGCTATTGATGGTCAAACTTCGGCGTGGTTCGCAGCCGCATCACGACGGTTTGATGATCTCGTCCTTACCCTGCATCATGAACAAATCACCAAGCACCCTTTGCCAGCCAGTGATGTGCTGCGTCCTAGCACGCCGTCACAGTTTTACCCACTGCTGCCGGTGATGGTAACGTCGCTAAATCAGCGCTTGCTGCGTTTAAACGTGCTGTCGGCCCGTTACGACATAACCCCCAGTATCGCGCTCAAGGCCGACTACATGACAGGTGATGTGTTGTATGTCGTTGATGGCAGCGCTAAAGCCGCCAGCGGCTTTTCAGTGGGGGTGGATTTTGTTTTTTAACCACCGGACCATGGGTCGCAAATCCATCGTGCTCCTTTGCGCCTGTCTGATGCTCGGTTCGCTTCAGGCAATGGAGCTGGCCTTGATTGCCCACCCAAGCAATAAAGTGGTGTTAAGCCAAGAACAACTGCAACTGCTGCTGTTGAATAAACAACGATTTATGACGGGCGGCCAAAAGATCCATATGCTGCATCAACCATCTCGTTCTGCAGCGCATCAATGGATCTGCCGTCAGCTGCTGGATCTAACTCCGGCACAATACCAATCCTATTGGTCGCGGTTGTTGTTCACCGGCAATGCCGACGGCTTGGTGTATCTCGATACGCCAGCCATCTTGCAGCACGTTTCGACAGATCCCTCCGCCATCGGCTATGTGCCTGTTGAGCAGGTAACGGACCGCATCAAAGTGATGGCTGTCCTGAGTGAGCACGGCTATCAAGCGCGTTGATGCCACGTGTTGGTTGTATTGAGCCAATACGATCGCTTCGTCTGGCCAAGTTCCCTGCCCTCTCCCTGCTCTGTCGATGCCTGACAAATGCCACGAGTGACACCTGGCCCATAAAAATGTATGGTCCGCCCCGTTGTTGCAAGTACAAAAAACCGATAACGGGGTTGGTCTGCGCTAATGTATTCGGAGTCTCTGTTGGGAGGCTCTCACTTCCCGCTCCACGATGAGTTCCGC
>JACCDH010654078.1_pt1 | contig 19119 bp, 16 predicted proteins | sample 7442481 | NCBI WGS metagenome assembly JACCDH01 (sample SAMN15323433, study PRJNA562643) | freshwater metagenome | isolation source: river surface water | place: USA:Blue River Watershed | collected 2017-08-15 | reverse complement strand
GTGTAGCGGCGGCGGGTAGGTTTGGCCGAATCCGGCGCGGATGGGGATAAGACAGAATCGCTCATCTATACGTGTCCATTTAAAAATACGTGGACACGTAGGCTCGCATGAGCACAAGAGAGAGGCTAGACGGTGTTTACCGGGCGTTTACTGTAAATCCGATATACCCTTTTGTGGTTCCAGGGATAGCCTCTTACATTGCGCAAATACAGATAGCACAGACCAAAGCCCCAATTCCGGCGATTTTCTGTCAGACGAATCAGCCAGTTGGCAATCACCTCATTCTCAGCACGGCGCTTGGGCTGGTATCGGTAGCAGGTTTCACTGACCTGAAATGCCTCGCACGCCAGCTTGATCGCGACGCCTTTTTCTTGAACTGCTCGCCTGGCCATCTCGCAGCGGCGAGATGGCCTCACCACTTTTTGCCAGGGCCTCCTGCACGATCTCTGCCTTCAAGCGCTCATCGACGATCATCTTCCGCAGCCGCCGATTCTCTTCTTCCAGTTCCTTCATCCGCGCCATCATTGACACGTCCATGCCGCCATATTTGGCGCGCCAGCGGTAGAACAGTGCGCTGCTGATGCCTAGCTCCCGGCACAGATCCGGTACTTTGATGCCCGCTTCCGCCCGCTTCAGGGCATCCATGATCTGGCTATCCGTAAATCTCGATTTCTTCATGTAGAACTCCCCAGATTGAGAAAATTCTACTTCACAGCGCCGCTAACCTGTGGAAGGATTACCGTCGAAATTCGGGCGAAGGAATGTACATTCCAGAGAGTTTGTCATACCAAGAAATTGCATTACCACCTGAATAATGATGAGCCGGAAATTTAGATGCGCAATTTTCTATTTCTATGTATATAACGTCACTGAAACCACCCAGTGCAACCTCCAGGTATTCCTTGCGCTCTTGCAACCTATAATTACGAATTATCCTGCTTGGTGTACTGTTCATCTTTCGTTCCCAAGGGATCAGGTTATTTCGTTCGCTATCCGTTGGCCTGACTGATTTGTTTTCGTTAAATAGGGTTATCTTCGGATTACAAATCAGTCGATGGCTTCTATGCCGCTAATTCTGCCATATAAGGTTTCTAGTTCTCTTTATTTGTAAACGCTTATTCCGTCGATATCATTTGGAACGCAAATGTCGGTTTTATATATTCCAAGCCATTCAAGCTTAGAAAGCGAATAAATTTCCTTCGGGAAAACAGTGAAACTATTCCACCCGATGTTTAATTTTTTTAGTTTTTTAAGATTACTAAACGAATCCGGTAGATTTGATAGCTGATTTTGATAAAGAGATAGTTGCTCTAAGTTTAGCAGTTGGCCAAAATCGTCAGGCAATTGCTCGAGGTTATTTTGAAATAACCTAGCCATTCTTAGGTTCGAGAGTCCGCAGAATTCGGTCGGTAGTTTCTTTAATTTCGTTGCTATACAGTTTGTAAAAAACTCGAGATTTTTTAGATACTTTATCTCTTCTGGTATTTCTTGCCACCCGGTTAGGGCGATAGATTTTAAGGTAGTTAAACCGCACAACCATTGAGGTGGGGGCTTTAAAAAGAGGCCATACAAATTTAACGTTTCTAGCCGGCTTAAGGTAAGGATACGCTCATCTAGCGAATTAAATTTATTTTTGTGCAGATGAAGAACTTTGAGTTTAGTTAGTTCTATGATTTCTTCGGGAAATGAACGAAACTCATTTGCCCCTAGGTTTAAATGCTCAATTCGTGTTAGGTAAGGAAGCCATTCCATCTCCCCTTGCAGTAAGTTGGATCGTAGGTTTAGATACTTTAGTTTGGTCAAATTTTTGAAGCTCTTTGGTATTGCTCGTAAAAGATTTTTTTCTAAGTTTAGATACTCCAAATGAATTAATCGCGAGATTAATTCAAGGACCACTTGCTTGTCTTTTTCACTTGCATGACGAATTACGCCTGTAAATATATTCGACGCATTAGCCAGCTCGAGTTTTATGCAAAATTCATCCCTGAACTCGACGTTAATTTCTCCTGGAAAAATTTTATCAATGGCGCAAATAATTTCTCTATCGCTCACTAATTCCCCACTGCATATTTGAATTTGACTGCCCAAGTTTCTAGATGCTCAAGATCGATTCTTGGAAAACTGTCTAGTGAGAAGCCTTCGTATATAATGTTAGCCCCTGATGCAAGTAAAAACTTTGCCATGATTAATTTGGCACCGAAATCAAGTTTGTCATAGCCGTAATAATTCCCGGTTTCACAGCAAACAACATTTAGGCCAGCGAAATCATTTTTGAATCTTATGAGAAACTCTTCCATTGAAAGCTCCAACTCCTCATCACCATAGGTTGGAGACAAAAAAATACAAATTTTCCCCACTTCTGGCAGCGGAAATAATTGTGGCTCGCTGATAATATCTTTCACGTGCAAATAGCTACCGTTTATCAAATTTGACAAGCGTGCAGCAATTTTTTTTGTTACTCCGTTTTTTGAAGCAAAGATGATAACGAACTTCATGGTTGGTTTTTACTGTACTACGTTGGTAACGTATTCCGCTTGCAGACCGAAAACAAAGAACCGCATAGGTCAGGATATTCCATTCCCAATTTCTGCAGCGCGTCAATGTGTGTAGTCGTTAAAAAACCTGAATCTAGCAGCTTATCAAGCTGAAAATCGGCAAGAATTTTCAGCATAATCCCACCATGCGCAATTGTTTTCATTCTTCCAGCTGCTATATCCTGTTCAAGCGAAAACCTATCATAGACTCGACGGTGCCCGTGAGCTATATCATTCTGCGTAAGTTCTTTTAGATCTCCCAGAAGTCCCATGCGAAGCGCCATCTGTCTGGAGAGTGCTCTTGAGTTCGGGACCACTATAAATAAATAACCATTCGGCTTTAGCATATCGTGAATTCTGTTTAGCAGGAATACTGGGTCACGGACATGCTCTAAGATATAGCTTGCGAATATGTAGTCATATTTTTCACTCGGCTCAAATTCTTCAAAAAGTGAATATACAAATCTACAGTTTTTTGGCGCATGCATCGCGGCACGCTCCAAAAATTTTTTCGATCCATCGACTATGTCGAGTTTACTTACTCTGCCAGCAATCATGTTTGTCATAAAGCCATCAGAACAACCAAGCTCGAGAGCACTACCTTCGTCCAAATAGTCAGAAAATGTATCGAAGATTAATTTCCTCATTACCTTTGTTTGCGCAGAGGTATCTACTGTGTATGTAGTATAAACCTTCTCTAAAAATTGCCGTTCCGCAGATGAGTCAATCATTTGTCCGCCTTACTAGCCCCGGTATAAAGGAAAAAATTGCGAATCAGTTTTTACTGCACTCTTGGTAAGCGCATTATATATTTCTGGATTTAGAATCCGCCCGCACAGGAACACATCGGTTGATAGCGTGGCCCAGCCCGCTTTAAAGCTTTGCAATCCACTGTTAACCGCAATTTTATTTTTAGTCCTTATGCTATTTCCGCCACCTAGCCCAAGCATCCTCGTTCCTTCGCCAAAAAAATGGTCGATAGCAGTTTTCATGGTTCCATACGCAAACGATTTTTTATATCCCGTTTCACTTGATACAGCAAGGTGATAGAAGGCAACATCCTGTGTCTGCATCCATACGCTAATCGCCTGAATTCCATAATCATCACGTGCTACAAACATCTTTACGCCCGGCACATTAAATTGCTGGGCAAGCATTTTTTTTGAAAGTGCGTTTGATGCACACACATCGTGCCTTACAAGCAGTTGCTGATACAAGTAGTAAAAATCATCAAGGTAGTCAATTGGTTTCTCCGCTAGCGTAATTGCTGCTTCTTTGAGCGCTTTTCGGGAGTAATACCTATGGTGCTGCGATACTGTCCGTTCAAATTGATACTTCTCTATTTCAACCAAGTAATGTGACTTAAATGGCACAAATAGGTCTTTAAAATATGAGGACCAAATTTCTTTTGATATTTCATATATCGGATTAGTAATGACTGTAAGTGCCACATATTTATCACTTAACGACTCAAAATCATGAATTAATGAGTCTGGGTTTTGGCAAATTATGAATGGGTTAGTTGCGCTTAGATCAATTTCATTGGACCCCGGAATTATCTTCGGGACTAACCATCCGTTGCTTCGGCTTAGGCTCAGAGGCGGCACTGTCTCGGAAATGCTTTCAATATATTTTGTATTCTGGTACCCCTGCAGTGTATCCATTTTTTATTTCCGCAGGCAACTGGGATCAAACTAAAGTCAAAGCGATCTGCTGAGACTCTTCGTCTTGAAATAATGCTGCATGTCTTTGTTGGTGATTTAGTGCTTACTTTGATCGGAAATCGATCGCACTTCCGGCTAAATTAATCGCTGTGATCAAAAACCTACATATAACGATTTGTTTTGGCTAAACCATTTTTTCCAAATTTCAATAATTATTAGTATCCCTCATCGACTATTCATATCACCAGTAGGCGGCTAATCGTATTTAATCTAAATTACCTTTTTTTCCATTAGAAGGGCTATTAGTCTCGAAATTGTTTGTAGCGCTGGTCGAATCTTTGATCGATACTTTAGTTCATATTCGTACTCGAGCCGTATTTCCTCCCAATTATCTGAGGTATCGCTTTGAATTTTGCTAGCATATTCTAAAGACTCTACGTGCAGTGTATGCGGTGAAGAAAAGTCGGTTTCACAAATCCGCGAAAATCCACGATCTAGGTGCCATCCGTGTCCTTCTTTCAGTGCGTATTTCACTAACCTTGACTGCTGTATTCTTGCGATAATGTATTTTAGTACAATTTGCTCATAGGTTCGGACAGGGTAATGTGCCAAAAACATCCTGGGCACTTGCACCGCTTTGATGCCCTCGATGTAGTGAGCCCCCGCAGCGACTACAGGCTTCACTGATTCGTTTGCTCTTATATAAATTGACTTGAAGAATTGTGGCTCCTCCCGGCGTCGTGCGAAAATCATCGTTCTTGGTATATCGCTTGTATCGTGCGCTGTATTCGATACTATGAAAGTTTTCCATGGAACTAAGATCTGAAAGCTCTCTTCGCAGTTATGGATAAAATTTTTAAATGCACTTGGAGAGACACCCCAGAGGAATTCGTCGTCATCAATGAATATATACGCCCAAGCATCAGTGCTTTTCAAAAATTCATTCCTAGGATCGGCAAGCCATACTAACGGATGTTTTCGAATTTTTATTGGCAAACCCTCTTCTGCCAGACTTCGGGCGATTTCTTCTGACCCATCGACGCTGTTTTCATCAATTGACAAATGCAATTCATCAACAAAACGTAAATTGTGGCGAACGAATGCTTCTAGTAAATCCGCTTCGTTTCCCACCATTGTGAATCCAACTATTTTTCGCTCGTGTGACATTAGCTTTTGTTGCTTGAATTCATAGTTGGTTTTCTCCAGAAACATCTTCGCCAATTCGCGATTACCCGGCTTTGGCTATTATATTCCTTAGGATCATTATTTCGTTTTAATCAATTAATTGGCGAATGTTCTTGACTACCCTTTTAATGTCTGAATCCTCCAATTCGGGGTATATCGGAAGACAGATTATTTGCTGCGCAACTTTGTTTGCAACCGGCAAATTCGCCGAGGCCGCTGAAGGTAAGTGCTTATACATTGGCAATTCTGATATCAGCGGGTAAAAATAACGTCTTGAGAAGATTCCTGCTTGTTTTAGGCGCTCGTAGAGCTGATCACGCGTAATTGGAAAATCTTCTGTAACAAGTACAGGAAAGTAACTAAAATTGCTCTGAATCGTGCTCTTTCGAGCTACGCAGATTATTCCGTCGACGTTTGCCAAGTCTTCTAAATATTGCTGCGCGATATCTGATCTACGCTTCAGTATCGTTTCGATGTACTCCAGTTGTAATAACCCCATTGCGGCATTAATTTCAGCAAGTTTTCCATTAGTTCCGATTTCTGACACAGTTATTTCGTTTTCAAATCCAAAATTTTTTAATCGATCTATACGAGTTTTTTTATCGCGTGTGTTTGAGATTACGGCGCCACCTTCAAAAGTGTGAAACAACTTTGTGGCGTGAAAGCTGAGAACTGAATGCTCACCATGTGCAAGCAAACTCCCACAGTTACAATCTGAGCCAAAAGCATGCGCCGCATCGTAAACAACTTTTAAATTGTGCCGGTCAGCAATATCTTGAATTTCGGTTACATTACTGGGAATTCCGTAGCAATGAACCGGTAAAATCGCTGCTGTTTTCGGCGTGATCGCGCTCTCTATTTTTTTCGGATCTAGGTTTAAGGTAAAGGGGTCGATGTCCACAAACACTGGAGTCATCCCGCTCCAGGTAATTGCATGTGTAGTTGCGACAAAAGTAAATGGGGTCGTAATCACTTCACCTTCCAGCCCCAATGCTTTTAATGCGGCTATCAATGCGATAGTTCCATTTGAGAATAAGCTTAAATACGGCACATTAAGATATTCACAAAGGCTTTCTTCTAAGTTCTGATGAAAGCTTCCTCCATTTGTAAGCACGCGAGTTTCCCATATCTTTTCAAGATAAGGTGTGAATTTTTCCAGAGGCGGAAGATAGGGGCGACTCACATAAATATTTTTTGATGACATTTACCGATCACAAATTTTGTTTTAGTTGGTTGGTGTTTACAGTCTTGCTTTGTGTTTTTGTGATGCCAACGGATACGAGCACTAGCCGGCGATGACTACGACCCCAGTCTTCCGCATTTCGGTTTGCATCTGCACCGCCACTGAGTCAATTCCTAGCTGATTTTTGATAAATGGGCACTTTTATTAAATCCGGTGCGCCTCAACCTGCGAAATCAAAAGCACCAGCGCCTATTCCTTCCAGTTGCCTTGAGACAAATTTTTTTTATTACTTTAATCTCAACGTCTTTCTGCTTAAGTACAATATTTTTGTCACTTCATTGTTCGAGCAGTCGATTCTTAATTTCTAAGAAGTAGGTGTTTTGAATTTATCTTTACACTTGGTTTAGATGCCAATCTTTCGCATTTGTGTGTGTAGGTAGAATTTTGAAACTACATTTTGCTCTACCCTAAAAGCTCCTTGGAACCCATACATCTTCGCATGCCGCCTTTCGTCAAAATAGTAAACAAAAGTGTCTTCTGCGATTAAATTTACGTGCGTTGGATCTCTAAAAAGCTCTGGATGGGGGTAAACCGGTGTCATTGAATAAAATAGGCCACCAGTTTTTAGTACGCGATAAACTTCATTCATTAACTCTACAAACGCAAATCTCCTTTCTGGGCAATACAATATTCGTGGTATGTGTTCTATGAAATCAAATGCTGTTACAACATCAAAGAAGTCGTTTTCGAATGGTATTTTTTCAACCGCGAGGTCTGCGATTTTTATATGATCGCTGCTAAGCTCTTCCTGTATATCGACCCCATATAAATCTGTTGCGTTAAAAGGATTTTTAGGGGTTCTGCCACAGCCCAAGTCTAATGCTGTTATGTTCATTGTTTTCTTCTGTAAAATTTACGCAGTTTTCGTTTATCACGTTCGCGTTGCCAAATCTCTGTACAGCCTGTCAATTAGCTCTCTTGCAATTGATAAATGCGCTTTTTGGTTCACGAACCTAACTCCCTCTTGAACTCCCGCCAAAAGCCGCTGTCCGAGCGCAACTTTATCATTAAATAATCGGGAAATATTTTCGTACTTTTCGAAAATTACGCCACTCTTTCTCCAATCTATATTGGTTGGTAGCGTTGAAATCTCTGATATCACGGGTATGCCCATAGCCACCGGCCGCAGGCACCTTGCGATTTCGAAGATATTCGACGCATCGTAGGCGTGGATATTCAATACTGCAACGCAGTCAGTGATTTCCGTGGCTAAATCATGCCCATATTTCCCAATAATACGTTTTATTTTCACTCCAGCCGCTTGCAATTCCTCAAGAATTTTCTCACGTCGCGGCTCCGGCGAACCATAAAATGCGAATTGATAGATTTTTCCGTCTCCTCCAAAGTCGTAATCACTCGCGAAGCTCTTCGCAGGCACTAGCGGGAATTCGTATCCCACTATCGCGTGTTTTCTTTGCAATATTTCGAGATTCATTTGGCTATAATCAAATAAATGGTATCTCGCTATAAATTCCAAATATTCCGCATTTACTAGCGTTGACGAACTACCAATTTGCTCCATATTAAAAATTACACAGTTATTTACGTCTAAATTAGTTTTTAATTCCGCGTATGACGGACTGAAAAACGAACCAACGCCCCATATAATATTTAAAGTATTTTTGTATATTGTGTTAGTACTGTAGGTTGTTTCGATTCCTAGCTCTCTTAAGGTAGCGCCTACCGATTCTATGGTATCGAGGAATGTCGCTGGAGCACCATTCGTATATTTGCTCAAATTAACTAAGTTTATAATCTGCCGGCTCATGAATTATGTTTATCATTCATCTTTTGTGTAGCTTGTTACTTTACACTTGTAGATCGGGGGCTCAGTTCGTCGGATTTTCTTTCTGTATTGGCTCGGGAAGAAGAGCCAGTCTACCCTCAACAATACCGAGACATACCTTCCACAGCAAGTTCGCTCAGTAAATAATCGATATGGAATTTTTCACAGGCGAATAGTGCTCTTTTTTTCGCGGCAGAAGCACCGCCAACTCGCTTATATTTTTCGATTGCATGCCGCAGAAACGGCGTCAAATCGAGCAAGTCGGATGAATCATAACAACAAATATCTTCAGCCGAAATTCCAAGTGCTTCTAGTTGTGTTAGTTGCGATTTCGGGACTAGCGGCAACCCACCTGTAATTAAAGCGTCGAATAGTCGGTTAGGGTAGTCGGCTGCTACCGGGATGATCCAGTGCAACTTATATTTTGTCCAGATATTCCATCTTGATTCCTCATCTGCGCTCAAAAAACTATTCGTTTCGCTTGTCGTTTGCAACCGTACATAAGGCGAACTTTTTTCGACAGTTCGAACAACTCGATTCCGGAAATTAAACCGTGGGTAATAAGAATGCATTCCAAATGCTTCATCAACTCTGATAACCTTGTCTAAATCACTCACTTTACGCTCTATAAATCCCCTAGACCATTGCGTCGTTCCAATTGGAATGCCAGTGATAATTTCGTCGTTGATTCTCGAATGGACTTGCGTACTCCCGGGATGCCCTTGTATGTATATGTCACTTATTGCTGCTAGTAGCAGACTCAGTTCGTGCCAATGATGGCTATCGATGTCTTGCACAGCGTATACGGTATTTGGCGTCCTCGCATACAGTCTGATAAATTTATCTATACCGATTCGGTTTATTGTGTTGTTTGTAAGTAAAACAAAAGCTCCCGCTAGTAGTGCGACGTCAAAAGCCGTGTTAGTAACATCTTTATAATCTATTTTTTTTATTTCTATTTCTTTTATTTTAGGCGCCGCATAATCATAATTATTAAAACTTGAAATCAAGATAACTTTTTTAAATCCGTTCTGATGAAAATATTTTCTTTTTTCACGTGCGATCAAGGCTTTTGTATGCGCTATGGGGAACAAGTCCGTGTGTTCTAAAGTGTCACGAACTAATGTCATCGCTTTTAATATATCGGAGTTAGCCAGTTTGGCAACTGCTGCCTCGATATTTTCGATTTCTTTCATCGCTATAATTGAAATTTAGTTGGTTCTATCTCTTTACGCGACACTACCGGGCCGCATACGATGTGCCGTTATTTCGCTACGCCTTTGCATTGTTAGCTGTTCTGTTTGAGGCCTTCAGTCGTAGCAACAACAACTTCCGCTTTTCCGCCATAGCTCTGGTTTTATCGGGTATTGAAAGTGCATAGAGCAGTTCTTTTGCTTGAGCCTTCACTAGGCTGAAACTTTTAAACTCACTTAAGCCGATATTTATTTGTCCCGGTTATAAGTTCGCCTCTATGAAGACTTAATTCTAAAGCTTCTAATATTCATATTTAGCGTTGCAATTTATCTGATTTGCATTCATTCGATCACAGCCAATCTACGGGAATTTCAAAGCCAACAGATTGCATCAATGCTTTGCGCATTTGTTTTAATTCTTGGTTGGGGGCTGGCCACCGCCGATAGATATAGATGTAGTCTAATATCACCATCGAACCTTGTGCTGACTGGCTAGATCCGCGGCGATTTCCCATATTTACATAGTCTTTGTAAATAACTGGGCCTGGTATTGGCGCATGTCGAAACTCGGTGGTCGACATCACATTTAACAAGAAGTCCCAGTCATCCAATGATGCCAAAAAGGGATCCTGCCGTTTATTCTTCAATGCATGTGCTGGGTAAAGACAAGTATGATTATGTATGAAGTTTTTAACATAAACTTCCGACAGGTCCTTTTCAGCTACGGAGATATCCGTCTGAGTTGTTTGTGCATTCAGATTATTTCTGTCTTCTTCTATTACCCGGTAGTTTGTGTATAGGACGCTCGATGGACGCTCATCACAGTATTTTTTTGCGTTAGTCAAAAAATCTGGCTGGATCGCATCATCATCGTCCAGAAACAGGATTCTTTCGCCTTCAGCCAAATCCATGCCGATATTCCGGCTATCCGCAGGTCCATTCTTACCTGATCGTTTTATGAACTTGTCTTCTGGGCCAAGAAGCTCAGCAGCAACAACAAAAGTATCCTTATCAATGTCGTCTGCAACAACAATGACCTCTACATTTTGGAAGGTGCTCGCCTTTACGGATTTGATCGCCCGCTTCAGTAATTCTGCGCGGCGATGTGTCGGCATGATGATGCTGTAATAAGGCTTTGGCATTTCGTCAGTAGGTGGTTTGCGGGTTTGATTTATTTGTTCCGTAAGCAGATACCCATGAATTCAAGCGCTCCACTATTTTTGACGCCAGGATAGGCGAATATTTAGTCCACGCATGTGCACCAAATGGCAATTCTTGTCGGTTTCGCTCCAAATAATATTCAGCATCTTTTTCTAATGAGAATTTTGCGGCCAGGTACTGGTCGGGCAGTCTGAACTGCGGATCAACCGTTCCGAGCAACGAGAAAAAAAGATCCTCACTCCCGTTTTTGCTGTGGAAGTGCTTTACTACTTCTGGATACCGACGCAGCAACAATGCGCAAGCCGCTACATTCCGCAAAGACAAACCGCCATTCCCAACGTGTGATGTGATTATTCCAGCCCGCTCTCCATCGAACGGGTAGGCGTTCAGGTAATAACGGAATCCTTCTTTAAAAGGAGCACCGATATAGTCATAGGGTTGTGCTGCCCAATAGTCCAATTCATCGCGGAAAACTATGGCGTCAGTCTGCAAGATTAAGAGATGTGTGTAGCCTCTGAAGAGCTCGTAGAACTCAGCCGCCAGGAGAAGATGGTTGTAATTGTCGATACTCTTCAAGAAGTACTCATCAACCACCAGATATTCGATGCCGGGGAAGCTTTGCTCGTACCTTGATACATCCAATTGTGTGGGCACGACGAAGATGCACTTGTGATTGCTTAGTATTTCAAGGGAGTATTTTAAGGGCAGGAATTCCTCAAGGTTGAGCGATTCCTTGTATATAGGAATGGCGACTATCGCCTTTGGCTGCCCACCATCAAGTTCTGTATCCAGGTTCACCATAGTCTGGCGCCCTTACTCGCTGCGAGAGTCCCGGTAGATCAATTCGAGTTTGATCTCAAGATCACGACAAAATCTCTCGGTATCGAACAACGGATAGTGGAGCCGGTTTTTCTGCAGCTTTGTTTTGACTTTCTTGTTGTAGTCATCATCGGTGACCAGCTTTAATGCGATGGCCTCGTACTCCGCGAGATCCTTTCCGATTAACTCTGGCATGCCAATGGCACTGTTTAAGCTGGAAGCCACCCTGGATGCAAATGAATTACCTAATAACGTTACGACAGGTAATCCACTCCACAAAGCATCTGCAGCCGTGGTGTGCGCATTGTACGGATAGGTGTCAAGGAATACATCTGCCAGCCGGTAACGGGCAAGATGATCTTCAATTTTTGGTACGCGCTGCGCAAAGATGAGACGCTCAGGATCAAGTCCGTTTTCTTCAAAGCGTTTTTTCAGATTCGCTTTCGTCATCTCGCTGCGCGACACCAGCCACAACACGCTTTTATCCACTTTTTTCAGAATATTCAGCCATACCTGAAAAATGTAAGGCTGAATCTTGTAATCATGGCTAAATGAACAAAGTACCTTGCCTTCTGGGGGAAGACCGCATTCTTCTCGTGTGGGGGTTCGATCCGCAATCTTGAGAGTGTTATCTGTTGGCAAATACGCGTTTGGCATCCGAATGACTTTTTCGGTGTAGTAGCGCTCATGTCCCACAGGGATAATTACACTGTCCGCGAGGATGTAATCGACGTATTTTGTGCCTAAGGTACCTGGATAACCCAGAAATCCTACGTGGGCCGGCGCTGGTCGATAGGAATATATATCTGGCATCGCATCGGATGTATAACCTGCGAGATCGACAACAACATCAATTTCATGCTCCTTGATGAGCTTTGCCACTCCCAGCGGGCTCATTGTGGACGCATCAATAAAATGATCGGACGCAGTTTGTATTCGATCTCTCAGGCGGCTGCCATCGTTGATACCGAGCGAGTAGCTGAATACCTCAAACTTTGATTTGTCATGATGCTCGAATATACCGGCCATTAGATGGCCGACCGGATGTTCTCGCAAGTCCGGTGAAACATAGCCGATTCTTATACGCTGGTGCGCGTACTTTTCACCTTTATATAGCTCGATATTTTTTGCTGGGTAGTGGTGATCAGCAAATGTCTTCGCTGCGATGAGGTGCATTTCCGGGTTGTCAGCCATTGCCATGAATCCCAGCGTTTTGCACGCACGCTTGCCTTGGCTTACTCCGACAAGAATCGCTTTTAGCAAGTCATCGTATCCTGTCCAATCGCAGTGATGCAATTGCTCATAGAGCAGTGATCCTATCGCATATTCGTAGTCAGGCTGCAACGCTACCAGACGTTTGTACATGTTAATTGCAGCCTCAGCCTGCTTGAATTCGCTGAGAAGTATCGCGGCGTTATTTACCGCGGCAAGATTCGTAGGCTCCAGCTCAAGGATCTTCGTGAATCGCAGTAATGCGTCTTTATGGCGTTTTACGGCGCGTAGGATTGCTCCGCTGTTTTGATAAGCTTGCGTGAAATTCGGGTCCAGTTCGATGGCTTTGTCGTAGTAGACAAGGGCGCTTTCATAATCGCCAGCGGTTTTGTAGCCCTCTGCCAATCCCATGTACATGGGAGCGTATTTGGGAGCCGCTTGAATTCCTTTTTGTGCGAAGCTTATTGCCTGATCAGCGTTGCCCTGCGTGATGTTTACGACGCACAGCGAATACAAGGCCGGGACATTGCCCGGATCTGCTTTGAGCACCTTATGAAACAGTGTGCTCGCTTCCGCGAGCTTTCCTTTAGTTTGGGCGTCTATCCCTTGTAAAAGCGTGGCTTGTACATTCATGTTTAGCACTCAATCTTATTAGTTCTCGTCCAGCTCCAGCCGGAGTTCTTTCAAGAGATTCCCCGTTTGAATTTTCTGGTATGCGTTGCTTGAAATTAGGTCCACCAGCGACGATATGTAGTTGGTTTGAAGGCCGAGCTGCTCGGATTCGATGGCCAGCAGCTCGAAAAGCGACCTTCGACCGAGGGTTGACCATTGGATGTAATAGTCCTCTCTGACCTTTTTCGAGACTTTTAACAGTTCGTTATACTTTTCGAGGCGCTGCGCTGCATTGGTCGCCGCAGCCATTTTTATTTTTAAGTCACTCTGAATTTTTTCTTTTTGCGCATCGGCGCGTGCATGCGCTGCAGCCCCTCTCTGGGTCGCGGCGTCAGCGCTTTTGACTGCGGCAAATCCGTCATAAATTGGGATAGTCGCGGTAACAGCTACTGAGTTTTGGTATTCATTACTGAGCGCGAGGTTGACCGGCGACCGTCCAATACCCAGCTGGACCAATGGCTTTCTTGAAGCTTTCAGCTGCGAAGCGAAAGCGAACTGCGACTGCGCCTCCATTTGGGTCGCGACGACTTGAGGATGCCCTTCCGCATCTTTGACATAATTTTCGGAGGGATCATCTCCGATAAAAAACTTCAGCGCTTCGAGGCAATCATACTGATCGGGCGATTTGAGTAAGCGCTCCAGTTCGGCACTCGTTTCCACCATTTTGCCGCGCAAAGACTGCAAGCTTAGCTCTGCCTGCAATTGCCTCGACCTTGCTTGCGTGAGTTCGCTGGCTCTCCCCGGGTCGATCGTCGCTATCTCACTGATCGTTTCAGTTAGTCGTGTCATCCTCGTCGCATAGAGCTGGTTCACGCTTAGCAAGATTTGTTGCAAAGTATGGTTTGCGCAGGCGGTAATTACCTCTTGCGCTATGCCGATATGCTGGACGGCTCGCTTCGCTTTTTGCGATGCGAGCAACGCTTCCTTGCTTTGGATTGCGTTGGAGATCCTCCCAGAGTCGTAGAGCGGCATTTGCATCTGGACAAGGACGCCTGTTTTTCCATTTGCCGGACTTGTTAGCCCCCCGTCGGTTTGGGTGTAGGTGTTTTGTCCGCTGACCGATATCTGGGGCGAGCTTCCGCGTGCTGCGCTTTCAACTTCTTGTTCGGCCGATGCGATCAGCAAGTTAGCCTCTATCGCTGATGGGCTTTGTTGGATTGCCGCGTTTATAAGGGCAGCAAGCTGTTTTTTGGTCGTTTCCCGATATCGAGCCTCTCTATCGGTATGTAAGTTGAGCAGGTCACTCAGGTAGGCATCTTCATCCAGCCATTCAGGCAAACGGCTGCTCTGCGCCATCACAGAGGATGCACTGATCAAGGTGACTACGGCAACCATCAGGTTCAGCAGTTCCTGCAGGCTGACCGCTTTCCGAAAGGCGCTCATTACCGTTCACGGAAGGCTTCTTTGGCCTTGAGCAGGGGCTTTGTCAGGTACTCAAGGATGGTCTTCTTTCCGGTCTTTATTTGTGCTGTTGCGGTCATGCCCGGAATGATTTCCATCTTTTTTTGTTTGGGATTACTTTTATCAATCTCGCTTTTAATCAGCACTCTATAGTAGGTGCCATCCTGCGATTCTGTCGTCCTGCCCTCATCCTTGAACGTATCTGGGCTGACCAGATCGACAACGCCGTTGAGTTCTCCGTAGACAGCACTGTCATAGGCGGCGAGCGATATGGCAACCGGCAATCCCGGATGGATGTAAGAGACATCTTTTGGATTGAGTTTGGCTTCAAATATTAGCGCAGTTTCGATCGGTATGATTTCCATTATTGGAGCCGAGGGCGGGATGGCGGACCCGGGCGTGTTCATCCGAAGGTTTTTTACGACGCCTTTCGTTGGCGAGCGGATGATCGTCCGCTGGAAAGTATCCAGGCGTGCATCGACGTTCGCAGTCAATTGTCCCAGCTCTGCCTCAATCCTTGCCAACTCAGAGTTGGCATCTGCGGAATATCGGTTTTTGCGCTCGCTAATTTGCTGGTTTATTTCATTGGCCTGACGTTTCAACCTTGACAGTTCCGCAATTGAGAACAAGCCTCGTTCAGCCAGCGCCTCGGACATTTTTATTTCGGTGGTAATGAGATCCAGGCTTTTTCTTAGTTGTTGCGTCGCTTCCTCGAGAGTACGTTTTTTAGCCTGATAAGAGTCGCGCTCGGATTTCGTCAGGCTCGGGTATGCGCCGAGTTCTGCTGGGAAGATCAGTTCGGCACCTATCGCTTCAGCGTTTGCTCTCGCGCGAGCGGCTTTCAACGCCATAATCCGATTCAAGCCTTCAGTGTATTGTGATTTGAATCGGGTCGGATCAAGCTTCATTAGCGGCTGCCCCGCCTCGACGACCGCGCCCTCAACGACGAGCATCTCTGACAATATGCCACCCTCAAGGCTAGAGACTATCTGTTCGCGGTTTACCGGAATTACCCTGGCTGTGGCTTGTGTCACCTCATCGACTTCGGCAATGGCTGCCCAGGCTATTCCGCAAATGGTAATGATAGTAAGCAGGTATATCAGTGCGGATGATCCTGGCGTTGCCTGTGCCTGCAACGCTTCGCCAAGATCATGCATGTATTCGAGATCTTCGCGGCTTGGTTTGCGGGGCTTTTCTGCTGTCCTGAAATAGGAGATGAAATTCCAGGGCGATATCTTGTCGAGATCATGCTTGGATTTCATCATGATCAATTCGCTTTCAGTTCTGCGTGGTCATTGCTTAGTGTCGATGATCCGGCCAGCATGGCTAGGATCTTCTCCTTTGGGCCGTCGGCGACGATTCGCTGTTTGTCGAGTACGACAATGCGATCCACCACACTTAACAGCGAAGGCCGGTGCGTCACGATGATGACGGTTCGTCCCTCAACGATTTGCCCGAGGCGCTTTGTAAATGTGGCCTCGGTCTGCATGTCCATCGCACTCGTGGGCTCATCCATCAGCAGGATTTTCGGGCGGGTGACCAGTGCACGGGCAAGCGCCACCAATTGCCGCTGCCCTCCGGACAATCCTAAGCCCATGGTTCCGATGGGCATGTCGTATCCCATCGGATGGTTGTCTGCTATCTTGTCCAAGCCTGTCAGGGCGACGACGTCCATGAATGCATCAAGCTTCGCCGCTGGGCGACCCAGAAATACATTATCTCGCAAGGTTCCCCTGAACAGCCTTAAATCCTGTGTGACGTAACCGACATTGGTACGGAAATCCACGGGATCAATCTGGCGGATGTCGATTCCGTCGATCTTCACCTGGCCCTCGATAGGCTGATACAGTGAGGCGATCATCCGTAGCAAGGTGGATTTTCCGCTCCCGATCTTTCCGACAAAGGCGACGCGCTCGCCCGGGTTAATCTGCAAGCTGACTTGATTCAGCGCTGTCGGCGATTTCTCCTTGCCGGTGGGCGGGTAAGCGAAGCTCAGATTTTGAACCTCGATTTGCCCTTCAAATGTCGTTTTTGGAAGATAAGTCCGCCTCGGGTCACGTTCAACTGGAAGGCTCATCAGATTATTCAGGCTTTCCATGGCCGTTCGCGCTGTCTGGAACCGAGTTGCGAGGCCGACGAACTGACCAATGGGTCCTGTTGCGCGTCCCGCAAACATGATCGCTCCAACCAATGCCCCGGAACTTATCTGGCCTGAATGAATCAGGTAGACGCCCCACACCAGCATGATGGTGGTCTGTGCCTGGTTCACCAGCTGGAAGAAGGTCATGACGATATTGCCCAATATCCGGAAACGCATTCCCGAATAGGCGGTCGCTGCATTTAGTTCTTCATACCGCTTGGTCATGATGCCGGCTGCACCTGTGACCCGCAGCGTCTCAAGGCCTTCGATGGATTCGATCAGCACGCCGTGCATCTGCGCCTGATCGCGAAACGCTCTCAACATCAGCGTGTGCAGCGGGTATTGAACAAGCAGCGCGGTTGCAATGACCAGCGGGATCGAGATCAACGGTACCAGCGCCAACGGCCCGGCAACCATATACACCATGAAGATGAACAGCAGTGCAAAGGGCATATCGATAACGATCGCCAGACTGGCGGAGGTCCCAAAATCCCTTACGGTCTCGAATTGCCGCACCTGATGCGCAAAAGCCCCGGAAGATGGGGGTGTGTATTCCAGCCTGAGACCCAGCGCCTGCCGGAACATGGTGGACGCGAGGGTGATGTCGCTTTTGCGTGCTGCCAGATCGACCAGGTAGTCTCTAAGGTGTCTAGCGATGGCCTCGAACAGCATCGCGGCGGTCACGCCCACGACCAAAGTCCATAAGGTCGCGTAAGCCTTCAGCGGTATGACCCGGTCGTAGATATGGATGGCAAAAAGTCCGATGAACGTGGATAACACGTTGATCAGGCATGCGGCGATGATGCTGTCGTAGTAGTAGCGGCGATAGTTCCACACCACTTTCCACAGCCAGGCAGAGCCTGTTTTTTTTTCGTCTTCCTCTTCTTCACCGCCTGCCGCGCCCGGCTTAGGCAGGCGCTTTATCAAGAGGCAGTGGCCTGAATAGTTGGCAATCAGGTCTGCAGAATTGAGGATGATTGCCCTGCCATCCGAGGTCGCGTCTATGACCTCGTATTGCTGGCCCAGCCCGCGTTCGGCAGGCATGACGCGGGTCAGGGCGACTGCCCTGCCGTCGCGCATGATCAGCACCACAGGCATCAGGTCATCGACCAGCTTGCGTGGATCGCGTTTGGTTAGCTTTACGGCAAATCCAGCAGACTGCATCGCTCTTATGCCGTATTCGACAGAAAGCCTTCCCATACTGGGAAGGCCTTCGAGGAATGATGACTCTGATTTTTCGACGCCATAGCTGCTGCAGACCCAGAGCAGGGTCTGCAGCAAGCTATCTTTGTCTGCTGGTTCTCCTTGCAGCGGAGCCCCAACAGGGTGGTTCATACACTACTTACCTTAAATAATCACAGTGTGGATCTTATCATTGATCAACATCTGTGCATTTTCATTCACATACACAAGGTAAGTCTCGCCACCCTGGGCAACAGAACCCTGAGTAGACCAGCCATCGCCGACCAGCTGGACAGAGTCATTACTGTCACCGTTGACCAGCATCTGATGGTTACCCGACAGGATATCGGCTTCACCGAAGCTCAGAACCTCGTCGAGGCCGACCTTCAGGGTGTCACCGCTTCCACCGTTGCCAGCCAGGTTAATGCTGCTCAGGCTTCCCGCATCCACGCCTGTGATTGCGGTCAGGTCGAACACGCGGTTACCTGCTTGGTCAACGCTGAACCACACGTCGCCCATGGTGTGCGTGACACCGTCTGCGGTGGTGTAGCTACCCATCAAGCCGATCAGGTTACCGTTGCTGACCACCGAGGTCGCCTGTGCATTCAGCGAGATCGATGTCACACCAAGGCTCTGCAGAGACGCGAGTTCACCGGCATTGGTAATACCGTCGGTGTTCTTGTCCTGCCAGACGAGCAGCTGGCCCCATGCAGCGTCTTGTGCATCGATGACGCCGTCCAGGTTGCTGTCGAGCGCGCCGAGTGCAGCATAACCATCGGCTGCCTTGCCGCCAGCAAGGTTGGTTCCCTCACCGAACAGCTCGGTACCATCGTTGATGATGCCGTCGCCGTTGAGGTCGCGTGCCAGCAGGCCGTCGCCCGAGCCCACCCAGCCTGTGCTCAGTGCGTTGCCATCGCCACGCACATC
>JACCDH011576805.1_pt1 | contig 19120 bp, 15 predicted proteins | sample 7442481 | NCBI WGS metagenome assembly JACCDH01 (sample SAMN15323433, study PRJNA562643) | freshwater metagenome | isolation source: river surface water | place: USA:Blue River Watershed | collected 2017-08-15 | reverse complement strand
TGGAGCAGGTGGGCGAAAAAATGGTTGCGAAAAAAATAAATGGAAAATATTGGATGTATTTTGGCGATACGGATTTATTCATGGCTACCTCTAGCGACCTGCTGCATTGGGAGGCATTGGAAAATAGCGAAAGTCAAAAATTAGTGAGTGTATTAGCACCAAGGGCTGGTTATTTTGATAGTCGATTAGTAGAGCCAGGTCCTTTTGCCTTATATACACAAAATGGAATTGTACTTATTTACAATAGTAGTAATGCTGCCAACAACAACGACATTACGCAGCCTAAATTCACCTATGCGGCTGGACAAGCTTTGTTTGATAAAAATGCGCCCTATAAATTAATAGACCGTTCTGTGCATTACTTCATGCATCCCGATAAGCCTTATGAATTAAAAGGAGAAGTGAATAATGTTTGTTTTGTGGAAGGACTGGTGTCTTTTAAAAACAAATGGATATTATATTATGGTACTGCCGATTCTAAAATTGCAGTAGCCATTGCTCAGCCCTAATTTCATTTTCGAAAGTCAATTAGAAGAAATGATTACTTTTTGATAATGGCTTCCATAAATGCGGTGGTTGCTTTTTCTACACTTACAATGTCTTTAGACACAATAGGAGATGCCAATACATGACTTTCCGCATTAGGGATTGCCATTCCTTTCTTTAAATGATTAGGCGTGCTAATTTGAGTGAGCATTTTTTGAATGGCACTCACTTTAACAACAGGATCCTGATGCTGTTCGTCCTTGTAGTAATAAAGCGCAAGCACTGGCTGATGTATTTTTGCAAAATTTTCTGGTGTCATACTTGCTTCAATTAAATTTTGAAGGGCAATGGTAGACTCAAGGCGGTAATGGGTATTCCAATATTTTGGATATTCCTTATTCTTAAATTGCACATTGGCATAATTGCCACCTTTTACATAGCGTGCAATTTGTAAACCCCATGGATTGTTTAATAAAGGAGCAGCTGGATTGTTAATTTCAATATTTGGAGAGTACATAATGAGCCCCGCAATTTCAGGATAGGTTGCGGCCAATTGTAATGACAAAGTCCCACCTGTCGAAGTACTCATAATAATTACTTTTTTCCCCAGTTGCTTTCCAATGGCATAAGCCCATTTAGCCGACTCCCAATAATTTTCTGCAGTCAAATTCATCAAATCTTCGGTCGTATCAATGCCGTGTTCCGCCAATCTTGCTAAGTATAAATTACAATGGAATGCTTTGGCTATATTTTCATGAACAGGGGCTCCTTCCATTTGACTTGCACTAAATCCATGTAAGTATACAATTGCATATTCCGTTTGCGTATGATTGGAGTCTGCCCAAATAATTTTTGCTTCATTGTTGGGCTTGATCTTATGCAAATTTTCACCAGCTAATACTAAGCTATCTAAATTGTTAGTAGCAGTAATTACTGGCAAATTTGAACTTAAATTGGCTTTTTGTGGATGAGGCCCCAATAGGTAGATGGTTATCAAAAGAACTACTAAAACCCCAGTAATTTTAAGCGCGCGCATAATATTAATTTGAATAAAGCTAATTAATTCAAGGTTCAATAAAAAATATTTTGCGTACCTTGATTCTCTAAAAAAGCTTGCTATGTCCAATCAAAGATTTTTATCCCTGGATGTTTTTAGAGGGATGACTATTTGTTTAATGATCATTGTGAATACACCTGGGGACGGTGCTGCAACCTTTGCGCCTTTTATGCATGCAAATTGGGATGGATTTACCCCTACCGATTTAGTTTTTCCTTCCTTCTTATTTGCAGTAGGCAACGCCATGAGTTTTGTCTTGCCTAAATGGGAGAAATTATCCAATGCTACTGTCTTATTTAAAATACTAAAAAGAACAGCAATTATTTTTTTGTTGGGTTACTTAATGTATTGGTTCCCTTTTACAAGTTCCATTGAAAACACAAGAATTTTAGGTGTTTTACAACGCATTGCATTGTGTTATGGGATAGGATCTTTAATTGCGCATTATATGCATGAGCGTGTGGTAATGGTGTTGGCAGCTGTGATCCTATTGGCTTATTGGTACATTAGCATTCATTTTGGATTGCCTGGGCAAGCTTTGACCATGACGGGCAATGCAGGTATTTTGTTTGACAAATGGTTGATGGGGGAAGCGCATATGTATCATGGCGAAGGCATTGCATTTGATCCCGAAGGTTGGCTAAGTACCCTTCCTGCCATTGTGAATGTGTTAATTGGATTTAGAGTGGGTGGCTTTATTCAAGAAAAAGGCAAAACCTATGAAGGGCTTACCCATTTATTAATGTGGGGAGCGGGTTTTATCTTTTTAGGATTTATGTGGCATTATCAGTTCCCGATTAATAAAAAATTGTGGTCAAGTAGTTTTGTAATGTTAACCGTTGGCTTGGATATGGTCATTATTGGCACCATTATTTACCGTATAGAATTACAAAGACAATTACAGTTTTCGGGCTTTTTCGAGACTTTTGGAAAGAATCCCTTGGTGATTTACCTATTCTCGGAGCTATTGGCGGTTACCTTATATACGGTGCAAATAGGGGATCAGTCCCTTTTTGTATGGATTTTCCAACATGGATTCTCTTATTTTGCTCCTTATTGGGCCTCTCTTGCCTTTGCTTTATCCTTTATGTTGGTTTGTTGGTTATTGGGTTATATATTAGATAAAAACAAAATATATATTAGAGTGTAAATCTATTCACTCCTTTTTCCTCAAATGTTTTTTTAAGGACTGTAAACGGTGTACCTTTGCAGCCTCAAAACAGTACATGGAAATAAGAAACATCGCTATTATCGCGCACGTTGACCACGGTAAGACAACCTTGGTAGACAAAATTTTACACGCAACTAAGGTATTCAGAGAGAACCAAGAGACGGGTGATCTTATCATGGATAGCAACGAATTAGAGCGTGAAAGAGGTATTACTATCTTAAGTAAGAACGCTTCTGTAACTTATAAAGACGTTAAGATTAACGTAATTGATACACCAGGTCACTCTGACTTTGGTGGTGAAGTAGAACGTGTATTAAAAATGGCTGACGGTGTTTGTTTGTTAGTAGATGCCTTTGAAGGACCTATGCCTCAAACAAGATTCGTATTACAAAAAGCATTGCAATTGAATTTAAAACCAATTGTAATCATCAATAAAGTAGATAAAGAAAACTGTCGTCCTGACGAAGTGCACGATGCCGTTTTTGAATTATTCTTCAACTTGGACGCAACAGAAGATCAGTTAAACTTCCCTACTTTCTATGGTAGTGGTAAGAATGGTTGGTTCAATGATAGCTTAACGCCATGCGATGATATCACTCCTTTAATGGATGGTATCTTAAAGTATGTACCAGGTCCTGATGTGAAAGAAGGTCATACCCAAATGCAAATTACTTCCCTAGACTATTCTACCTTCTTAGGTCGTATTGCCATTGGTAAAGTAGAAAGAGGAACCATCAAAGAAGGTCAAAACATTGTTTTGGTGCAAGCAGATGGCAGCATTAAAAAGAATAAAGTAAAAGAATTATACGTATTTGAGGGAATGGGTAAGCGTAAAGTTACCGAAGTAGTTTCTGGTGACTTATGTGCTGTGGTTGGTTTAGAGGAATTTAATATTGGTGATACCATTGCGGATCCTGAAAATCCAGAAGCATTACCAATTATCAGTGTAGACGAGCCTACGATGAGTATGACATTTAGTATTAACAACTCTCCTTTCTTTGGTAAGGAAGGTAAGTTTGTAACTTCTCGTCACATTCGTGATCGTTTAATTAAAGAAACAGAAAAGAACTTGGCATTGCGTGTAGAAGAAACGGACAGTGCGGATAGTTTCTTGGTATACGGTCGTGGAATTTTGCACTTGGGTGTATTGGTGGAAACCATGCGTCGTGAAGGTTACGAGTTAACGGTGGGTAACCCACAAGTATTGGTAAAAGAAGTGGATGGCAAAAGACATGAACCTTATGAAATTTTAGTAGTAGACGTTCCAGAAGAATTTAGTGGTAAAGTAATTGACTTAGTAACCCAAAAGAAAGGGGAGATGTTAATTATGGAATCAAAAGGTGCTATGCAACACTTAGAATTTGATATTCCTTCAAGAGGATTGATTGGTTTACGTTCTCAAATGTTAACACAAACTGCTGGTGAGGCTGTAATGGCGCACCGTTTTAACGAATACAAGCCTTGGAAAGGACAAATTCCTGGAAGAAGCAATGGTGTATTGGTTGCAAAAGGGGGCGGTACTACCACAGCTTATTCTATTGATAAATTACAAGACAGAGGTCGTTTCTTTATTGAACCAGGTGAAGAAGTGTATGCAGGTCAAATTTTGGCAGAGCATATCAAACCGGGTGATTTAAATATTAACGCGGTGGAGATGAAAAAATTGACCAACCACCGTGCGAGCGGATCTGATGATAGCGTTCGTATCACTCCAAAAATTCAATTTACTTTGGAAGAGTGTATGGAGTACATTCAGTTTGATGAGTGTATTGAAGTAACTCCAAAGTCAGTGAGAATGCGTAAGTCTATCTTAGATGAGAACGAACGTAGCAAAGCTGCAAAATCAAATAACAACTAGTATCGAACTAGTTTGAAATAAAAAAAGGCCCGCGAAAATCGCGGGCCTTTTTTGTAGGTAAATCTTTCAATTAATATTAAATAGGTTTATTCAAAGCATTCCAAAGCATATCCTTTAATTCTACTAAATTTTTATTGATCGCAGAGGAGATAAATACATGTGGAATATTTTCAGGCAACTCTTTTTCAATTTCGTCTTGTAATTCCTGATCCAATAAATCTGATTTACTGATCGCGATGATAAATTCTTTCTGTAATAATTCTGGATTGAACTCGTTCAATTCATTCTTTAAAATTTCGAATTCTTTTTTATGGTCATTAGAATCCGCCGGAATTAAAAATAATAATACAGCGTTTCTTTCAATATGTCTTAAGAATCGGTGCCCTAGCCCTTTTCCTTCTGCTGCCCCTTCAATAATACCGGGTAAATCTGCAATACAAAAAGAGCGATTGTCGCGATATTCTACCATGCCTAATTGCGGTGTTAAAGTAGTAAATGCATAATTCGCAATTTTGGGTTTTGCCGCTGTGATGGAAGAAAGCAAAGTAGATTTTCCTGCATTTGGGAATCCTACTAAACCCACATCGGCCAATACTTTTAATTCAATTTGTTTCCAGCCTTCCACACCTGCTTCACCAGGTTGCGCGTATTCAGGTACTTGTTGCGTGGCTGTTGCAAAATTGCTATTGCCTAAACCTCCACGTCCTCCTTTTAACCAAACAAATTCTTGTCCGTCATGTAAAATTTCTGCTTCTATTTTCCCGGTCTCTTCATCTCTTGCAATGGTTCCTAATGGAACTTCAATAATGATATCTTTTCCATCCTTACCAGTACAATTATTTTTACTTCCATTCTCTCCGTTCTCAGCAATTACATTTTTGTGATAGCGTAAATGGAGTAAGGTCCATAGTTGACTATTACCTCTTAGAATAACGTGTCCACCGCGGCCACCATCGCCTCCATCAGGCCCGCCCTTTGCTGTTAATTTATTTCTCAGGAAATGTTTACATCCAGCTCCGCCATGACCACTATGGGCAAATATGCGTATGTAATCAATAAAATTGTTTCTTTCTGACACTGTATAATATTAGCTGCAAAGTTAATGTAATCAGGACAGAGTAGGACATAAAAAAGGCCTCTGTTGAGGCCTTTTCGAATTTCTATGTCGCGCTATTGGTGCGCTTAAAGCTACTTGGCTTATTTATTTGCTTTCAAACCGTCAATTAAGATGGCTACCATATTTTGTTCTAACTCTTCTGCAGTAATTTTCTTAGTAGAACGGTGCCAGCTTTCAATACCACTTACGGCATGTAAGAATATCAATACCACGGTTGGTGCATCAATCGCTTTAATTTCTTTATTACGAATACCTTCTTCAATAATCGCCGCTAATCTTTTACGGTATACTCTTCTTTGGTTTTGATAGTTGGATAAATAAGGGTCTGACAAGTGTTTCCACTCTCTGTCACTTACATACACTTCTTCGTAATGGTTAATCATCTCACTGATATGGAAACGAAGAATCTTTTCCATTTTATCTAGAGAGCTGATAGACTCTGATTCAATCTCATCTAATTTCAATACAAATTTATTGGCTACACTAAATACCAATTCGTGCAATAATTCACTTTTAGATTTAATATGGTTGTATAAGCTAGCTGCCTCTACACCTACCGCTTCCGCTAAATCGCGCATGCTGGCTGCTTTATAACCTTTTTCTCTAAATAGGGTTGCCGCTTTGCTAACAATGACATCTTTGCGAGATATATTTTTGTCCGTTTTAATTCTTGCCATAATTGAAAAAGGTTTATTGTGCTGCAAATTTACCAAAATTAACCCTTAAAATATCTATATTTTTTAAAAAAAATAGCAAATTTGTTAGTTTTCTGATTATCAACTACTTAGAGAACACTGAAAAAATCGTAGCTTCGCAGCTGAAAATCAAAAAACAACAAAATGTCTCTAGTAGTCGTTGGATCTATGGCCTTTGACGCCATTGAAACTCCCTTTGGGAAAAGTGATAAAATTATTGGTGGTGCCGCAACCTATATTGCTTGGTGCGCATCCAATTTTACACCCGTAAAACAAATTTCAGTGGTAGGTGGTGACTTTCCTCAATCTGAGTTAGATGCATTAACCCATAGAGGCGTGAATTTGGAAGGGGTGCAAATTAAAAAAGACGAAAAGACCTTTTTTTGGAGCGGTAAATATCATTTAGATATGAATACCCGTGATACCTTGGATACGCAGTTGAATGTGTTGGAAAATTTCCAACCAGTGGTACCAGAAAGTTATCAGGATTGTGAAATTTTAATGTTGGGTAATTTGGTGCCTGCTGTTCAAAGTAGCGTGATCAAACAAATGAAAAACCGCCCCAAGTTAATCGTAATGGACACGATGAATTTTTGGATGGAAATTATGCTAGATGATTTATTGCATACCATTAGTTTAGTAGATGTATTAATGGTGAATGATAGTGAAGCACGCCAATTAAGTGGTGAATATAGTTTAGTGAAAGCGGCGAAGAAGATAATGGCAATGGGTCCTAAATATTTGATTATCAAAAAAGGAGAACATGGTGCTTTATTGTTCCATAAAAATGAAGTGTTCTTTGCTCCAGCATTGCCTTTGGAAGAAGTGTTTGATCCAACCGGAGCAGGGGATACCTTTGCTGGCGGCTTTGTAGCTCATTTAGCTAAAACAAAAGATTTCTCATTTGAAAACATGAAGTCTGCGATTATCTTGGGAAGTGCAATGGCAAGCTTCACGGTTGAGAAGTTTGGTACCCAAAGATTAACCGAAATTGGTCTGGAGGAAATTAAGGAACGCGTACAATCGTTTGTTTCTTTGGTGAACTTTGATATTGAATTAGTTTAATTTGGTGAAATCATCCCATCCAATTAATTTTGTTCCACAATGATGAAAAATAAACATACTAAACAAATTAAGAAACCTCGCTAAGCGGAAGGTCTGATTGTTTGTATGCGAATAAATATACTCAGAAGCCTTCCAAACCTGGAAGGCTTTTTTGTTGCATCAGGGTAAAGCAATAATGTATTTTAAAAAATAAAAACCAATAACCATGCGCGTTGCAGTTGTAGGTGCCACCGGGCTAGTAGGCACAAAAATGTTACAAGTACTAGCTGAAAGAAATTTTCCAGTAACGGAATTAATTCCAGTAGCCTCTGCACGTTCTGTAGGCAAGGAAGTAATTTTTAAAGGGAAGGCATACAAAGTAGTAGGCATGGAAGAAGGGATTGCAGCAAAGCCAGCGGTAGCCATTTTTTCTGCAGGCGGTGGCACTTCCACAGAATGGGCCCCAAAATTCGCGGAGGCTGGTATCCGTGTGATTGATAACTCCTCTGCATGGAGAATGGATCCAACAAAGAAATTAGTGGTGCCAGAAGTAAATGCTTCGGTATTAACAGCAGAGGATATGATTATTGCTAATCCAAACTGCTCTACCATTCAAATGGTAGTTGCATTGCAACCCTTACACGCAAAATATAAAATTAAAAGAGTGATTGTTAGCACTTACCAAAGTGTAACAGGTACAGGTAAGCAAGCAGTAGATCAGTTGATGGCCGAAAGAGCGGGCAAGCAATTAACTGCGGATGAAATGGCTTACAAATACCAAATTGATTTAAATGCCATTCCTCAAATTGATGTGTTCTTAGAAAACGGTTATACCAAAGAGGAAATGAAAATGGTAAAAGAAACTTGCAAAATCATGCAAGACGATGCTATCAAAGTAACTGCAACTACCGTGCGTATTCCAGTAATGGGCGGACACAGTGAGAGTGTGAATGTAGAATTTGAAAACGAATTTGACCTTAAAGAATTGATAGCTGAATTAGCAGCAGCGCCTGGGGTTGTTGTTCAACAAGACGATGCAGCTCAGTTTTATCCAATGCCATTATGGGCCCATGAAAAAGATGAAGTTTTTGTTGGTCGTTTACGCAGAGACGAAACCCAGTCAAAAACATTAAACATGTGGATTGTGAGTGACAACTTGCGCAAAGGTGCTGCAACCAATGCAGTGCAAATTGCGGAGTACTTGTTGTCAAAAAACATGATTTAGAAAATGTAATCATGTTTTTTACATCGTCTTATAATTTTTTAATGCCACCCCATAAACGGGTGGCATTGTTTTATATGCTAATTTAGTTAGCTAAAGGGATTATTTATTAAAAATAATTGCTTAGTTTTTTATAAGATCCACAAACTCAGCCTCGGTAATTATTTTTATTGAGGCTATTTTTTTGGCCTTTTCTAATTTGCTTCCTGCGTCTTCGCCAACTACCAAGTAGTTTAATTTACTGCTCACGCCACTTAAAATATGACCCCCTCTAGCTTCTACCATGGCTTCTGCATCGGAGCGCTTTAATTGGGTGAGTGTACCGGTGAATAAAAAGTTAAGTCCAGCTAAATTACCATCCACAGCAGTGGCATTGGTTTGAATCATGTTTAATCCCAAAGATTCTAGTTCCTTTAAAACTGCAATATTTTTTTCCTCATGGAAATAATGGTAAATACTCTTGGCTACTTTTACGCCAACATCTTCAAAGGATTGCAATTGCTCCTCGCTTAAATTTGCTAAGTCTAAAACATGATGAACATGAGATGCAATGGTTTTTGCAGTGGTTTCTCCTACAAATCGTATGCCCAATGCGTAAATGAATCGATAAAGGGGTTGGGTTTTAGAGGCTTCAATAGCTGCTTGTAAATTGTCTACACTCTTTTTGCCAAAGCCTTCTAGCTTTCCAATGGTTTCAAAATCTAACTGATAGATTTGGGGTATATTTTTTAATAATCCCATTTCATAGAACTTTCTAATATTAGCGTCTCCAAAACTTTTAATATCCATGGCATCCTTGCTCACAAAGTGGATCATACGCTCTACAATTTGAGCAGTACAAGCAGGATTATTGCATCTCCATACCGCCTCTGTTTCTTCCTTTTCTAATGCATAGTCACATACAGGGCAAGTGGTAGGAAATTCAATTGCAGTTTCTTTGCCCGTTCTTAGTGCTGGGATAGAATGCACAATTTGCGGAATCACATCCCCTGCTCTTTCAATAATTACAGTGTCTCCTAAACGTAAATCCTTTTCTTTGATGTATTCTTCATTATGCATAGAAATGCTAGAAACGGTAACACCTCCAATGGCCACGGCTTTTAATTTTGCTACTGGCGTAACAGCGCCGGTACGACCCACTTGAAATTCTACGTTTTCTAAAATAGTAGTTGCTTGACGTGCCTTAAATTTATAAGCAATGGCCCATCTTGGATGATGAGAGGTCATGCCTAATTTTTCTTGTAAGATAAAGTCATTCACTTTGATTACCAATCCGTCAATCTCATAAGGGAGGTTGTCGCGCTCTGCTTCAAAGTCATTGCAAAATTGAATGACCCCTGCAATATTGGAAATGACTTTCTTTTCTTTTTGCGGAGACCTGAAACCCATGTTCCATAGGAGTTCTAAAGAACCACTGTGTGTTTTTAATAATTCAGGCGTTTGTGCACCTGCTAGTAAGTTATAAAAACTTATATGGTAAATAAATGCGTCTAGGTTGCGTTCTGCTACTTCTTTTGGATCCTTCATTCGCAAACTTCCTGCTGCCGCATTCCTGGGGTTGGCTAAGGTTGCTAATTGCTTTGCTTTTAATTTTTCATTAAAATTAGCAAAGGACTTTTTACTCATAATAACCTCTCCTCTAATTTCCATTTGTTGAATCCCATAGGAAGACAAAGGAATACTTAAAGGGATGGATTTAATTTGTTTTATATTTTGAGTAATTTCTTCACCAGCAACCCCATCCCCTCTAGTACAGGCACGCACTAGCAAATCATTTTCATAAATTAATGAAATACTAGCCCCATCAAATTTGGGCTCTACACAGTAAGTAATGCTTTCTAGTAGGGCGCCTTCCTGTGCTTTTCTGTCAAAATCATTCAAGTCCGCTGCATTATAACTATTCTCCAAACTAAGCATGGGAACCAAATGTGGAAGGGTTTCAAAATTATTATTTAAGCTATTGCCCACACGCTGACTAGGAGAGTCTTTTGTAATGAGTGCAGGTGCAGCTGCCTCTTGTAGCAATAATTGTTGGTACAAAACATCATATTCATAATCACTAATCAAGGGAGTAGCCGCTACATAGTATTGGTATTCATGAAATTGGAGTACTTTTCTAAGTACGTCTAATTGGATGTTATGGGGATGATCTAAGTATTCTTTCGTAGCGGATTGAAGACTTTGGATTTGTTCTTTTGTGTACATGCTTGTAAATGTCTGCTAAATTACAAATAGTTTTATTCTTTTATTTCGTATTTTGGAAAACGATTGTATTTTTTGAACGCCTATGACTGATTACAATAAGTCCTTTGCCCAATCTGATAGTAGTTTGGATAAGGATGCCATTAATTTGGTTTATTCCTACCCTAAAGTGCCACTCACAGTGGATTGTGTAATATTTGGCTTTGACGAGCATTCGCTTAAAATATTGCTCATCAAAAGCGATTTGCCCCCTTTTCAAGGGCAACTTTCTTTATTAGGGGACCATGTCCAATCCAATGAAGATTTAGATACCGCTGCCCATCGGGTATTAAAACAAAGAACGGGAATGAATGACCTATTTTTGGAGCAGGTTCATACCTTTAGTCACCCCAATCGTCACCCTGGAGGCAGGGTAGTTACCACAGTGTATGCATCCCTTTTAAACCTAAAGCACCATGAGTTATTGTTACACGATAACGAATTGCAATGGCATGCTGTAAATGAAATAAAGCAAATGGCATTTGACCATCAACAAATATTAACTCAATGTTTGCAGTGGTTACAAAAGCGAATCCAAGAACATCCCTTGGCCTTTAATTTGCTACCCAAAAAATTCTCCCTTCGACAATTGCAAAATGTATATGAGGCTATTTTGAATGTGAAGTTGGATAGGAGGAATTTTAGAAAAAAATTTGTCTCTATGGGTTTGTTAACGGATGTCCAAGAAATGGAAACCCATGTCACCCATCGTCCCGGAAAATTGTATTCCTTCGATTTTGTGCAATATGAACAAAAGAAGAAGGGATTTATGGGGATTGATTTTTAAAAAAGGGCCTTGCTTCCTTATTATTTAATACCTTTATTGACTAATAAAAAGGGATAATTATGTTGCATTCAATGACAGGGTATGGGAGAGCAGAATTAACGTACAAGGATAAGGTCATATTAATAGAAGTAAAGTCTTTAAACGGAAAGCAATTTGACTTGCGTTTGAATATCCCTTCCTACTTAAAACCGTTTGAAGTGGAAATGCGCAATAAATTAAACGAAACTTTATTTAGAGGCAGTGTAGAATGTTCAGTATCTATTAAATCAAATGGCGTAGCTAAACCTGTTAGTATTAACACGGCACTCGCGAAATCCTACTATCAGCCCATCGTAGCATTAGCCAACGAATTAGGTATTGAAAAGGAAAATCTATTAAGCACGCTATTAAAATTGCCAGATGTCGTTTCTTCAACTAGTGAAGTGATTACAGATGAAGAATGGTTAGCGATTGCTGGTGTTTTGGCTTCCGCTATTGATCAACTTATTGCACACAGAATTGAGGAGGGCAAGTCTATTGAAAAAGATTTATTAGAAAGAGTAGCTGCCATTGAAGCTCAACAAGCTAGTATCGCTGTGCATGAACCTAATAGACGAAATAAAATTAAAGAAGGTTTAGTGAAATTGTTGGAGCAATATGTAGGTACCGACAAGTACGATAACAATAGATTAGAACAAGAGTTGATTTATTATATTGAAAAAATTGATATTTCTGAAGAAAAAGTGCGTTTAACCAATCACTGTAATTATTTCAAAGAGGTGTTAAAAGAAAAAGATCCATCCAAAGGAAAAAAATTGTCATTTATACTTCAAGAAATGGGGAGAGAAATTAATACCACTGGCTCCAAGGCGAATGATATTGAAATACAAAAATCAGTGATTTTAATGAAGGATGAATTGGAGAAAGCTAAAGAGCAAATTTTAAATGTATTATAAAATGAAAGGCGCTAAACTGTTAGGCCTATCGGCTATTGTTTTTATGTTAGTTGGGTTGGCCGCTTGTCAAACCAAGCAATTGTACGAGCAAAACACAATCTACCCTGATCATCAATGGTCCTCTAAATTGGCCAATGAATACCAGTTTATGATTACGGATACGAATGCGCAGTATAAGATCTTCTTTGTAATACGCCATCACAATGCGTATCATTATAAAAATATTTGGATTCAATTAAATACAACATCCCCTAAGGATTCCGTATCCAAGCAGTCGCTTAATTTAAATTTAGCGGACGACGAAAAAGGCTGGCTAGGAACTGGGATGGATGATATTTATGATCAACGTATTCCAATAAGCCCAAATCCAGTTAAATTGCAAAAAGGACTGTATAAATTTTCGTTACAACATACGATGCGAGAGGATCCTTTAGAAAATATTTTATCAACGGGTATAAGGGTTGAAAAAGTAAAACCATAAATGAATCGATTTTTAAAAATTGACAAACTGCAATTGGTTAGAATTGTCTACTGGTTGTTTTTAACCTATATGGTTGCCGCTTTTATTTGGTGGTATGTTACCCTTGTGAATCAAAACGAACAAATTGCCAATATCCAATATGGAGTCATGCAAAGTAATGATGCTGCTTTAAATCAAAAAGTAGATGCTATTGAAGACTTTCAGTCTAGAAAAAATAAACAATACTTGGGGGAGGGCTTAACAATATTATTTTTGTTTTTACTGGGCGCTATTTATGTGTACCGTTCCTTGATTAAACAAATTCGATATTCCAATCAGCAGCAAAATTTTATGATGGCGGTTACGCATGAACTTAAAACGCCAATCGCTATCACACAATTAAATATAGAAACCCTACTTAAGCGAAATTTGGAAGTAGATCAACAAAAAAGAATGTTGGAAGTGTCTTTGCAAGAAACACAAAGGCTGGACAATTTATGTAATAATATTTTATTGGCTTCTCAATTGGATATGGGTAATTATCAAGCAACTACCCAGGAAATTGATTTTTCATTTATTGTAGGTAATACGGTACAGGCGTATAAAAACAGATTTCCTGATAGAAAATTTGAAGCAAAGATTCAAGAAGATATCATGATGAGAGGAGAGTCTGTACTCTTACAATTGCTCCTTAATAATTTACTAGACAATGGGATTAAATATGCACCCAAAGAAGGTATCATAGAAATACAATTAACGCAATTAGATGGCACTATTCAGTTAAAAGTATTAGACGAGGGGGTTGGGGTGCCAGCAACAGATAGAGAAAAAATATTTGAAAAATTTTACAGAGTAGGTGCAGAATATACAAGAGCTACCAAGGGAACTGGACTGGGCCTTTATTTATGCAAGCGTATTGCGGATTTTCACAATGCGAAAATAGCAGTGACATCCAATTCCCCAAAGGGTAGTATCTTCATCTTTACTTATTTAGTATAACCCTATGCAAACGTATTCAATACTTTTAGTGGAAGACGAAGTGCATTTGCACGAAGCGTTAAAATTGAATTTAGGCATGGAGGGTTACGAAGTTACCTCTGCCTTTGATGGACCAGAGGCAGTTAAACAAATTGAACAGGCCCATTTTGATTTAGTTATTTTAGATGTGATGCTCCCTGGTATGGATGGATTTTCTATCACCGAGGTGATCCGATTAAAGAATATACAAACGCCTATATTAATTTTAAGTGCTAAAAACACAAGTGCCAATAAGGTGCAAGGTTTAAAGCTGGGAGCTGATGATTATATGACCAAACCCTTTAATTTAGAGGAACTATTACTGAGGGTTGGTAAACTAATTCAAAAGTCAGTACTGTCTGCTTCTATTTCGACAAACGAAATCTATTCTTTCGCTGGCAATCGATTTAATTTTAACTCCTTAGAGGCCCACACCCATCTTGGTGAAAAAATCACCCTTACTAAGAAAGAAGCCATGCTCTTAAAACTACTCATTGACAACAAAAATACGGTAGTGGCTAGGGAGCGAATTTTACAAACGGTTTGGGGGTATAATGTGTATCCCAATACCCGTACGATCGACAATTTTATCCTCAACTTTAGAAAGTATTTTGAGCAAGATGCCCGTAACCCCTTACATTTTATATCTATAAGAGGCGTAGGCTATAAATTCCAAGATTAAACCCCCGTTTAGACAATCTTTTTCTAGAATTATCGTTAAAGGGGTAGTTAATCTAAGCTCATGTCTTTGTCGTCAATTCAAGATTTTGTAGAACCTGTTAATTTGGACCTCCTTTCCAAGGACGAAGGTTATAGGGATACGCAATTGGGTAAGCATATTCGCGTAAATGAAGGTCAATTGCCTAACATTTCCGATGCGGACATTGTGATTATTGGAGCGGGAGAATGCAGGGGTGCTGGGTATGCCTTAAATAGCCATGCGGCCGCTGATGCCATTAGAGCTGCTTTGTATTCTTTGTATTATTGGCATGTCCAAGTTACTATTGCCGACATTGGGAATGTAAAATTGGGACAGAGTATTCAAGATAGTTATGCTGCATTGAGAACAGTTATTTCTGAGCTTATTTTACAAAACAAGAAGGTAGTTATTATTGGAGGGTCACATGACCTTACCCTTGCACAATACCATGCCTATACCTCCATTCCTACTTTAGTGAATGCGGTGGTGGTAGATGCTAAAATTGACCTAGATCTGGAAGCGCGTCTCCCCTCGGATCATTTTTTAGAAGAGTTGTTTACGGGATTACCTAATCATTTAAATCATTATGCCCATATTGGTTTCCAAAGTTATTTCATGCATCCGCATATGTTGGAAACCATTGACAAATTAAGATTTGATTGTTTTAGACTGGGCAAAGTGCGAGAAAATATTGAAGAAATGGAACCTGTTGTTAGAGACAGTCATATAATGAGTTTTGATATCAGTGCCATACAAAACGCACAGGCTCCTGCCAATTTGGTGACACCTAATGGATTGAACGGGGAAGAGGCTTGCGTATTGATGCAGTATGCGGGTATGAGCTGGAAAACCAGCACTATTGGACTTTTTGGCTATCAAGCAGAACTGGATCAACATGGTTTAACGGCCATTCAAATGGCTCAAATGATATGGTATATTGTGGATGGGGTCCAAAAAGGCAAAAAAGAATCTCCTTTATCTGAAACAGATAGATTTAAAGAATTTCATATCGCCTTTTCTGATATTGACACCCAATTCTTACAAAGCAAAAGTACAGGTCGTTGGTGGATGCAATTACACGATGGCTCCTGGAGTCCTTGTAGTTATAAAGATTATTTATTAGCTTCCAATAACGAAATCCCTGAAAGATGGCTAAGAGCTTTAGAAAGAGAATAAATAACACAGTTTATTTTACCTTGTTTTTTTGCATGCTTACTATTTCAGCATGTAGTTTTCGATCTGCCCAAAAAACTTTATTGACTGCTGCTCCCTTAAAAGGGGCACATGTTGGTATTGCAGTATACAATGCTTCTTCTAAACAATGGGTAGACAAATATCAAAGCGATCATTATTTTACACCAGCTAGTAATACCAAAATTCAGACTTGTTATTTAGGAATGAAGTATTTAAAAGATTCCTTGCCCGGATGGCAGTTTGCAGAAAATAAAGACTCTATTTTTTTAATGCCATTGGGCGATCCTAGTTTTTTACACCCCGATTTTACTTATCAACCCGTTGCCGACTTAATTAGAAGTTCCAAAAAACAAATTGTGCTTTGCTTGCCGAATGAGGCAGATCAATTTGAAATGTATGGGAGAGGATGGTCCTGGGATGATTATGCCGAGGCATATCAGCCAGAAAGAAACAGATTGAATATTTATGGAAATGTGATGACTGTTGAGAAAAAGAAGGAAGCGGTGACCGTCTGGCCAAAATATTTTTTAAAAGGACAATCCTTTCCTAATGAATATACCATATGGTCTCGTGAAAAATTAAGTAATCAATTTTATCCTCTTCCTGAAAGTTCAAAAGCCCCTCATCAGAAACTTCCGTTTATTACCGACAATCAATTTACGCTTGCTAAAGCCTTGATGGAAGATAGTTTGGCCCCTGCTTTGCCCATTGTTATTCAAAAAGGGTGGCATCAAAAAGAATCAAAAGTGATTGCTACTGTACCTACCGATAGTTTGCTAAAAATAATGATGTACAAGAGCGATAATTTTTACGCAGAACAAGTTTTATTAATGACCAGCCAGCAATTGCTGGGCAGAATGGATGATGCTGCGTTAATTGACACGGTATTGAAAACAGATTTTGCATCTTTTCCTCAAATTTCTAAATGGGTAGACGGTAGTGGCCTGAGTCGTTTTAATTTAACGACGCCTGAAAATTATATTGCTTTATTGCAAAAGATGGAAAATGAATTTCCAACGGAACGCATTCAGGCTATTTTCCCGCAAGGGGGGAAAGGCACTTTGTCTACATTTTATAAAAATATCCCAGGAGTCCTTTTTGCCAAAACCGGCACATTGGGAAATCAAATTGCTTTGAGTGGATATATTATTACCAACAAGGGAACCAAATTAATATTCTCCGTATTGGTTGCAAATCATGTAAGCCCTACTACCTATCCAGTTAGACAAGCAGTGGAGGAATACCTTACAGAAATCATGAGTAGGTATTAATTATTTGCTGAATAGGCCATCCAAATAGGCTTCCTTAAAATCGATATAGGTTGGCGCGCCTGATGCAGTTACATTAGGGGTAATACAAGCCAATAAATTTTCAATTAGACTGTGCATTTCTTTTTGACTTAGAGATTGACCTGCTTTGATAGCAGATTGTCTTGCCATGCATCGAATCAATTTTTCTCTTTTACTAAATTTTAAATCGCCACTAAAATGTTTGAACTGTTCTAATAAAAGCTCAATAGCGTTTTTTTCATTTCCGGAAATCACATCGGCAGGAATCCCTTGAATGATAAAACTATTTTGACCAAAAGGTTCAATTTCATAGCCAATTACTGCAAGGTCTTCCGAAATTTCTTCAAGCAATACACTGTCGGCTGCGCTGAGCTCTAGTACCACAGGGAATAAACTTTTTTGAGTAGCATGAGGTTGCACACTTGCATTTTGGTATTTCTCATACAAAATACGTTCGTGTGCCAATTGTTGGTGCACCATGATAAATCCTGCACCAACAGGTGCGATGATATAGGTATTGTTTATTTGCAAAAGGGTTGCATCCTCGCTCACCAGCATTCCATCTGCTTCTTGGTACAAACCCATGGAAGAGGATTTTACAATATATTGATCCTGACTTACACCCGCTTCCTTACTTCCCTCTTCTGCACTTGGAAGTTCACTAAAAAAATTTTTCCATACTGTTTTTTCAGCTTCACTCACTCTAGGAATAAAATGAGCTTGATTTTTTTGTGTAAACCCTGCGTATAGAGAACTACTTGCAGTACTATTTCTTTGTTCTTCAGTTGCTGGTTTTTGTATCGCATCCAATTGCTGAATGTTTGCATCTAATGAAAAATCCAAAGAAGGAGCAATGCTAAATTGGGCTAAAGCGTGTTTTACAGCAGCTTGTACAAATGCATAAATTATTTTATCGTCCTCAAACTTAATTTCTTGTTTGGTAGGATGTACATTGATATCCACTTGAGCTGGATCAACGTCTATGTATAAAATATAACTTGGAAAACTTTCCTTTGGGATTAAACCATCAAACGCATTGGCAATAGCATGGTGCAAATAGGCGCTCTTGATAAAACGACGGTTCACAAAAAAGTACTGATCACTTCTGGTTTTTTTAGCTGTTTCTGGCTTGCCCACAAATCCGGTAATGGTTAGGTAGTCAGTTTTTTCGCCAACTGCCACCAGTTTAGTTTGGTAACTGTTACCTAAAACATGAATCGCCCTTTGTTTAAAACTACCTCCTTCCCAATGAAAAACATCCTGTCCGTTATTGGTAAAACTAAAATATATTTCAGGGAAGGCCAATGCAACTCTTGTGAACTCTTCAATGATATGTTTTAATTCTGCTGAATTACTTTTTAAAAAATTACGTCTTGCAGGTACATTGAAGAATAAATTCTTCATACTTATATTAGTGCCCACTGGACAGGCAACGGGACTGGTTTCAGCAACCTGGCTATTTTCAATCTCCACACTGGTACCTAATTCTGACTCGGCTTGTCTGGTTTTTAGACTTACTTGTGCCACCGCGGCAATGGAAGCTAGCGCCTCGCCTCTAAATCCCATGGTTCTAATCTGAAATAGATCCTCAATAGCGCTAATTTTACTAGTAGCATGTCTTGCAAAAGCATTTTGAGCATCAATAGGATTCATGCCCTTTCCATTATCAATTACTTGAATTAAGGCCTTACCGGCATCATTGATGATCAATTTAATTTCGGTTGCCCCAGCATCTACCGCATTTTCCAACAATTCCTTAACAGCACTAGCGGGTCTTTGGATGACTTCACCGGCTGCAATTTGGTTGGCAATATGATCGGGTAATAAATGAATACTGTTGGCCACTA
>JACCDH010917671.1_pt1 | contig 19122 bp, 15 predicted proteins | sample 7442481 | NCBI WGS metagenome assembly JACCDH01 (sample SAMN15323433, study PRJNA562643) | freshwater metagenome | isolation source: river surface water | place: USA:Blue River Watershed | collected 2017-08-15 | reverse complement strand
TAACCTCCCCAGCCTCGGTCAAGTACCAGCTGGAAGCCCTAGAAAAGAAGGGCTTTATCCGCCGCGACCCAACCCGTGGTCGCGCTCTAGAAGTTTTGATGCCAGATGAGAAGACCGCGGAGAACTCAACACCAGTTGATGCCACCCGCTACATCCCTCTTGTTGGTCGCATCGCAGCTGGTGGGCCAATCACCGCAGAACAATCGGTGGAAGAGACCTTCCCACTTCCAGAATCCCTTGTAGGCAGCGGAGAGCTCTTTATGCTCAAGGTCGTTGGTGAATCAATGATTAACGCCGCGATCTGCGATGGCGATTACGTCGTTATTCGCGCTCAAAAAGACTGTAATAACGGTGAAATCGTGGCAGCGATGATTGATGGCGAAGCAACAGTTAAGACTTTCTCACGTAAAAATGGGCATATTTGGCTGCTTCCAGCTAATGATGATTTTGCACCTATCGATGGAGACAACTGCGAGATCCTTGGAAAGGTCACCGCGGTCCTTCGCTCCGTTCGCTAAACCCTTTATTTGTCCCAAAGTTTTGTGACAGGACAAATAATCGTTACCAAGTGCTGCTCATTACTCCTGCTATCAATCGGTACGGTTAATCCATGCAGGTTGAAGAGAGCGAACTGGCCCATCAGTTCAAAGGCGAAAGCCCAATTCGAACACTTCGTTACCTGCTTGCAGGACAACGCAAGAACATTGCGCTCGCGATTCTGTTCTTCTCCATCAAACACTCACCTGCCTGGTTGATACCGGTAATTACCGCTAACCTGATTGACATCGTTGTCGAAAAGAAATCAACTGTTGATCTTGCGGTTAATTCGGCGGCTCTCGTATTTGTCGTTACTCAAAACTTTCCAACCAATCTTCTCTACGTTCGCTTTTTAGCAACAGCTATACGCGATACCGAAAATAGATTGCGCTCTGCTTTGGTTGTTCGGATGCAACAACTGAGCATCGGTTACTATCAAAAAACTAATGCAGGAGCCTTACAAACCAAGGTTGTGCGTGATGTTGAGAATATTGAACAGATGATGCGCCACATGTCAGATGGCGGTCTGGCAGCGTTAAATGGCCTGGCGGGTGCCATTGTTGTCACAGCGATCAGAGTTCCAAACTTCCTTATTTTCTTCTTGCTGGTAGCTCCTGTTGCATCAATAACAATTATTCGACTACGTAAATCATTAAATGAGTACAACGAGGATTTCAGAAGTCAGATTGAAAAGATGTCATCCCGTGTTAATGAAATGACAACACTCCTAACCGTTACTCGCGCCCATGGGCTTGAACGCAGAGCCGTCAGACGAATGAAGGATTCATTTGCAACGGTTCAAGAGGCAGGGCTCAAACTCGATCGAATCAATGGTCGCTTTAACGCTGCAGCCTGGGTGACCTTCCAGCTGGCAAATGTTTTCTGCCTGATTTTATCTGCCTACTTTGCCTTAAATAATATGTTTGGAATTTCTGCAGGAGATGTTGTCCTGCTGACCTCCAACTTTGGCATGTTGATCGGCTCAATTATTTTGCTCGCAAGTCTTGCCCCAGCGATATCAAAAGGATTTGCATCCATCACATCTTTGGGTGAAGTTTTAGAATCACCGGATCTTGAGATCAATCAAGGTAAGAAAAGTGTTGAAAGTGTGGATGGCGTAATTGAGTTCTCAAAGGTGAGCTTTACCTATCCGACAAATCACAAACCTTCCTTAAGGGATATTTCATTCTCCGCCTCCCCCGGCAAGATGATCGCCCTTGTTGGGCCATCTGGATCTGGAAAATCAACTTTGATTAATTTAGTCATCGGATTTTTACGTCCATCTTCAGGTGTCATCTCTATCGATGGTAAGGATTACAAAGATTTAGATCTGCGCACTGTCAGAAAGTATTTGTCTGTTGTTCCACAAGAGTCGGTTCTCTTTGATGGAACTATTGCGGAGAACATCTCATATGGTTTAAGTGGAGTTACATCAGCCGAGATTGAATCAGCACTTCGCGATTCCAACGCTTGGGATTTTGTGCAAGCCTTTGATGATGGCATCGAGACACTTGTCGGAGAACGAGGTGCCCGTCTGAGCGGTGGGCAAAAACAGCGTCTGGCAATTGCTCGAGCCCTTATTCGAAATCCACGAATTTTGATTTTGGATGAGGCCACATCGGCACTTGACTCTGAATCAGAGAAGTTGATTCAGGATGCTTTGGCCGGCTTGATGCGAGATCGCACCACATTTGTAGTGGCACATCGTTTGTCTACCGTTCAGGAGGCGGATCTGATTTTGGTTTTAGATGAGGGTCGCGTAGTCGAATCTGGAACCCATGCCCAACTCGTCGCACACCAAGGGCTTTATCGCCGCCTCTACGACGCCCAATCTTTTATTCAATAAACCTGCCACTTACTACATGAACTGGAGCGATGATGTTAGTTGGAGCAAGTAGAGAAGTTCTGGAAAAACTACAGGTGCCTCTTTCCAAAGAGTCTGATTTTGAAAGCTTCTGGAAATCAACGTTAGATACATACCTGCCTAAAAACTCAACGCCAGTTCTTGTTGATTTTCCAACACCGATGAAGCATGTTGATGTGAAGGATGTAACGATCCAAGGATTCAATGGCGATCCCATAAAAGGGTGGTTTTTAGCATCACGAGCCGCTGATACCGAATCCCCCTGCATCATCATGTATGACGGATATGGCGGAGGACGTGGACTTCCACATGAATGGCTCTTTTGGGTCAATGTTGGATATCGAGTTTTAGTTATGGACACTCGCGGTCAAGGTGGTGGATTTAGATTAAGCGATACCCCTGATGGATCGTATCCGCGCGCCTCTCAAACTCCAGGGTTTATGACTCAAGGGGTTTTAAATAAGGATGATTACTACTACCGAAGAGTATTTGTAGATGCGGTTGCTTTTATTAACGCAGCAACACAGCTGCCTGGAGTAAATCCTGAACGCATCATTGTTGCGGGGGGAAGTCAAGGTGGAGGAATTTCACTTGCCGCTGCTGCCTTGTCAGACAAACTCTTTGCGGCGATGCCCGATGTTCCATTTTTGTGTAACTTTAAAAAAGCTACACAGATGGTCGATACATATCCTTATCATGAAATTTCTTTGTACTGCCGTATCCATCGTGACAAAGTTGATCAAGTTTTTTCTACACTTTCATACTTTGATTGCATGAACTTAGTAACAATGGCAAAAGTCCCGGCACTCATTTCCATTGGAATGCATGACCCCGTGTGCCCGCCGGACACCATCTTTGCGATGCGAAATCACTATGCAGGGCCTGTTACAACTGAAATTTACGAGTACAACACCCACGAAGGAGGAAGCGTTGCCCACCAATTAGTTCAGGCTTCATGGCTTTCTTCACTATTAGAAAAGAGCAATTAAGTGATCAAAGCTGATGAAAACCTAGGATATGGCTTCAATGCACAGTGGGCGTATTCACGAGGTCATATGCCAGCAGCACTTCCTGCAGATACTCGAATGTTAGATTTCATGGCCAAATATGATTTTAATTTTCTTCGTCTTCCAACGGATTATCGTTTTTGGATCGATGATCTCGAAGGGCCGATTCATGAAAGCTTTTTGAAGTTACTTGACTCGTATGTCCATGAGTCTGTAACTCGTGGAATTCATATCAGCCTCAATCTGCACCGAGCACCTGGTTATTGCATTAATGGCTGGGAGCTGGAATCAACTAATTTGTGGGCAGATGCTGCGCCGCAAAAAACTTTTCACCGTTTATGGGAAGCGGTGGCCGAACGTTACAAAGGTAAGTATCTAGATTTGATGAGTTTTGACTTGGTCAACGAGCCACCTGCTGAGGGTCAGCGGGGATTTACTCGCGATATTCATCAAAAGGTAATTCGCTCAGTAACTGCGGCTATTCGAGCCATTGATCCGGAAAGAACAGTTGTTATCAATGGTTTGGCAGGTGGTCACCTTGCAATGCCAGAGCTTTCTGATTTAAATGTTGTCCATAGTGGTCGTGGTTATCAACCAATGTTGGTAAGTCATTACAAAGCTGAATGGTGGGACGGCAGTAAGGGAATGCCGGTTCCGACCTATCCATGTGAGTATGAGGGTACCTACTGGAACCGCGATTCATTGTGGGAGTTCTACGCACCATGGCGAGAGGTTCAAGCCATGGGAAGACCGGTTCACATCGGAGAGTTTGGTTGTTACAAATACACAGATAACTCAGTTGCACTGGCATGGTTTAAAGATTTATTTGATATCTATCGTGAGTCTCGCTGGGGCTACTCCTTGTGGGAGTTTGATGGCAACTTTGGAATCGCCAACCATGGTCGTCCTGGAACTGTGTATGAAAACTTTGAGGGGCTCAATATTGATCGAGCGTTATTAGAGCTCATGTTGGAAAGTCGCGCATAACCCACCTGCGCATGGCTTGACAACGATGGAACTAAATGGAAATCTCCCCCTATTACATTGAGGAGTTCGTATGCAACGTTGGAAAATCATCACACCATTTGCACTTGCATCTGTCGTAGCGATTGCATTCTTCTCCGCCGGTCCTCGAGTACCTATGGATGATGACAACACATCAGCTCTTGCCCTAAGCGAACAGGCATCTGAAAACACTCTTGAAGAGGTTGCAGGTGGCTTTGGGAGCGATATTGATTTAGGTGATGGCTTAACTCTTAATGTCACAGACCCGGAAGTCTTCAAAGCAAAGGATTTTGCAGCTCTGGGAGTTGAAGGTCGCCCGCTGTTGATGAACATCACCCTGAAAAATAAGGGCTCAAAAGAGGTTGATTTAGCCTCTTTTGCCATCATCCAAAGTGCCTTTGATTCAGATGAGTCTCTTTCATGCTCTGATGTCTTCGAAGAGGCATCGGGTGTGGTGGGTATGCCCGCAGATACCATGGTTAAACCTGGCGGCGCATTAGCTTTCAAATGGGCCATCGTGTGTCCCGCCCCTGCTGGAGATAAACTCCATTTAACCTTTAGCGCGACCGGAAATGAACAGGTCACCCTTAGCACAACAGTTAAATAATCTGATCGGTCAGAGCAACTACACCTTGCTGCGAGCTGCCCAATTGTCCTGTCCGGACACAGAAATGTCCTAAAAGACTTTTAGATTGTTACCGAATTGTGGCTATGTTAATGATTGACAACGCTGTCATTTACTAGAAATCTACCTGCAAGGCGCAGCGAAGGCCGTTTGCGTTTCTATGAAGGAGTTATACGTGAAGCGTTTAGGAGCAATAGCGGTAGCTATTTCCATGATCGCCGGTGTCGCAATCAGTGCGCCAGCGAACGCCGCGAAGCAAACTTTGACCATCTGGGCAACCGGTGGCGATGCAGATGCGGCAGTAATGAAGGCAGCTGGTAAGGCGTTTGAAGATGCCAATCCCAATGTCAAGGTAAACGTCCAAGCAATCTCTTGGGGCGATGGATATGCGAAGGTTCTCGCAGCTGCTGCAGCAAAGAAGGGTCCAGATATTTTCACTGGAGGTCTTTCTTGGGGTATTTCAGCTGGTAACAAGGGTGCCTTGGCTGATCTACGTACTCTAGGTGTTGCAAGTTTTGTACAGCCAAAGGTTCCAGCACAGATTTACAAGGCTCTTGTTGGTTACAAGTCAACAAAGGTTTATGCAGTTCCATTTGACCTTACTTTGATGATGATGTTCTACGACAAGAACACAATGTCCAAGGCAGGCATCACAGCTGCACCTAAGACTGTTGCAGAGTTCAATGCTGCTGCAGATAAGTTGAAGGCAGCTGGAGTTAAGACACCTGTTTACAACGAATGGGGAAATGCTGACTGGCTTGGCTTCTTCTCATGGTTGTACTCAATGGGTGGAACTCTTTACGACGCAACTTGCAAGGTAACAATTAACAATGCAAAGGGTGTTGCAGCTCTTAATCAGTACAAGAAGCTATACGCAGACTTCGGAGCACCAAAGCCAGGTGTTGCTGACTGGAGCATGAATGACAACATCAAGAAGGGTGATTACGGTATTGGCTTCTCTGGAAACTTCCAGGCTAGCTCTTACTACACCTACTACAAGGATTACAAGGATTGGACAGTAGCTCCAGTTCCTGCAACTCCAGGTTCAAAGAGCGTTGCATTTATCGGTGGCCGCGGTATCTCAGTTATGGGTTACGCATCTAAGTCACAGCAAGCACTTGCAGCTAAGTTCATCAAGACACTGTATGACCGCAGCGTTGTACGTCAGATGAACCTTGTTGGTGCAGCACAGAATGCAATCTTCTTGTCTCCTGTAATCAGCAACGCTGACACTATTGATGCCTACCCAGCATCAGTTTTGGCAACAATCAAGAGCCAGCTCAAGGATGCACAAGGTCCTCCTAACTGCAACGGTTGGGAAGATTCTCAAGCTGGTGTAACAACCGCAATCCAGAGCTTCCTGTTTGGATCAGCTACTGCACAAGCAGCTCTCAATGAGGCTGCTGCAGTAATGAAGTCCAAGCTCTAAGGGGTAATCAGGGACGACAGTGGATGGGATGAAAATCCCATCCACTGTCTCTTATAAATCAATCTCAATATCAATTAAATAAATTCAAATCTAAACACTTTGGAAATGGAGTTACACAATGTTCAGTGCCCTCAAGACGCGCAACAGTGAAACTCTAGGAAAAACTGGTTTTAGGAAATTCAGTGAAGCCGGTATTGCAACATATTTAATGCTTGCTCCATTTGCTCTCCTTTTCCTTGTATTTAGCGTTTATCCTGTATTAGCAAGCCTTCGCCTCTCATTTATGCGTTACAACGCAATTTGTAATCCGGATCAATCTCCTTGTGGAAGTGTTGGTTTAGGAAATTACACAACTTTGATTTTCCATGATGACCGATTTCATAAGGCACTTTCCAATACCGCGCTGTATGTCATAGGCGCTGTAATTCTTGGAATGATCGCATCGCTCGCTTTAGCTCTTGCACTTCAAGAAGATACGCGGGCAAATCGTGTGTTGAGAGTTATCTTTTTTCTACCTTCAGTGACCTCTGGAATCGCTGTTGTTCTTGTATGGGGTTGGGTATTCCGCGGTGATGGTGTCGGACTTTTAAATGCATTTTTGAATCTTTTTAGTGTGGAACCAATCGAGTGGCTCGCCACAACCTGGATGGCAATTCCGATCCTTGTCTTTATGTCGATCTGGGGTGGTGCTGGATTTGGAATGATTCTCTTCCTTGCTGGGCTAAATTCGATTCCAGCTATGTATTATGAAGCCGCTGTTATTGACGGTGCAGGACCACGTGAGCGATTTAGATACATCACCTTGCCATTGTTGCGTCCTGTAATGGTTTACGTAGGAATCACTGGAATCATCGGTGCCTTCCAAATTTTTGAAGGTGTCTATCTTTTATTCCCAACGAGTGTTGGCTCTATCGGAGGCCTGCGCGATATGGCGCTCATGATAGTTCCATATCTTTATGACGCTGGCTTCAATAAGTTCCGATTGGGCTATGCCTCAGCAATTGCTTGGATCCTCTTTGCGATCATCTTCATTGTGAGCATGATTAACTTAAAGATCACACGTTCATTGGAGGATCTCAAGTGAGCATTGTTTTAAGCAAATCTCAGATCAAGCGCAATGAGCAACTTATGGAGCGCAGCGGATCATTTAGCAATCCATTTGAACACAAATCCAGAGCGTCAAAGTTTCGTCGGATTCCTATTTACCTGCTGACCGTAGTGATGATCGCACCGTACTACTGGATGATCACTTCATCGCTAAAAACAGTTAAAGAGCTTCAGGTCGTTCCCCCTACCCTATTTCCTGAGAAGATCACTTGGGGCAACTATTACGACCCTAAATTTGACCCAATTAATTATCAACAAGATGTCATGCAAGGACTTTTTCAAAGGTACCCAGATTTAAAGTTTGGATTCTTCCGTTTCTTTATAAATAGCTTTGTCGTCAACATATCTATCACCGTACTTACGCTCTTTATTGGCTCTCTTGCCGCTTATGTAGTCAGCAAGCACCGATTCAAGGGTAAGAAGGCGATTTATCTGATCATTATTGGATCAATGATGATTCCATGGCAGGTTGGCTTAATCCCAGGATTCCTCTTGATGGATACTCTCGGCTGGCTCAACACCTTCTGGGCATACATCGTTCCTGCATTGCCAAAGGCATTTATAGTCTTTTTCTTAACACAGTATCTAACTTCGATCCCAGATGAGTTAGTAGAAGCTGCCCGCATTGATGGTGCTTCAGAGTTCACGATTTATTTCAGAATTATTCTTCCGCTATTGAAGCCAGCGCTGATTGCAATGATGATCTTTACTGCAATTGGTGAATGGAACAACTTCTTGTGGCCATTAATTATCACCACCAGCCAAGACATGGCAACCCTGCCTGTAGCACTTGCTAACCTGAAAAATGCAGGTGCTGGAAATATCGGCACACAAGGTGTCATTATGGGCGCATCACTTCTGACAAGCATTCCAACTATCGCCCTGTACTTTGCAACTCAAAAGCACTTTATCCGCGGTATTGCACTTTCAGGACTTAAGTGAAATTAGATTAAATGTCTAAGCTTTTAACCTTCTCCCTAGTTTCGGCACTCTCGCTGACGACATTTCTTTTTCCTGCATCCTCGCAGGCTGCGAATTTGTCTGTAGTTACGAAGAGTCAGGGCTCTCCAACGACACCTGTTGTTGTAGAGGTTTCAGGAGTTCCTGTTGTCGCTAATCCATTTGATCGGCAATTGATTCGAGTAGTTGCAACCATCAAACAACCAGATGGTTCGACCTTTGCAACAGATGGCTTTTGGTATCAAGAGTACAAATTGCAGAACATCAACGGTCAACGAAGCACGATGAAGGTTGGCGATCCCAACTGGCGATTTACATTCTCTTCTACTATCGCAGGCACCTACACATCTACAGTCGAGGTGTTGGTATCTGGGCAAAAGGTGGTCCAAGAGAGCCACTCCATTACTACTAATTATCAAACAATTCCCAAGGTCAAGGTTGATGGTGTCTCCTTTGTGCGTGGAAACGCTCCATTTGTGCCGATTGCATACAACATTGCGTGGGCAAATCGATTTGAAGAGGTTGATAAGTATGAGCAGTGGTTTTCACAGGCCTCAAAAGCAGGAGTCAATGTCGCTCGCGTGTGGATGGCCTCGTGGTCCCTTGCTATCGAATGGACTGACACCGGGTTAGGTGATTACTCCAAGCGCCTAGATAGAGCTTGGTTACTGGATCAAGTTTTCTTAATTGCAGCTAAGTACAACATTGGAATCAATCTTGTACTCATCAACCACGGTGCTTTCAGTACATCAACAAACCCCGAGTGGTATTCAAACCCTTACAACTCTAGTAATGGTGGACCAATTTCAAATCCTGGTGAGTTTGCGACTAATGAGATCGCCTGGAAGTTCTGGGAACAAAGGTTGCGTTACATAGTTGCGCGCTATGCCGCTTATCCATCATTGTTTACTTGGGAATGGTGGAATGAGGTGAATTTCACTCCTATTTCAAGCAATGATCTAAAAGCCTGGAGCATCAAATCTAATGCAGTGCTTGATCAAGCAGATCCTTACCGAACTTTGCGCACATCCTCATGGTCATCTGCTGCAAGTCTGCAGGATTGGTCCATCTTTGATTATGCGGTAACACATGTTTACGATGCATCTGATCCGATTAAATCATTAACGGTGCAGGCAGATGCCTTACGCGCTGCAGTTCCCAACAAGCCTATTTTGGTTGGCGAGATGGGTTCGGGAACCGTAACTGAGGATCCCTTTGCCGATCCACGTGGCCTGCATTTACATAACTCACAATGGGCCGCCACCTTTGTTGGCTTTGCTGGTCCCGCCTCTTACTGGTGGTGGGATATTTATGTTGATCCCCTTAACTTGTGGCCCATTACTACCGGTCTAAATAAGTTAATCTCTGGAGTAAATGTTGCTGCAATGAAACCTTCTCGGATCTCAGGTTTTCCAGCCAGCTCTGTTTTAACCCTTTCCTCTGATAAGAGTGTGCTGGGATGGATACGTCACAACAACTTCGATCGCTCAGCCAAGACTCAGTTACTTCTTGATGCCGCTATCACCGCTCTTAAAACAAAGAAACCGATCAAAACAGTTTTTCCAGATCCAGTCTCCAAAGGCGGAAATTTGAAAGTTCCTGTATCTAAACCAGGAAAGTACAACGTGAGTTTCATTCATACCTTCACAGGGGCCAGCATTGGCAAACAAGTGGCAACAACTCCAAATCAACTTCTATCGATTAAGGTTCCAAAGTTCACTGGTGATTTAGCCTTTCGTATAGAGGCGGTGCTACCGTAATGAAGGTGAGCGACTTGAATCCCCAAAAGAGCGTTGATAATCCGCTAGCTCATCCGACCTTGGCTGATGTTGCTGCCATTTCAGGGGTCAGTATCAAAACGGCTAGTCGAGTCATGAACGGTTCACATCAGGTTTCAGAAGATACCGCCGAGAAGGTTAAGAAGGCGGCCAATCTTGTTGGTTATCGTTCAAATCGAATCGCACGTGAGCTACGTGTTGGCTCGCTCAGCAATTTAGTAGGTATGGTGATCTCAGATTTAGCAAACCCTTTCTACGCAGGACTTGCTGCTGGCGCTGAAGAACGTTTAAGCGAAGAGGGCTTGGATTTAATTCTTGCTACAGCACGCGATGATGGCGAACGAGAGAAAAATCTAATTGAATCTCTGCTTGAACGTCGAGTCCGTGGACTCATAATCGTTCCTTCTGGTGAGGACTACAGTCATCTGCATCAAGAACGCAAGCGCGGATTCTCCTTCGTTTTTGTGGATCGACCTGCACCTTACCTAGATGCAGACTCAATTACCGTGGACAACAGAGGCGGCATTACAGCCTGTCTTGACTACCTCATTGAACAACAATGCAAGTCGATTGCAATAATTGCCGATACGACAAGTATTTGGACAGCTTCAGAACGTATCGAGGCGTTCAAGCAAGCGCTACTGAGCCGGAAAATTGATAAAAATAATGTCCACATTATTTCAAACATTCATACTTCAGAGGAAGCTGGTTCAGCAACTAAGAAGTTACTTCAAGAGCATCCTGACGTGGATGGAATAATCGCGACTAACGACCTTATTGCGATGGGTGTTGGACAAACCGTCAGCTCATCAAGCGCAAAGGTAAAGGTTGTCAGCTTTGACCTATTTCCTACCGCCAATCTTTTAAATATTGCAACACTTGATCACGATCCACAACGACTTGGAAGAATCTCTGCCGAAATGTTGTTGAAACGATTTGAAAATCCAACAGATCGCAACTTCACCTCACAGGTAATGAAGGTCGGGATGCGTCCTCTTCAAGCCGAGCCTGAAGGGTTTGGGGCCAAATGAGCAACTATGCATTAGGTATTGATGTTGGCGCAACAAAGGTTGCGATTGCCACAATCAGCGAAACCTTCTCAGTTCATCAAAAGCAAGAGGTCCTGACCAGGTCTGAGAATGGTGAAAAGTTGTGGTCTGACATTGAACATGTTGTCTCTAACTTTATTAGCCGGGAGAATGGATCACTCCTTGGAATTGGGGTTGCATCCGCAGGTCCACTAGACATTTCTCGAGGAACATTAAGTCCAGTCAATATTCCAATATGGCGTGAATTCCCAATCATTAATCGATTGGAAAAACTGAGCAAGGGATCACGTGTTGAACTTCATGGTGACGCGTTAGCTCTTGCACACGCAGAGCACAAATTAGGTGCAGGCCGAGATGTTTCAAATATGTTGGGAATGGTTGTTTCTACCGGAATTGGTGGCGGCTTGATCCTCGATGGAAAAGTGTTTTCAGGTGAGACTGGGAACTCCTGCTATATCGGTCATCACTCTGTAAGTTTCCAAGGTCGACTCTGTGCGTGCGGTCGTAGAGGTTGTGTCGAAGCCTATGCAAGTGGTCCACAAATGGTTGCGATTGCACATGAGAATGGTTGGAATCCAGATAATGAATCCTTTATTGATTTGGCTGAATCAGCTCGCCAAGGAGATGCCATCGCAATTGATGCAATTTCACAAGGTACACGTGCTCTTTCTGTGGGCATCATTAACTTCATTGGAACTTTGGATATCACCCATGTGGTTATCGGTGGAGGTGTAGTTCAAGCAGGAGAAATTTTCTGGGGTCCACTCCAGAAGCACATTGAAGCCGAATCAAAGGCGATTGGGTTCCTAAAAAATATCCAGATAAGAAAAGCTGAGTTGCAAAGAGATGCGGGTGTCTTGGGTGCTGCTTTAGCGGTAATGAACTAGGAGAGAAAAGTGGAGCTTGAAAAGTCGCAACGCCCATGGGGTCGCTATGAGGTTTTACAGGAAGCTACGGGCCACAAGGTTAAGTGCATCTGGGTATCACCAGGTAAGCGCTTGTCATACCAACGCCATCAAAAGCGCGCAGAGCACTGGTTTATCGTGCAAGGCACTGCATTGGTAACAATCGATGGACAGGACCGAACCTTAACTGCAGGGGCAACAGTGGACTTTCCTATTGGAACTTTGCACAGAATCGCAAATATCGGTAACGATGAGGTGATCTTTGTTGAAGTGCAAACTGGAACCTACTTTGGCGAAGATGACATCGAGCGCGTAGAAGATGATTTCGGTCGATGAAAAATACTCGTCATGAATTAAAATCACAGTGGAAGCTTCAATTATTTCCTCGTCCGGATGCGTGGGATATCGAACCAGTTACCGATGGACATAATGCCTGGCGTAATGATCCAACCAAGATTGTTCGGAAAGAACTTCCGGAATTCTTTCAGGCATCCGTCCCAGGGTGTATTCATACCGATTTGATATCTGCTGGATTCATTGATGATATTTCAATTAATGGCAAGGAACAGGATCAATTCTGGATTTGGAAGACTGACAGTATTTACTCAACTACTATCCCCCAGGATGCATCTGGCGGACATAAGGATTTGATTTTTAAGGGATTAGATACCATCGCAACCATTTCAGTTAATGGCACGGAGCGTTTATCAACGAAAAATATGCACCGAAGTTATCGACTTGATATTTCTCCTGAACTGGCTGCAGGTGATGTCGCATTGGAGATCGCTTTCAAGGCACCTTTGACAGATGCTGAAGAGCATGTTGCTCAGCTTGGTCTGTACCCGCGTCCGTATGACATGCCCTATAACTATCAACGCAAAATGGCCTGCAGCTATGGTTGGGATTGGGGCCCAATCACCGTGTCATCAGGAATCTGGAAGCCGATCGAGATTCATTCATGGCAAACCGCATATGTCGACCACATCGCGGTCATTCCAACAGTAGAGAATGGTGTTCCACAATTTGACCTTGATGTGCCTATAAAAGGAAACTCATCTGAGGTTGCCGGAAGATTGAGAGTACTCCCGGTCACCGGCGGCTCCGCTGTTTTGGAAGTAGATCTACCTGGTTCCTCCTTTAAGGGGCGATTTACAGTGCCAGAAGCTCAGATCTGGCATCCACGTGGACGCGGTGATCAGCCCCTTTATCTAGTGGAGTTTGAACTCTTGGATTTACAAGGCAACCTGCTTGAAACTCACACCAAGCGAGTGGGTTTTAGAAAGGTTGAACTAGATACATCTGCAATTAGCGAGAGTAAAAATCTCTTTGCAATTAAAGTAAATGGAGAACGATTATGGATCCGCGGTGCTAATTGGATTCCAGATGATCCATTTCCTACTCGAGTTAGTAAAGAGCGCTACCAGCAGCGCATCAAGGATATGTTAGAAGTTAATATCAATGGAATCCGAGTATGGGGTGGTGGAATCTATGAATCAGAGGATTTCTATAACTTCTGCGACGAAGAAGGAATTGTTGTTTGGCAGGACTTTTTATTTGCCTGCGCCGCCTACCCTGAAACACCCGAAATGTTTGATGAGGTTGCAGCAGAGATAGATGAAAATGTTCGACGACTTTCATCCCACCCAAGTTTGGTTATTTGGTGTGGTGGAAACGAATGTCTAGAAGGTTTCCAATACTGGGGATGGCAGCCAGATTTAGCTGGTCGTCCATGGGGAGAAACTTTTTACCGTCAAACTATTCCAAACACATTGCACAGTATTGACTCAACTCGTCCGTATATTCCTGGATCACCATTTTCTACTCATAGCGATGATGTTCGCAGTTTTGATTCAGGAACAAACCATATTTGGGATGTCTGGAATGAAACAGGGTACGAACGGTATGAACAGTACAGCCCTTCCTTTGCCGCTGAGTTTGGTTTTAATGGGCCCGGATCGTGGTCCATGCTCACACGTGCTATTGGCAGCGATGATCTCGATTCCACAACTCCAGAGGTCGCCTATTACCAACGTGCCTTTGATGGCATGATAAAGATCGCAGCAGGTTTATCTCGTGAGTTTGCAAAGCCACCCACTGCGGGACATGCCTGGTACTTCGCCGCTGCTTTGGATCAAGCACGAGCGGTAGAGATTGGTTTGAAGCACTTTAGAAGTCAGTATGAGAGCTGTTCTGGCTCTATTTTGTGGCAGTTTAACGATATGTGGCCAGCAATTAGCTGGGCGGTTCTAGATCACACTGGATTTAGAAAGCTGGCCTGGCATGCAATGAAGGCTGCATATCGTCCTCGCACATTAATTGTTGGACGTGTTGATCAAGGAGCGCAAATTACCTTGCTCAACGATCATCCCAACCCATGGAATCCTCGAGTTGAGGTTTTCTTAATTAATCAATTCGGAGTTGTGGTAAACAAACATCTACTTGAAGTTGAGTTAGATCGATATGGAGTATTTAGAACTCCAGCAACGGAATTGTTCCCAGAGATTGCTAATGGCGATTTTGAGGGATTTATTCTTGCAACCTCTCCGGAAGTTCGAGTTTCACGTCGCACCACCTTGAAACCGGCGGCAGCTGCACCTGCTCATGATCTTGAGTACTTCGCCGAGATAGTTGATGGAAAGCTCAAGGTAGATGTTACCGCCAAGACTTATATTCATGAGCTGTCAATACTTCCTGAAATTATGGCGCTGGGAACTCAAGTTGAATCTCAAAATGTGTCACTGCTACCTGGTGAGAACCACGTATTTGTGATCTCCGGGAAAATAGAAGATTTGTTGACAATTTCGAATTCGGTAGATTCAATCTTGTGGTCACACAACAGAATCGTCAATAGTTCATGAACATTGTCATAACTGGCATGGGTGCCAAAAATGATGGGAGCTTTAATAACGCTTCGATTATCAATGAGGCAATCAGAGCTTGTCATGCATCTGGCGGCGGACAGGTGGTCATTCCAAGTGGTGGAGTCTTTCTCTCGGGAAGCATTCTCCTAAAGGAAAATGTTGAGCTCTATCTTGAAACTGGCGCCACTCTACGAGCAAGCAGCGAATACGCCGATTACACCGCAGACCACAACATCAAAACTTTGACCGATGGAACGGTAGATGAGTTTGTTCTTCCCCAGCGTGCCTTTATTTCAGCATATAAGGCGCATAATGCCCGAATTTCAGGGCATGGAACGATAGATGGCAATGCCGATGGTTTTATCGCAGAACGTGGTCGATACATCCATAAGATGCGCGGACCTATAGGCGGAAAGGATCAATACCTCGAGCGCCCATTTACCATTTTCATGATTGAGTGTGAAAACCTGACAATTCGAGATGTCGTCATTAAGGATCCTGCCTTTTGGGCGTTGCGAACTACTGGTTGCAATCAACTTCTCATCGATGGAATCAGAATTCTTACCGATCTGATGGTTCCTAATGCTGATGGAGTAGATATTGATCGCTGCCAAAATGTCAGAATTGTAAATTGCGAATTTATCACAGCAGATGACTGCATCTCCTTAAAATCTTGTTCACAAACGGCTCAATATGGTGATGTTTCAAATGTGGTTATCTCAAACTGCATTATGACCTCGACCTCTGGAGCAATCACACTTGGAACAGAATCTGTTGGAGACATCAAAAATGTTTTGGTAAGTAACTGCATCGTTAAAGATTCTCATCGAGGCTTTGCAGTGCGTGCTCGTGAAGGTGGCACTATTTCTAATGTTCGATTCTCAAATTCGCTAGTCCATACCCGCACTTTCAGCGACATGTGGTGGGGACATGGAGAGGCTCTCCATGTAACAGCCTTTTCATGGGACAGTGGACATACCGATGGAAACATTGAACGCACCTACGAAGGTTTTGTTCGGGACATTACATTTGAAAACATTACATGCCATACCGAGGCTGGAATTTTAAACTATGCCGCACACCCCGAATTAATCAAAGGTGTGACTTATCGCAATATAGAAGTTCATATGAAGAAAGAATCTAAATGGGATTCACGTATTGATCTTCGTCCCAACGGTATTGAGCAGGTTTTGCATCGCAAACATAACGCCTTTGAAATCTTTAACGCCACAAATGTGAAGTTAGACAATTGCACAGTAATTTGGGATGGGTCTACACGATTGCACTATGGTGAGGCCCTAGTTGAATCAAACTCACACCTTATAAGTGCCACTAACTTCACTGAAATAACCCGCTAAAACAGCCATGGTGATCTCTCAACACCGCAAGGACATTCAGGGCCTTCGCGCCCTTGCCGTGTTGTTAGTTGTGGCAGGTCACCTATTCCCCTCGGTTGTCAGAGGAGGCTTTATTGGGGTTGATATCTTTTTTGTGATCTCAGGTTTTGTCATTACCCAGCAGATGCTCAAAAGTGATCAGAGCTCTCAGGGCGGATTTCTGTTGGATTTTTACGCCCGAAGAGTTCGTCGCATTCTACCCAGTGCGCTTCTGGTAACTGTGGTCACAATCTGGGCTGCCGGAAAATTTCTTGGCCCCGTAGCAGAAAATGAGACAACCTTGGCCGGCGGTTGGGCAACTTTGTTTCTAAGCAACTTTCATTTCCAATATACCGCTTTAGATTACTTTGCTGCTGGAACTCAAGTTTCTCCTCTGCAACACTTCTGGTCTCTATCTATTGAAGAACAGTTTTATTTAGTTTGGCCTGCGATATTTCTTCTGCTATTCCTCAGATTGACTTCACTTAAATTTAAACAAGGCTTTTTACTTGTCGTAATATCGCTTTCACTTTTTACCGCGGTGTATCAAACTCTAATTGATCAAACTCCAATCTTTTTTTCTACTTGGACTCGGATCTGGGAGTTAGCTGCAGGGGCGATAGTTGCAATCTCCTCTCGATTTATCCAATTACCCCGTTTTGCAACCATTGGGTTAGTCACTGCTCTCATCGTTGCAGGGTTTGTTCTTCCCCAAAGTATGCAATGGCCTCGTTTAACTACGATTCCTGTGATTGTCGCAACTGTCTTACTTTTACTGAGAAACCCCCGAATATCCCACGTTACTCTTCTGGAAAACAAAGCTGCGACATACATCGGAGATCTCTCCTACATCATCTACTTGTGGCATTGGCCGGTACTTGTTATTACGCAAGGCTTCTTTGGAAGTTTTGGTACCAAAGAGATTTGCATGGTTGTTTTACTTACTGCCCTTCTTTCGGTGGCAACGCATCATCTCTATGAAAATCCAATTCGATACTCTAGGCACCTATCGACGAAACCATTGCTGACCGTATCTTTTGGGGCAATTTCAATAGCAGTCATGGCAACAATACTTTTTACTCGCTACCAAGGATAGGAAACCAACTCATGAAAACAATCATTGCAGTTCTATTATCGATTGGGCTCCTTTCCCCCATTCCTATGGCAGATGCAGCAACAAAGATTGGTTCACCATGTTCCACAGTAAATAAAACCATTGCTGAAAAAACCACCGCCTTTATCTGTTTGCAAAAGGGCGCAAAGAAGAGTTGGCAACTTTTAACTCCTGAGATAAAAATCAAAGGTGAGATTGAAAAAGCGGTAAAACTGACTGCAGTACCGAAAGCTGTAGCCGCTAAGATTGTTCAAGCACGTAAGGATAAGAGTCCTTGGCTTGATCAAGAGTGTTCCGTTGATTTTCCATCAATAGACACACCGGTGTGCGAGGCGGGAGATCTCAATTCAAAGAAGTTAATAGTTCTTTATGGTGACTCCCATGCATCTATGTGGATGAGCGCCATAGATGCTATTGCGAAAAAGAATGGGTATAAGGTTCGCCTATTTGCTAAGTTGGCCTGTCCACTTGTCGAAGTTCCAATCTGGAGCTATCAACTCAACAAACCATTTATCGAGTGCACCCAATGGCAGCAGAAGGTGTATCCCCAGATTGCTACTCTGGCACCAGAGATAATGATTGTGACAGATCAGTGGAAACCCGCCGTTGTTGATGGAAAGAAGTCAGATTTTGATACGCCTTTTATGTGGGAGAAGGAGTTTCCGATTGCGATGGCACGTATCTCAAAGCTCGCAAATAAAGTTTTTGTGCTTGGAAATAATCCCAGCCTGACTCAAGATCCAGTTGATTGTGCAAGCAAGCCCAAAGCAAGTCTTTCGCTGTGCTCTGCCGGCCGAACTCAGGCAGATAACGCTAAGTACAACACCATCGAAGCCAAGGCGGCTAAAGCGGTGGGTGCTACCTACATAGATACCGTTGCCTGGGCCTGTACAGACTCTCTCTGCCCTATCGTGATCAATTCACAGCTGGCATACTTTGATCAATGGCACTTTTCCGAGAGCTATGTTCGCTTCCTGATACCAGCTCTTGAGGCGCGATTAAGGCTAACTAAAACTCCTTGATGTGATGAATTACGCAACACTAATGTTGCGTAATTCCCAAAGCTGCTCTAGAGTCTTTCGGTAAGCAACCCCTACCGAAAGAAGATGAATGCCGATTAAGAAGAAGAACCTCGTAATAGCAGTTGTTTTAGCCCTTTTTGCCACCGTTCTAGCAGGTTGCTCATCCAATAATGACCAAGCCTCCGATGTCACCGAGCTAACCGTTTACTCAGGCCGCTCAGAGGAGTACATCGCTCCATTTTTCGCAGAGTATGAAATGCAATCAGGGATCAAGCTCAATATCCGTTATGGGGATTCAGCAGAGCTGGCAGCACAAATTCTTGAAGAGGGAAGAAACTCACCTGCAGATCTCTTTCTTTCACAAGATGCGGGCTCACTTGGCGCAGTTTCAGAAGCCGGTCTATTCATCGAGCTAGGAAATGATGTTGCCGCCGATATTCCGGCGGAGTTTGTGGCCGCTAATCGGACTTGGGTAGGAGTTAC
>JACCDH010915432.1_pt1 | contig 19124 bp, 15 predicted proteins | sample 7442481 | NCBI WGS metagenome assembly JACCDH01 (sample SAMN15323433, study PRJNA562643) | freshwater metagenome | isolation source: river surface water | place: USA:Blue River Watershed | collected 2017-08-15 | reverse complement strand
GTCGTCGGCACCAAAAACAGATGCAGTATGGACCACGCCTGTACCGTCTTCAGAGGTGACAAAATCGGCAGGTATTACCCGGAAAGCATTTAGTTCTAATTCTTCATTCGTTACATAAGGCATGAGCTGATGGTAACGCAAGCCCAGCAGGTCTGTACCCTTAAAACTTGCAGTCACCGACCAAGGGATCACCTTATCACCGGCTTTGAAGGCAGCAAAATCTGCATTTTCGCCTTCGGATTTAAAATATTTAGGCAGCAATTCTTTAGCAAGCACCACACTTACAGGAGCTGAAGTGTAAGGATTAAAGGTTTTCACCTTTACATACTCAATTTTTTCTCCAACGGCAAGTGCACAGTTGGCTGGTAAAGTCCATGGAGTGGTGGTCCAGGCCAGGATCACGGTATCTTCAGCTGCTGTTTCAAACAAGGTTGACATCAGTGGGTGCTGCTGGTCGTTTTTTAGACGGAATTGCGCTACCACAGAAGTATCCTTCAGCATTTTATAGGTGCCTGGCTGGTTCAGCTCGTGCGAACTCAAGCCGGTGCCGGCAGCAGGTGAATAAGGCTGTACCGTGTAGCCTTTGTATAAATATCCCTTTTGGTGCAGTTGTTTTAAAATCCACCAAAGGGTTTCAATGTAATCGTTTTGGTAAGTGATGTAAGGATTTTCCAGATCCACCCAATAACCCATCTTCTCGGTCAAATCGTTCCACACATCGGTATATTTCATCACCTCCTTACGGCAGGCAGCATTGTATTCGGCTACAGAAATCTTTTTACCAATGTCTTCTTTAGTGATCCCTAAAGTTTTTTCAACAGCCAACTCAATTGGAAGGCCATGGGTATCCCAACCTCCTTTACGCTTTACCTGATAGCCTTTGAGGGTTTTATAACGGCAAAAGATGTCCTTAATGGCACGGGCCATCACATGGTGAATACCAGGCATGCCATTGGCCGATGGTGGGCCCTCATAAAAAGTGTAAGGTTTGGAGGCTGGTCTGTTCTGGATACTTTTTTCAAAGATCTTTTGACTTTTCCAATAATCCAGAATTTCCTTTCCGGTTTGCGATAAATTGAGTTGTTTATATTCTTTGTACATCAGCGCTTTACATCTCCGAATTAAGCCAGCAAAATTAGAAAATTTCGGGGTTAATAATAGGCATAAAACTTGTGGGGTATATTTATTTATTTCAAAAGTTTATGCAATTAAAGAATCTGCCTCAAATCATCCTGAACACCAAATATGTTTGCAGTGGCATGGTCCTATTTTTTACTGGCTTAATACTGGTTGGTACCGGCTACCTGATTCGAAATATGGAGTGGGGCAAATACGGATGGGCGATGACCATCGGAGTGATGCTGCTTGGAGGTAGCTTCGTCCTTTTTTTATGGAGTTTGATCCGTAAGATGGATTACCAGAACCTAAAAGAGCAAAGGTTTAGGAAAACAAAAAAAGAAACTGACTCGAAAATTAATTGAGTTCTTCGGGTTCGAGCTCAATGATACTTTCCTGTGGTTTTTTCTTCAGGTTGCGTTTCTCTAAACTGAGTAAAAGAGCAGGCAAGAGCGTCAGATTAGAAATCAAGGCTAACAGGAGCGTGATGGAAAGTAAAATTCCCAAGGCCACTGTTCCTCCAAAAGTGGAAGCCGCAAAAATTCCGAAGCCGAAAAATAAAATCATCGCCACATAAATCATACTTAAGCCGGTTTCCTTGATGGTATCGGTCACAATTTGAGAGATGGTCCATTTAGTGGTACGCAGTTCCTGACGGTAACGGGTTAAAAAGTAAATGGTTTGATCGGAGGCAATACCAAATGCGATACTAAAAATAAGGATCGTGGATGGCTTGAGTGGAATGCCTGCAAAGCCCATGATACCCGCCGTGAGTGCCAAAGGAATGATGTTTGGGATTAGAGAAATAAGAATCATTCGTCCTCCACGGAATAAAATCCACATCAAAATGGCGATTAATGCAACTGCTAAAATTAAACTGTCGCGTAAATTATCAACCAGGTAATTGGTTCCCTTTACAAAAATGATGCTTGATCCGGTCAATTCGACATCGTAGCGCTCCGGATTGAAAATAGAATCGATTTGTGGTTCAATTGCTTCGATCAGATTGTTCATCCGCTCCGAACCCACATCGGCCATTTGAAAACTTAGCCGGGTGATTTGCTTATTGCTATCAACAAAACTCTTCAGCAAATTATTGTTGGAATTCTTTCCAGCCGAATTAGCCGCGTAGGAGAGAATGAAATTCTTTTCCATTTCATTTGGCAGTCGATAGAACGTAGTATCTCCACCATAAAAGGCCTGGGAGGAGAACTTGAGTACTTCCACTAAAGAAACTGCCCTCGAAAATTCCGGATATTGGGTAATCAGGTCTTGCAATCGATCGATTTTATTGATTACCGCAAGGCTCATTACTCCATTTTTTCGCTTGGTATCTACACTCACTTCTAAAGGCAGCACACCTTTAAAATTCTGACTAAAGAAATTCATGTCTTGATAAATGGCGTCCTTTTTCGGTAAGTCATCTACCACGTAACCATTAATGCGGATGAGATTGATACCAATGCCGGCAATCATCAGTAAGCCTAGTGTTACTCCATAAGTCCAATTTCTGTGATGATGTGCCAAGTAATCGAGTTTAAGCAAAAACTTACTCAATGCCGGACTTTCCAGGTGGCGGGTATGTTTGGCTTGTGGTGGTGGCAGGAAACTGAAGATAATCGGTATCAAACACAAACTGAGTAACCAGGTGGCCATTACATTGATGGCCGCCACCATTCCAAACTGCATCAATAACTCACTGTTGGTGAAATACAACACCCCAAAGCCGATGGCAGTGGTCAGGTTGGCAATGAAAGTGGTGATGGCAATGCGTTCGATCACCGTTTTTAACGCCTTTTGTTGGTCGCCGTGGCGGGTAAACTCGTTATGGTATTTGTTGATGAGCAAAATACTGTTCGGGATTCCGATCACCACAATCAATGGTGGAATTAATCCGGTTAGTAAGGTGATGTCATAGCCGAACATCACCAAGGTGCCTAAACTCCATACCACTCCAATCAGTACCACCATCAGCGGAAAAAATACAGCGGAAAATGAGCGGAAAAATAAAAATAGGATCAAAGCCGCTACCGCGATGGAAAGGCCGATAAACAAGGCAAACTCTTGTGATACTTTGTCGGAAATTACGGTTCGAATATATGGAAGGCCCGAGTAATGGATCTTCGTATCATGTTTCAGACTAAATGCTTTGCTTTGTTCTACAATCGTTCCAATCACGCCAATTCGGTCGGATGAATTCAGCACCGAATCGGTGAAGGTAATCGCCATCAGGGTCACCTTTTTATCCGCATTATAGATCAGGTTTTTATAGAAAGGTAAATTGGCTAATTTCAGCGCAATACTATCCATACCAGCCTGCGTAGCTACCGGATAGCTGGCAATGGGCTTGGCCACAAATTTTTGATTGAGGGTATCTTTATCCAAGCTGATTAGCTTACCGAAAGAAAGCACTTGTTTGATTCCCTTGATCTGTTGGATCTCGTTGTTCAGTTTAAGCCAATCATTAAAAAAATCACGTTCTAAAAGTCGGTCAGACTGTACACCCAGCACCATCACGCTCCCGTCTTCACCAAAAGTCTGTTTGAATTGATCGTATTTGATGTAGGCCGAATCAGTAAGTGGCAGCATTTTACCCGCATTGAATGACAAACGCACCTGAGACCCTTGCCAAGCCATGAAAACGGTAGCCAACAGAAAAAATACCAAAAAGGCCAAACGCTTAGCCAAGATGAATTTAGATAGCCTTTCCCACATAAAACGGTTTTATAAATTGGTGAATCGTCCGTAAAACTACAAATTTTCCTAAATTGGCGGCAGGCGTATCGAGCTAAAGTCATGCTTCAAAAAACCCGGGGAATTGTTTTTAAGACCACACACTACTCAGAGAGCAGTGTAATTGTGCAGGTGTTCACTGAAAAACTGGGTTTACAATCCTATCTGATTAATGGGGTGAAGAAACCGAAGGCAAAGATCAGCCTGAACATGCTGCAACCCTTACACTTGCTCGAAATGGTGGTTTATCATAAATCGAACAACAATATTCAACGGGTGTCCGAGTTGCGACAGAGCCCGGTTTTTCAGAGCATCCCTTATGATATTATTAAAAGTAGTTTGGCAATTTTCTTGAATGAAGTGGTTTATAAAAGCTTGAAACAGCAAGGTAAAGACGATATTTTGTTTGATTTTTTATTCCACGCCATTGAACTTTTGGATAAAATGGAAAAGGGCCTGGCCAATTTCCATCTTTATTTTCTAATGAGACTGACCCGCTTCCTGGGCTTTTTCCCTGATGAAAATGCATATCAAAATGGCGCTTATTTTGACCTGAAAAATGCCGAATTCAGCTCTTATTTACCACCACATTCCTTTGTAATTCCTCCAATTTTGGCTGATTTATGGCTGCAACTCATGAAAGCCTCATTTGAAGAATTGGAAGCACTTCAGATCTCGTCCAACGATCGTAAATTATTACTAGAACACTTACTCGATTACTACCGTTTGCATGTCGATAATTTTGGAGAAATCAGGTCACAGGCAGTGTTGAGTGAGCTATTTAGCTAAATTGTATTCACCAGCGGCTCCTGCGATAAAGGCAGTGTAAACCAGAACATTGCCCCCTCTCCTTCTTTACTATCCACCCCAATATCCCCGCCATGGCGTTTTACAATTTCAGATGAAATATAAAGCCCCAAACCCAAGCCGGAAAACTTTTGCGAAGATTCTTCCACTCTAAAAAATCGATTAAAAATGTAGCTAATCTTATCTGAAGGAATTCCAATACCAAAATCCTGAATAGAGATTTTTACTGATTGCGTATCCTTCTTCAAATTAACTAATACCCGGTCAGTTTCGGGCGAATATTTGATTGCATTAGATAAAAAGTTGATGATCACCTGTTCAATTCGGTGCCTGTCGGCATAAATAAAAACTTCGCAAGTATCATTGATAATGATTTGATGGCTGTTGGCCTGAGATTTAATCTGGTCAACACAATCGGTGAGTACTTCTTCTACATTAAAAACAGTATGGTTGAACTGCATTTTGCCGGCATGAATCTTGGTCACATCCAATAAATCTTCTACCAGAGTAATGAGTTTGTTAACTTGTTTGTTAGCCTTTGCAATGAAAGTATGAAAAGGCTGCAAATGATCTTCCTGAACGGTTAAACGATCTAGAATTTGCAAAGAGGCTTTCATGCTGGTGATGGGTGTCTTGAGTTCGTGGCTCGCAATACTCATGAATTCATCTTTTTTCTGCATTAAAATTTTGGTAGCCTGTTGCGCCAACTCTTGCTCGGTGATATCTGTTAAACTACCGATATAACCAACGAATTTCGGGTTATACAATACATTCCCCTGGCTGAGAACCCAACGGTACTGCCCATCTCTCCTTCTTAAGCGAAATTTAGATTGAAAGGGCGCCCTTTTTTCAAAAGCAGTCATGAAAATTTTAAACTCTTGTTCCCGATCCTCAGGATGTACAGCATTACCCCATCCAAAGCCTAAACTATTTTCAAAAGACATCCCTGTAAAATCGACCCAAGTTTTGTTCACATATGTGGCCGAACCTTCACTATTCACCTTCCAAATCATCGTCGGAATCAGATCGGCCAATTCTGTAAAATGATCCTCCCGTATTTTACGTGGTGTGGGACTTGCTTGCTTCATTTAACCGGTGGTTATTTCAAGACTTGATAAGTTGACTATTGTAGACACTTTAATCAAGAATGCTTAAAATTTAGGACAATGTCTTCCAATTCTTTGATATCAAACGGTTTAGATAGAAAATTATTGGCTCCGGCTTCTTGTGCCAACTTCTTGATATCGTTATTAGCAGAGAAATAGATAATCGGAATTTGATAAACTTCCTCATCTTTTTTTAGTAGCTGAGTGGCTACAATCCCCCCCGTATCAGGGATCCAATTGTCCATTAAAATGATGTCTGGCTTGAGCCGACGTACTGTTTGAAGGATATCATTGCAATTGGTGCGGGTATGCACTTCCCATCCGAGGGCAGACAATATGTATTCACAGATAGACAGAATATCGGTATCATCATCGCAAATTAATATTCGCTTAGACATAGAAGAAAGGTTAGTAGGCAGCTGTCTATCAAAAGCTGTACCGAAAAGAGACGGGATTTAGCTAAACCTCGTGTATAAAGTGAGAATTGTCGAAACGGATTCTCGGGCCATACACTCCGTTCGGAGCTCTTTTACCTGCACTAATCACCATACAAACTTTGGCGGCACTAGGTAGGTTTAGTAACTTCTTGACACGTACCGCATCCATTCCCTCCATGGGGCAGGAGTCGAAGCCGGCAGCACGAAAAGCCAGCATCAGGTTTTGACAAGCCAGTGCGGTACTTTTTTGAGCCCAAATTTCCATATCGCTTGCAGAACTTGGAATCCTGGGAGTTACCTGACTTAGGCCGCGTAGGTACACCCATATTTTCTTAAAACAGCCCATCAGATTGAGAAAACCTAAAGAATAAGCCAAGACCACAATTTTTTTATAATACTGATAACCGGCCCCTTTCTCCCCGTTTTGCGTGAGTACGTCGAGCATTCTTTCTCTATTAATTTTCCAGAAATCCGGTCTTGCCACGGCCACCACCAGTTCTTGAGCCGTACGTGCTGCCGGTTGTGAGAGACATAAACGAACCAACTCGGCTTTTTTCTCCGGTGAACGCACCCAGAAGAACTCCCAGGTTTGTAAATTAGAGGAATTAGGAGCCAGTAAGGCGATATCCAAGCATTCACGCATCACCGATTCAGGGATCGGCGTAGCATCGTAAACCCGGATACTACGGCGGCTGTTGACCACTGCTTTAAAAGCGTTAAAATCTGTTTCAATTGCTGGTTCCGAATAATTCAATTCCGGAACTTTAGAAAAAATGTCGGCTTTGGCCATCTTATCTTATTGGTGATACCCCGAATGTAAGCAATAGCATTTGTTTTTCAACCATTTTGATGATAAGTTTACTTTGAAAATCAACACTAAACCTAAAATGAGAAAACTGTTCGCCTTTTCAATATTATTACTATCCTTTATTTCATTAAGTAGTTGTAAGAACCAATCTTATGATAACAAGAGATATCAGCCTAAGGATTATGTGGAATTAAAGCATCCTAATTGGTCTAAAAATGCCACTATATATGAAGTAAATGTTCGTCAATATACTAAAGAGGGTACTTTCAAGGCTTTCGAACGCCATCTTCCACGCCTCAAGAAAATGGGTATAGACATCATCTGGTTAATGCCCATTCATCCGATTGGACAAGAAAAGCGAAAAGGAAGCTTAGGGAGTGAATACTCTGTAAAAGATTATTATGGGGTAAATCCTGAATACGGAGATATAGACGATTTCAAGTCACTGGTAAAGAAAATTCATGAAATAGGCATGTATGTAATTCTGGATTGGGTGGGCAATCATTCTGCCTGGGACAATCCCTTAGCAAAGGAACACCCAAACTGGTACACTAAGACCAAAAGCGGCGATTTTCAGCCAACACCTTGGTATGATTGGAGCGATGTAATTGATTTCGACTACAATCAGCCGGAAATGCGTAAATATATGACCGAGGCTATGAAATATTGGGTCAAAGAAGCAGATATTGATGGTTATCGTTGCGATGTGGGTGGCTTCATTCCTGTTGATTTTTGGGAGAATGTACGGACCGAATTGGACGAGATAAAGCCTGTTTTCATGCTTGCTGAATGGGAATCGAGAGATTTACACAAAAAAGCATTTGACATGACATACGCATGGAGTTTGTTTAAAGAACTAGAGCATGCCACCAAAGGCAAAATCGGCGGCTTGGTAGAATACATGGCTCATGATGTGAACACATTTCCAAGAAATGCCTACCGCATGACTTTTACAGACAACCACGACATGAACTCCTGGTATAATACTCCTTTCATCAATTTTGGCGATGGCTTAAAAGCAGCCATGGTATTTTCTTGTACAGTTAATGGCATGCCTCTCGTTTACAGCGGTCAGGAAGCAGGCTTAAACAAGTCTCTAAAGTTTTTTGACAAAGATGAAATTGAATGGAAGGACCATGAATTTTATGGGTTTTTCCAAAAATTATTTGAACTAAAGCACAAGAATCAGGCTTTATGGAATGGTTCATGGGGAGGAGAAATGGTGCGAATTGATAATGATAAACCACAACAAGTCATCTCATTTATCAGAGAGAAAAACAAACAAGTGGTGTTCCCCATCATAAATTTTAGTGCAGAAACTCAAACCGTAAAGCTTCAAACTAAGTATTATACCGGGGAATATATGGATCTTTTTACCAATAAAACTTATACACTAAACGGAGATGATGTAGTAAGCCTGGCTCCTTGGTCTTATTTGGTATTGTATAAGTAATCATCGGCCAAAATCATCCTGAACACGAACAATATCACTTTCATCAGAAGGATTAGAGGCATCAGTATGTTGCCAAATTTCAGCTATGATGCCCCAGCCATCTAATCCGATCAAACGATGACGTTCGCCCTGGTCCAAGGTGATGGTATCGCCCAGGTTTAAAGTCCTCAATTCCCCTTCTTCATCAGTCGGGCTAGTAATTACGCCTACGGTTCCTTCTACTACCGTCCATATCTCCGCACGGCGAAAATGATATTGCCAGGATAAACGGGTTTGGGGTGCAACCAATAAAATCTTCGGACTCAGTTTACCAGAAATTTTCAACTGATTGATATCTAAACCACCAAAATACTGGTCGGCAAAAGCCTGTGCCTGGCCCTCATTGATCACAAAAAAACCTCCCCAAGGTCTTTCCATATCGATTTTATCAATTTGAAAACCCTGTGAACTTAATTTTTCTGAAATCTTTTTGAATAAATCTGCTTTTTCGGGTAGGTGATGTGAGAGGGACATAATTTATTGGTATGAAATAAAGACCAAAAATAAATGAAATAGACGCACATTTTGACTACTTACCAACATTTATTAGTAACTAAAAGAAATAATAAAAATGATTATTTGCTAGTTTGTACCTATAAATCAGCCAATTATGAGTACAAACATCGAAGTAAAAAGCTTCATGAGTCGTGTTTCAGCACGAAATCCTAATGAACCCGAATTTTTGCAAGCGGTTCAGGAAGTAGCCGAAACCCTCATCCCTTTTATTCAGGATCATCAAATATATCAGCAAGCACAGCTCTTGGAGCGAATGACGGAGCCTGAAAGGGTGGTGATTTTCCGGGTACCTTGGCAAGATGATCAAGGACAATTTCAAATGAACAGGGGCTTCAGGATCCAGATGAATAGCGCCATTGGACCATATAAAGGTGGATTGAGATTTCACCCAACGGTTAACCTCAGTATCCTTAAATTTTTAGCCTTCGAGCAGGTTTTTAAAAATAGCCTAACCTCTCTACCCATGGGTGGCGGTAAAGGAGGGTCAGATTTCGACCCGAAAGGAAAATCGGACCATGAGGTGATGCGCTTTTGCCAAAGTTTCATGACGGAGTTATTCAGACACATTGGATCCAATACGGATGTGCCTGCAGGTGATATTGGTGTTGGCGGACGGGAAATCGGCTTTTTATTCGGGCAGTACAAAAGATTGAATAATGAATTTACCGGTGTGTTAACAGGCAAAGCATTGAGCTATGGAGGCTCCTTGATCAGGCCCGAGGCAACCGGTTATGGTTGTGTATATTTTCTTCAAGAGATGTTGTCGGTACGTGGAGAAGGTTTAAAAGGTAAAATCGTTACAGTCTCCGGATCGGGGAATGTTGCACAATTTGCCATTGAAAAATGTATAGAATTGGGCGCTAAAGTGGTCACTGCATCCGATTCTGATGGATTTATTTACGATAAAGATGGATTTAACGCCGAAAAGCTGGCCTTTTTAATGGAATTGAAAAATGACAAAAGAGGCCGGATTAAAGAATATGCCGATCGATTTAGATGTGAGTACCATCCCGGTAAAAAACCCTGGATGGTCCCTTGCAGTGTTGCGCTCCCTTGTGCCACACAAAATGAACTCGATTTCACATCGGCACAAGAATTAATTAAAAATGGAGTGATGGCGGTGGCCGAAGGCGCCAACATGCCCACTACGCTCGAAGCGACTGAGCTTTTCCTACAACAAGGTGTATTGTTCGCTCCTGGAAAAGCATCCAACGCCGGCGGAGTGGCCACTTCTGGTTTAGAAATGAGCCAAAACTCCCTGCGATTCGGCTGGACAAGAAAAGAGGTAGATGAACGTCTATTAACCATTATGCAAAACATTCATCAATCTTGTCTCCAATATGGAAAAGATGGTAAAGGAATTAATTATGTAAAAGGTGCGAATATTGCCGGCTTTGTAAAAGTGGCCGATGCCATGTTGGCGCAAGGTTGCGTATAAGCAATAAGAGAGATTACAAACCCTTTTAAAACCTTGCTGGTTAATTTACCTTTTAGTTCGTCTTAAACTCAAACAATCCCGAGTCGGAGGTGTTGCCTTTGGCATCTCTAGTGATGACTTTCCAGTAATAGGTTGTGTTAGAGTTCACGGGGACCTCTGTAAGCGTGGTGCTGGTATGTTGACTCTTGATGGGTGTGAGGTTCGTGCTGCTGGTACCTAGGTAAATATCGTAGTTGCTGATGTCATTATCCGCATCTGATCCTCTCCATTGTAGGCTGATCTTGCCACTCGTGGGGCTTACCGTTTGGCCCAAGGTCGGACTGATGATCTCTGCCGGATATGGTGGATAGGTGCTGCTGGCAGGGCCTGCATTGTAGAACTTCCAGGTGCTACTGTTGATCGTTGTCGGGTTCTTACTCGACTTAGAAGTCACATACCAGGAATAGGGGGTGTTCCGCTTCAGGGTCAGCTCTGCACTGGTAGTAGTACCCGTGTAGGTTTGCTGGGTTTGGTTCAGCAGGTTGGTTACTGTTAGCTGGTAGCTGTCGGCATGGCTGGCTATTTCCCAACTGAAACTGATCTTACTCTCCGTATCGGACAGGATTGTTCCTGTGGTGCAGGCTTCGTTATTAACCGGGCTACTCAATAGGGCGGCTGTCGGGGCTGGGGCTTCTTTCCCTCCGCCGCAGGAACTGAGTGTATAGCTAAGGAGGGTTAAGATGAATAGTCTTCTCATTTCTTGATCGCTTTATAGGTTTGTTGACCGATCACTACAAAGTAGTAACCGCTTTCCAGCTGGCTCAGATCTAGGCTGATCAGCTTATTGTTTACCCGGTGCCTGGCCTGGTATACGGTTGTGCCTGATGCGTTCAGGACTTTGATGTTGAGTTCTTTGTTCTCCTGGTTCTCGATCTTGATGTTGAGCGTACTTGTAAATGGATTGGGATATAGTTCTACCCGCTCATCTACATAGATCTCTTCGGTGTATATGCCCTGGCAGGCTTGGATGGCGTTTACTGTAAGCTTGTTTAATCCTGCACTGAGAGCCAGACTCATCCTTGGGCTATTGCTAGTGTAGGTCTGCCCGTTCAGGTTGATGGTATAACTATCGCTACCGCTCATGGTCAGATCAAGGGTATTGGTCACCAGGTTAACTTGTGTGTATACCGACAGGTCCTCGGGTTCGGTGATGGTGATGTCGTAGCATTGTTTATACTCTGATTGGCCAGCTATCGTGATGCACAAAGTGTAGCTGCCTGCTGCAAGACTGCTCAGCTCTGCCGTGGTGTTAAAGTTAGCTGTTTTTACTGTTTGGCCGGCTTTGCTCAGGGTAGCGCTGTAGTTTAGGTTCTGCAGGGCTGTGATACTCACTTTTCCGTTATCGCTCGTGCGGCAGGTCTCTGCTTGTACGTTCACCTGGTAGTTGTTGGCAGGTAATACAAATACGGTCTTAACTACTGTTGCTGTGGATAGGGTCTCGCAGCCGGTGGCATTGCTTACTTTAACGGTATAGCTGCCGCCCGTGCTGGCCGTATAAGTGCTGCTGGTGGCTGTATTGATCAGCGATCCGTCTTTGTACCACTGATAAGTTAAACCTGTTCCTGTGTTCGCACTTAATACCACGTTCCCTGTCTGGGTGATCGTCGTCGGGCCGGAGGCTGTGATCGTGGCGGTGGGTAATGGATTAATCACTATTTTATTACTCTTTATCGTTTTATTATCCCTAAAAGTAATTTCAACATAATAAGTGCCTGGCATACTGCCATTTAATTCGAGCAGAGCAGGCGATAAATTATTAGCAGTAACAGTAAGATTGTTTTGAACTTGGTCATCTTTATACCATTTCAAACTGCTGACATCTTGTAAATTGATGCCATTGATAATCAAGTTAGCAGTTCCGCAGCTTCCAGAACTTTGCAGTTCGGGTATTCCTTGTATAATTTTCTGGACAGTATTATTTCTGGTGATCAGCCAATATTCAGGATCGATAATTACTGTATCCGGCACAAAACCTATTTTTTCATTAAAGATCTGAGCATTGTATTTATTGTCAACTATAATGGTTTTCTCCTGCGTGGCATTCTTAAATTGGAGGGCAACGGGTAACTCAAAAAAGTCTACCGAGGGATGTGAAGTGGTTTGATTCATCTGAATTCTGACTTCATCAGCCTTCGTGGATGTCCATTTCAACTGGTAGGAAGGATGACCCTGACCGGAATACCAATCTTTAAAAAATTCAGTTAAATCTTTACCACTTACTTGTTCAAGATTTCTCTTTAAATCTTCCGTCTTGGCAAAGCCATAAGCTAATTTTGGGTCATTTTGATATTGCTTAATAGCCTTAAAAAAAACATCATCTCCCAGCACCCATCTAAGCATATAAAGCAAATAAGAACCTTTTCTATAACTTAATCGGCTATTGAAAATTCTGGACACATTCGTTGTATCATCAACCTTTACTGAACCTCCAGTTAGTGAGGTAATGTTACTGATCACATTTTTACGATTTGCGAGTATCCCTGGTTTATTGACGGACATGTATTTGTTTTCAATATAAAAACTCGCTAAATAAGTGGCAAATCCTTCGTTTAGCCATACATCCTCCCAACTGGCACAGGTAATTTTATTACCAAACCACTGATGCGCTAATTCATGTGCCATTAAATTCTCCCCAACATTCACAATAAATGTGGAGGCCTGATGTTCCATCCCTCCTCCCCAACTAAATTGAACATGGCCATATTTTTCATTAATAAATGGGTAATCTCCAAAGTTTTGATGAAAAAGGGACATGGCAGACAATAAGTTATCGGTGCCACTTTGAAATGTTTGAAGACTTTCTGGATAGCAATGCGTTTGAAATGGAACCTTTTTATCCCCTAATTGTGTTTCGGATGTGAATACCGTATAATTGGTCACTGCCAAACATATCAGGTAGGTAGCAATTGGATAACGGTGCTTCCAATGCGTGATGGTTTTATTGGTCCCAGAAAGCGGTCTTTCACTTTTTAATAACCCGTTAGATGCTGCTTTGTAGTTGGATGGGTGCGTGATTAAAACATCTATCGAATCTGCTTTATCGCCCAAATCATTTTTACATGGCCACCAATCCCTGCTCCCATAAGGTGCACTTAATGTCCAAACGACAGGCACCCCATTGTGAGTAGCGTTTTCAAATGAACCAAACCCGGTATTTGGAGGAATGCCACCATAAGAAATGGTTACCGAATCTAATTTTCCTGCATTGACCGATGCGGGGAAGTTAATTTGTAAAACATTATTATCATGCTGAATACCAAGTGTCGTACTCCTTTGTTTTACCTCATCTACAACTAAGGAATTCATCAAATCAAGGGAGATAGAAGAGGTATTCGCGGTAAGTTGATAATAAATTGTAATCCTCCCTTTGATATATCTTACTGCCGGATCCAACTCCCATTCGCATCGATAATATTTAACATCAAATTTGGAATCAGAAGCAATAGATGATTTGGCTTGTACTATTTGTTGTTCAATTTTTTGGAAACGCTGTTCCTCCATCGAAGCAATTTCCTCCGTTTGTGTCTGAATTATATTTGACTGCTGCTGGTTGAATTCAAGCTTTTGTGCGCTCAACGAAAAGAAGCTAAAAAAAGATAGAATTACCAGAAGGAATAAACGCATGAACTTGTTTTGGTTATATTTTAATGAGCTTATCAATATTTGCATTATAAAATTTGCACTTACTGATACTATTCTAAAGATATAAACAATTGTAAATTATCAGATTAATTAATTATTCAGCATAATGCCTCCTGCCTGAATTTACTAATTAACAAATTTCTTCAAAGTAAATAGTTTAATTAGCAGTATCGGCATTTTGCATACAATTATTTACAAAGAAATAAAAACAACTCTCATACCATTTTTGTAAGTGCTTTGGAGGTGTGAAGAGGCTAAGAATTTGAACCTTGATGATAAAGTGATTGAAACTTTACTTTATTCAAATAAGCCTATCTCCCCTTGTCTTGAAGTAAGTACCTTTTTTGATTTGCTTTGTCAAATTTCAGGAGTTTACTCTCCATTTTTGCAAATGTGTATCATCAATAAATCGATGATTAATGCAGGAAAGAGTAATTAAAAAATATGATTATATGCAATTTAAAGAACCAAGTCTTAAATGAATGGGGATTAATATTATACCACAGTATTTTCAATGGCTATCCTCTTTAAAAGATTGAAATTTTAAGTTAATTATCCAAACTGAGCTACAACCCTAATAACCAAGCTAAAAGCAGAAGAATAATTCAGAATTAACAAATTATGTGAAATACTAATTCACCTAATTTATTTATATCCATTAATTCAATAATTGTAAAATCGTAAAAGACTGTAAAAACTTCACAACTATTTTAAAAGTTTTATTATGAAACAACCATCAAAAATCAACATCCAAGAGGATGAGATTCTGGCATTAAAAGCCAAAAACAAAAAAAATGTTATTATAACTTCGACTATTGTTATTGTCTGGGTTTTTTGTGCTCTATGGATGGGTAAACCCAACAACGGGCTAGTTGAGTTTATCTGGGGTTCCTTTAACCTGATCTCAATTATTTTAGTCATAGTTATATTTTCTACACCACTTAGCTACGAAGGAGTGAAAAAAAGTCTTATTGAGAAAGAAGAAAAGAGGTTGAAAGAAGAAGAAGATAAAAAGTTAAATGCAGAAAAGAGAGCTGTTGATCAAAAAGAATCTGGAAGTAAGTTAAACTACACTGAATTTAGTAAAGATAAATTTGACGGAGTAAAATATTTGGCTACAATAAGAAATTCTAGTTTCAAAAGTTCAGGGATTCTAGGAACGACGCACAATTCGGTTAACCAGTCAATCTGCCTATCGGATTGGGAAATGTCGATTCCATCCGTAAGTATTAAAATGCACACTGGGCTATACACCACTATTTTGAGGATAGAGAAAGAAAGTAAAAAAAACTATTTTGTTGAATTTCTTTTTAGAACATCCGATCTTTCAAACGACTCTAGCAGCGATACACATCTTAGTGCAGAAAATTGTTCATTAGATATACTTAAAAAGGATGGCAAAACTTCTATTAAATCAATTTTGGTCGAGAATAAAAAAACGGATTATAAACGCGATTTAACTCACTCAATGATTGAAATTAACCAAAAAATCAGGTTTGAGCTACCCTATGATTTGTTAAAAACCATATCAAACTCTGAATTTGAAATGAGGTTCTCAAATTTCACCAACATGAAGCGAGGTGGTGATAATGTGTGGGAATTCACCGAGGAGATGCGAAATGCTTTACAAAAACTTATCCAAGATTTTATTAGTGATATTGAATAAAAGATCATTGTCTAGCACCTTTTGATTCATAAAATAAACAAAAGCCCCTCAGAAATTCATCTGAGGGGCTTTTTCTTGTGGAGGCTACTGGATTCGAACCAGTGACCCTCTGCTTGTAAGGCAGATGCTCTGAACCAGCTGAGCTAAGCCTCCATTGGGGACTGCAAATATAGAAGGTATCTGTTATTCCTCAAAAAAAATCTGAAATTTAATTTTTAGGCATTTTGTCGAGTAACCATACGAATGTTAAAAACAACAAGTAATTCATTAATAAGTGTTTAACTAAATTTTAGAAGATATTTTTCAGGCTTATCCACAATACATTGTATATTCGTTAAACTTAAATTACGATCATGGCAGTAGTAAATATCCCACGCCTCGACCTTAACGATTACATCTACGGAAGCCCGGAACAGAAGAAAAAATTTTCTGATGACTTGGGATCCGCTTATCAGGAAACTGGTTTTGCAACCATTGCAAACCATGGCATGACGCCTGAATTAATTGAAGAGCTTTATAAAGAAGTTAAAAACTTTTTCGACCTGCCGGAGGCCGTAAAAATGAAATACGAGATCCCGGAACTGGCAGGCCAACGCGGCTATACCAGTAAAGGTAAAGAAAAAGCAAAAGATGCGCATACGCCCGATTTAAAAGAGTTTTGGCAACGTGGCCAAACGGTAAAAGATGGGGATCCTGTAAAAGCAGAATATCCTGAAAACCCGGCAGTAGCGGAAGCACCCCGCTTCAATACCATCACTCAGGAGGTTTATGAAAAGTTGGAGGCTTCGGGCAAGCACCTCTTACATGCCATTGCCGATTACCTGCAACTGCCTACGAATTATTTCGACGATAAAGTACACAACGGGAACTCTATTCTAAGAGCGATTCATTATTTCCCGATTGAAGATCCGGATAGCATCCCTGCTGATGCGGTGAGAGCGGGAGCCCACGAAGACATCAACCTGATCACTTTATTAATTGGCGCCAGCGCCGATGGCCTGGAAGTATTGACTCGTGATGGCGAATGGTTCCCAGTAAAAGCCAAGGGTGAAGATATTGTAGTGAATGTAGGCGATATGTTGCAGCGACTCACCAATAACAAACTAAAATCGACCACCCACCGTGTGGTGAATCCGCCAAGAGAATTGATGAAAACATCTCGTTTTTCGGTTCCTTTCTTTTTGCATCCCAAATCTGATATGGATTTAACTTGCCTCGATTCTTGTATCGATTCTGATAATCCAAAATCATACGATGATATAACTGCGGGTGAATACTTGGACGAGCGTTTAAGAGAGATCGGACTCAAAAAATAAACATCAAACTGATACCCTGACCTTGCCGGTCGGGGTTTTTTATTTCATAGCATTCTTGATGGCATGGTACAGATCATTGGCTCTTTGCGTGCCGATGATATAGGTAAAACCGTCCTTATCAAACAGGTAAACGGCATCTTTACCCCCTGCATAAAATCGGATGGTACCATTTTTATGTAAGTTGTAAACCGGATTGCTGATCAAGTACTTACTGTAAGGGTGACGCTCCACCTTAGCAATACTTCCGAGGTCTATTTTCACCAACTTGGTGGTCCAAAGACCATCCAAAATGACTGATTTATTTCTCACCGTGGTACGGAAATGCATCAAGAACATCATGAGGAGGGAGATGATCAAAATTCCAAAACCCACCACTAGGAAAAGCTCTGCCGTTTGATCATTTTCTGAAAAGTAATAGGCTGCGAAGGCAAATAAAGCCATCACCATCCTGATGCTGATGCGATTATAATCGCGACCCAGGTATTGCTTCTCCACAAATAAAACTTCAGCTGACATGTTCTTGATTCTGCTCGAAGATAATTACTTTTTTAGTGTTATCGGTAACTTTATAACGCTCGTCTATTCTTTTCCCGGCTATCCAAATAATGTCTCCATTGCCGTTCTCGAGAATGGCGATCTGTTTCTTTTGAGATAAGGGGATTTTTTGTTCGATGAAATAATCACTGAGCTTTTTCTGCCCTTTCATCCCCAATGGATGAAAACAATCTCCTTTTTTCCATGCTCTTAACTTGAGCGGAAATTGCAACAGATCGGCATCCATCTGTGCCAATTGAGGGTTTTTCTGCAGAATGAAATCTTTCGAATCTACTAACTCAACATTGAAATGAAACTTTCCCCAATTCCAATTGCCCTCCATATTAGAGATAAGCGTATCAGGAATAGTAGCTTGCTCAATGGGCGACAAAATCAAAAAATCGCGGTCGAGTAGTATTTGATGACTGGCCGACTCGAAAACTTTACCCGGATGACCGTTCCAGCCAGCGATGAGCTGCTCCAAGACCTGTGCCGAAAAACCATAAGGCCTGAACAATTCAAAAAGCAAGGTGTTCAGCGGTTTCAATTGTTGGAGGGCTTGCAAACTGAGTTTGATATTACCGTTTTGGTCGGGCAACATCCATTTATTTCTTAAAACGCTTACTCTTTCTTGCAGCAACTCTTCCAACTCGGCAAAACGGCGGGCATTGGCTTCAAAGGTTTCTTCCAAAGCCGGGTTCAATTCTTTTAATTTCGGAACCACTTCCAGTCGGATCTTGTTCCGAACATATTTGGTGGATTGATTAGATGAATCTTCACGATAAGCGAGCTGCTCCTTTTCTACTATTTCATCGATTTGAGCTCTGGTAAAGGCCAGCATAGGTCTGACCAGATGTCCTCTTTTGGGCAAAATACCATGAAGTCCGCTCAGGCCGGTACCCCTTACCAGGTTCATCAGGATAGTTTCTACGCTATCGTTTTGATGATGTGCAGTGGCAATAAGGTCATACTGCTCAGCTTCTCTCAACTCTTCCAACCATTGGTAACGCAAATCTCGGCCGGCCATTTGGATAGAAATTTGATGAGTTTCGGCATATGACTGAGTGTTAAAACTGGTAGTGTAAAAAAGAACATCCAATTGTGCGGCCAATGCTTTACAAAAAACCTCGTCTGCATCCGATTCATCGCTCCGAAGCTGAAAATTAACATGTGCCAGCCCAAAAGAATAACCCAAAGTTTTAAATAGATGCGCCATCAGCACCGAATCTCGCCCTCCACTAATTGCCAATAAAACCTTATCAGTAGGAGTAAAAAGTCGATTTGCTTGAATAAAATCCTGAAATGGCTGGGCGGACAACATCAATCAAATTTATTTATTAAAATCCTTAGCCAAAAAACTAATTTTGTGGAGTGAACAAGTTGTGCATCATTTTTGGATTGATCTTGATCTGCCTGGGGGCAGAAGCACAGCAAATTAACCGGGTTCAACTGGTTTCTTCGCAAAGAATTATCG
>JACCDH011772144.1_pt1 | contig 19125 bp, 16 predicted proteins | sample 7442481 | NCBI WGS metagenome assembly JACCDH01 (sample SAMN15323433, study PRJNA562643) | freshwater metagenome | isolation source: river surface water | place: USA:Blue River Watershed | collected 2017-08-15 | reverse complement strand
GTGCAATTGAATGGACTGCATACACTTGTTTAACTGAGGCTATATAGGTATAAAAGTCATCTTTACTACAATTTTCAACGGTTTTGCCTAAATTTTCATATAAAAAAGTTAAAAAAAGAGTTACATCCGAAACATACGCTTGCGCCGTTTTCGGTGATAATTGTCGCAAAGAGAGAATTTCAAGTTTAAGCGTTGAAATATAAAGTTCGATATTTTCCATTTTGAATCTCCTTTTTTCTAAAAATCATGCAGTATTCGATATTTTTTAAGATTTCCTCTTTGAAAAGTTTCAATAGTTTGTTATCCTGAGAATATGAAGTAAAATATAAAATATATCCTATACTACATTGTGAGATGATGAATATAAAGCAGATGTTTTTTTTCCTTTCGCTTCTGGCGCTTTATTTGTCGATGGTTCATGGGCAGACAGGGCAGCTTTTACTTTTACGGATTGAAAAAATAGAACAAAAATATGCTGAAGAGATTAAACAATATCAAAATACATTGATTACTCTTGATGCACAAATGCGTAAAGATAGTATGACTAAAAAATATAAAGCAATTCCTGTTCAACGCATTATACAATTATTAGAATCAGTAAGTACATATGAAAAACATATCATCAATGAATCATTTTTTTCGATCAGAAAATTTCTTAAAAAGCAGAGATTAATGATCAGAAATATAATGGATCAAGAAGAAATTTTGAGCCAACAAGTTATTTTTGGTTTATACAGAAAGACCGAAAACTATTTTGAAAAAATCTTTGACTCGTACAAGGCGCATAAAAAAGCATTTTCATCACGTGGCCTTATGTATTATTCGGGAATAAAGAAAATTAAAGAGATAAAAAAAACATTATTAACGCAGGCTTTTAATGAAGAAAAGCTTGGTTTTACAGGAATAATTGAAAAAATTCATTATCATTACTTATATAAACCGACTCATTATATGATGAAAAATCCTCATTATATTCTGTTGCCCTTTTTAGCTTTTGGTGCATATAAGCTTATGTATCCGCCACAAGAAGCAAAAGGTAATTTGATGTTGGGTGGAAGTGGAAATGGCTATCAAGCGCCTCCTCAAGATAGAAAACGCAATTCATCTAGTCCAGCATCTTCTCAACAAAAACCAAAAAAAAAACATGACTTAGGGAACCTTAAAATTGAGCCTTTGCTTGTCAAAGGATGTCTTTCGCAAATTCGTGATGGCTTTCCCGGAGCAAATTGTGGTCCTTATGCAGCATTTCATGCATTTACTTTATTACTGAATAAAGAAGAACAAGATGCGATGTTTCAAGAAATTAAACAAGCATTAGCTCTTAACGAAAATAAAGATGAAAGAGAACAAGCATTATCTATAGTTCTTGATCATTCAAAAGACTTACGTGAACGATTTAATGCGTTTATGAATCACTATTTATGGTGGGCAATGTTAGAAGTTAAAAAAGAATTTACTAATGAAAAAAACGAAAAGGAATTGATTTTTATTAGTAAAGTACAAGAAGATATAAATGTTCAAAAAAAAGCTATAGAAAAAGAAAGAAAAAAAATTGAAGAATTGAACAATGAAAAAAAATGCATCAATCAAAGCGTAGATACACTTAGAGCTGAAACTTGGTTTGAAATGCTGTTCGGCAAAGAAGAACCAGAAGAAATTAGAAAAATTAATAGTCAGATCGCTACTATAAATCAAACTATTAGTGATCATGAAAATCAAATAAGAGAAATTGAACGTCAAGATTTGAATGGTAATTATGTTCGTAGCGATACACTTGAAGCATTTATAACATATTTTTTTGATATTCCAGTAGAAAAAGAAGATAGAAAATATCATTTGGCAAGAAAAGATAAAGACAACTGTGGTCATCTAGTATTTGGAAATGGAAACTTATTTCTAATCGAATTCAGAGGTAACGAGGGAAATACTTTTTTTAAAGCTCTTGCAAACTCTATACAAACAATCCAAGATCAAGAAATGTACATAGATATGAAACTCTATGCTCAATGTATACAAACATTCTTTGACCCAGAAAATTTGAATCCAAATCCATTATATGTTTTGATAACAAATGGTGGACATTTTACATCTGCAAAATTTGAAAAGAAAGACGGAATATTTTCTATACAAAGAACTAATAGTCTTATTGGAAACAGTGATGGTGATGCAAAAAAAATATTTGATGCCATGAAAGCTGTCTATGAAAATGGAAAAATCGATACTATCATTGATCTTGCAGAACAACATGAAAAAGCACTTTCATTTGAGGAAAATATTTGGGGAAGTTTAGCTGCAGCAATAAAAAATTTTCAAATTCTCGATGACTTAAAAGAAGAAATGCAAAACTTTAAAGGCCAAAGTATAAAATATTACGAGAAAGAAATTAAAGAGGCTCACTTTGAAGCACAAAAACAAAAATATCTAGATCAAAAAACGAAAATTGAAAGCGATCTTCCCATAAGCTACGATGCAATTAGCCATACCCATGTCTTACAGGTCAACGATATTACTAGCATAAAAAAAAACGTAATATCTTACATTAAAAATGTAGGAACAAATGTAATTTCGAATAAAAACGATATAAAAAAAATTCAAGAAAAAATCGCTGAATTTAAAGAAAGTCTTATGAAAAAAACAAAACTGCTTCTTAAGCAAGAAAAAAATACATATCAATCATTTATTTTAGAAAAAAAGAATGGTAGCCTGTTAATAACTTTAGAAAACAAAGAAATAGCAGAACCATCAATGATGATTATAGTACTTGCATACAAAGCACTCTTAATAGACGTATACAACCAAATAAATTAATAATTGACGAAAAAAGAGTTTTTTTATACGCTTTAATACAGTTGTATACAAAGAAATTCTTTTAATCGATATAAGAGACATGAACAAAAAAATAACGGCCCGCTCTCAAGACTTTTCTCAATGGTACCTCGATCTTATTTACGAAGCTGAACTGATAGACCAATCGCCAACAAAAGGCTGCATGGTCATGCGTCCAACCGGCTATGCTATCTGGGAAATGATTCAAAAAAATATTGATGCTAAAATCAAAGCACTTGAAGTGCAAAACTGTTATTTTCCTCTTTTAATTCCTGAAGAATTTATACAACGTGAAGCAAAACATGTTGAAGGTTTTTCCCCTGAACTTGCAGTAGTGACTCATGCTGGTGGCAAAGAGCTTGAAGAAAAATTTGTTATTCGCCCCACATCAGAAACTATTATCTATTATATGTTTGCCCGCTGGATTAAATCTTGGCGTGATTTGCCTTTGAAAATTAATCAATGGGCTAACGTCATGCGCTGGGAAATGAGAACCCGTCCATTTTTACGTACAACCGAATTTTTATGGCAAGAGGGACATACAGCTCACGCTACCAAAAAAGAAGCGCTTGAGATGGTTGCAGCCGCTTTAAAAATGTATAAAACATTTGCTCATGACGTGCTTGCAATTCCCGTAATTACTGGACGCAAATCAGACGCTGAAAAATTTCCAGGCGCTGAAGAAACCTTTACTTTTGAAGGCTTGATGCCTGACGGAAAAGCACTTCAGATGGGAACCTCACATTTATTGCATCAGTCATTTCCTGCGTCATTTAATGTCAGCTTTCAAAATAAAGAAAACATTCCAGAAACACCTTGGTGTACCAGTTGGGGAACAACCACACGACTTATCGGTGCACTGGTTATGACACATAGTGATGACAAAGGCTTGGTTCTTCCTCCCGAAGTTGCTCCCATACAAGTTGTTATTATTCCTGTTGGGCCAGAAGCTAAACGTACAGAAGTTATGCTCGTTGTTGAAAAATTATATGAAGAGCTCAAACAGATTAATGTTCGTGTTACTATCGACTCTCGATCCGAACTTTCTCCGGGCGCCAAATTTTATGACGCTGAATTAAAGGGAATCCCCTTGAGAATTGAACTCGGTCCGAATGATATTGCAGCTAACATCTGCATCGTTAAAAGTCGCATCTCCGATGAAAAACAACGAATCGAACTTGAAGACGCTGCTCAAAAAATACAGACCGAATTGCAAAAATTTCAAAACGAATTATTGCAACGTGCAACACTCAAACGAGACAGCTTAATCGAAGAAATTACTTTGTATAAAGACTTTGAACCAGTGCTTCAAGCAGGCAAAGCGATCATCACTGGCTGGTGTTCTGATCCTTCTTGTGAACAAGAACTTAAAAAAGTTAAGGCGTTTACTCGTTGTTGGCTTGAAACAAAAAAAATTGATTCCTGTTTTTATTGTAAAAAGCCAAGTATTAATGATGTACTTGTAGCCAAATCTTATTAATTATAATTTCAATGAGACGACCATATGAATATACAAAAAAATCTTCTTTTATTTTTTATTATTTCTTTTTTTTCTACGTCGATCTTTACGGCTTTTGATGACTACAATGATCTATTTTCTCTAGATTTAGATAGTGAAACTATTCATCATCGTTCGAATGATAAAGTTAAAGAAATAGTTTTTGAAAAACTAAGAGATAATCTATATAAATTACCTGAAACAACTCATTATTCTCAAATCTTTAGAATGATCTTTGATTTTAACTTTGAAACATTAACTATCGAAATTGATGGTAAAAATAATATTTTTATTCTTTCTTCCGAAACTCAAAAACAACTTAAAAAGTTTGCTCAACATGACGATCTTTCATTTGAAAACGTTTTAAATAGCATCAATGAAGAAGAATTACAAAAAGTTAATTTTTTTTATGCGCAATATACAGAGGACATGATTTTTGTTCCCATCAATACAATTAAAAAATCTAAGTATTCTTGTCATGACCTCTTCTTCTTATTTCAATTTGAATTATCGGCCGATTATTCCTCTTTAATACTCCCTCATAGTGGAAATTCAAATTGGAAACATACACTGCTTTTGCCAAAATCCATACAAAGTACCTTGAAAAAAATTCATCCAAATAAATATAACGACCAAAATATTTGCTTCAAAATACTTTCTCATCTGTTAAAATTAACCGACGAACCATTTAAAGAACTCATAAATAAACTCTTGATTGAGGCTGGATACACTTTTATTATTGATCATTATAAGCACTTAAAATAACAATAATATTAACCGTCGGTAAATTGTAAAACATTTTCTGTTGGATTGACCGGTAAAGCGACTTGATTTTTTTTAATTTCAGGAATCATCAAATCTTGTTGGTTAATAACAACTGCTACTTTTTTCGACTCTTCGCTCTCCAATTCTTTTTTCTTTTTTGCTGGAACAGTACTAGGGGTCGGTTTTATGTTAGTACCTTTTGATTGTTCCAATGATTGTTCAGAATTTTTTTTTGCTGGAACTTTTTTTTCCATAATAATTTCATCTGATGACGATTGAACGACGTTCACTTTGACAGATGCCGTTGCTTCCGGCTTTACAACCTCTTTAACTACAGCTGCTTTTTCTTCTACAGGTTTTGCAACCTCTTCTTTTTTCTTTTCTGGAGCTACCGCTTCGACTAATTTAACGACTTCTTGTTTTTGATCTAGCTGAAGTTTTTTATCCTCCATAGACTTGGCAGTGTCTTGAGTTACCGGAACTTTCTCAGGTTCTACTTTTTTTTCTGACACAGAACTCTCGGCCAGTTTTTTTTGCTCCGGAGACGCAGACGAAGTCGTTACTTGAACAGGAACTATTGAAACTTCCGGCTTTGCATCTGTTTTTATTTCTTTTGTTTCTTCATTTTTTTTACTTACACCATCACTCGGTTCTCCCTTCGTTAGATCAATAGTTTCAGATGGCTTTTCCAGCTGCCCTGCCACTACTGCTCCTGAAGAAAAATTATAAACACGTTGCATAAAACCATTTTTCATCCGCACATCTTGATTATATAAAGTGATAAGCCACTGATCAACAGGACCCTTACAAATTAATGTTGCAAACGCATCATAAAAAAACTTAATACCGAGCTGGTACACCTTGGTCGGACATGAAAGAATAGTCCATGCAAGAACTCCTTCTTCAGGCGGCATCATACGCATGCCATCCATTGTTTGAAATGTTTTACGTTTTTTTTCTGATCGAATAAGACCGATCAAAGAAATTGATCCACCAGCTCCTGCCATGTTGCCTTGATTGGACACTTGAAATTTAGAAATTTTCTCTTCATAAGTACTCAGTAAAAATGATTGTAAACGATCCTCTTTTAATTTATCATAATCACGGCCTTCATGAGAAATACGTAAAAACTTTTTGCTTCCTTCTGGGTATAATTCAGCAAAAAAAGCAATAGGCAACGTTGTAAAAAATGCATTAACTTCTGCTTCAAGCGGAATCGCATCTTTACCACCACCACCTATTTTCATCATTAATTCTTGTTTCAACGTATAATCTTTCCAATAATTATTATCTTCATGATTACCTTGCAAATAAAAAATCTGCTCTGGATTTTCTTCAATAAGTCTCATTAAAAAACTCATTGTTTCAATAGAAAAAGGAGCCCGATCAATCGCATTACCAATGAAAAACAGATAATCCTCTTTATTTTTCATTTTTAATGCTTCATCAAGAACTCCCATTTTAATCAACTCTTCAATGTCGCGTACTAATGAATGAAATGCCGCTTGTAAATTCCCAATAAAAAGCAATCGCATACCTTCTTGTAAGCGCATACGAAGCACCGTGTCACTTTTATACCCGAGATCAACTCTTTTTTTTGTAACTCTTAAAAGAAGATTCTTAAAATCATCTGCACGCCAAAGTTTTTTTTTCTTCACATGTAAAAACTCTTTCACCAAATTAAAATATCCTGAATCCCACTCCTTAAAGTAAGTCGTATAATCTGGCTTTATTATATTCTCATTATCAAACTTCGGATTTTCCTCTAAAGATAGGGCTACGGCCTTAATTTCATTGAAGCTTTTCCATTTATTTGTTGCAACATCATTTTGTCGTATATACAAAAACGTCATCACTAAAAAAAATTTCAGAATAATCACCGCAACAATATGTTTACTATGTGAAAATAAAAAATTTTTAATCGAAAATTTTCTTCGCGCATGCGAAACAGATTTTTTATGCAACATATTTTTCCTTTTTTAGCGTAATGCCATTATCACCAAAAGTAATAATAGACTGCTTAATACAAAAAATACAAAACTATTAATACTATATAGCCAGACTATATCAACAATTTCTTCTTCTTCTTTCACGTGTATCTTTTCAATATATCGTGTAAAAAAAATCTGAAAAATAAAAATGATAAACGCAATACTTAACAACAAAATATATAAACTATCTGCAAGAGTAAAATATCCAACGTCCGGCATCATCTGCTCAATAACAAAACGATAACCAATTAATGAGGTAACACCAGAAATTGATGCTGAATATCGTCCAAAATTATTTTTTGCATTCATAAACAATGATAAAAAAGAAAAAAAGATAGCAAAAAACAAGGGTAAAAAAATAATTAAAATTTTTCTAATTCCAGACTTCTGAAAATTAATAGTAAATAGTGCTATAGGATATGATTGTTCCTTGAGATCATCTTGTTCTTCTAATTTTGAAATCATATATCCTGCATCTGTAGCATAATCTTTAACGCGCCAATTCGAAATAAAAATATTAGGTGCAATTTTAAAAGCATTTTCGGTCACTTCAAAAAACATCTCGCTCGGCGTCACATAGGCATTCGTAATCATGAGAGTAATCCGATGATCCTCAAAGGGAAACCGATCATAGCGCATGTTACTTTTACATTCAACACGAACATCATAGGTCACAATCATTTTTCCTTGATCAATTTTTATATCAGGCGATGAACGATGCACAATCCGCCCATTATTAAAGCTAAATTTCTCAACCATGTTCAACATAATTTCATCAGGATATAATTCAAACCAGACCAAACAATCAATCAAAAATGTATTACGAATAATATCAAAATTTGGAAAATTTTTAATAAATAATCCTGTTTTAACTTTAACAGTAAATGCTCCAAATTCTTTTTGCTTTGCTGCATCAATAATAATTAATGACGGAATTTCATCATTTGTATTAAAATGAACAGTATTCCAACCAAAAATTCCGATAATTCCAAACACAATGCAGATCGCCCAAAATCCTTTGATGTATAACGAATTAAAAACAGTAATTACTTGAGACATCTTTTGTTCCTATGACAAAACTTTTATAGCTTCTTTATCAGCCTGCTCTTTAATCCAAACTGCTGATGACAACCCACGATTATTTCTATTAAAATTAAAATCAAGCCCACCAAAATTACTTTCAACAATTGATTCAAATTCATGCATAAGTCCCGCATACGTCGCTTGCAAAGAACTTTTTTGTATCACATAAGTACTTAACTTACCAACAATATATCCTTCAAGCGAAAAGGGCGATAATGCAACATACGGAAAAAAGCGCTGCATATCTTCACGATATTTTTTAACAATCGGCAAATGACTATACAAAGGATCGGGAACTATCATACTCATGGGAAGATCGATCCCCCGTGATTTTTTAAGTAAATATTGAATAGGTGCCACCGTAGAAAGACCAAAAAAATAAATGTGTTCAAGCCCTTCACTCAAAGCACCTTGAATTAAATTATAAGTTGGCCGCGCATGAGCGATACAAATAACTGCACTTGGCTGTACATGAATCAATGTATTCAATGCATCTTTAATATGCACCGTATTAATCGGATACGAAAACGCATTACGCAATTCTATATTCTGCTGCTTCAAATATTTTTCTACACTTTTCAGGCCACTTTTTCCCCAACGACTCTCTTCATAAAAAACAGCAATGTTTTCAAAAAAACGTTGCTTAACGACGTACTGTACAAGCCCTTCAACTTCCCGATCAAGCGAAGGTCGCATGTTAATAACCAAAGAATTATTTTTACGAAACAATGGCTCAGCGCCACTTAAGCTAAACCAGAAACCAATCGAGCTTCCTGATAATTCTAGATCAAAAAGATCAACTACTTTATCTTTCAAAACACCGATCATAATTGGCATTTTTTCTCTTAACGTTTTAATATTTTTATATCCTTGTATATCAGAGTAATGATCATCAAGCGAAAAAAGACGAATGTTTTTTTTATGTGTTTGAACCTTTTTATTAAAAAGATTAAAAACCATATTCAAACCATTTGAAAAATCTTTACCAACTGTTGAAATGCCGCCTTCAAGAGGAAGACTCGATCCTAACGATATTTCATACAGATCACCTTTTTGGGTAAATGCTGGTTGCCCCAAACAAGAAACTATTTTTTCTGTCGCTCTGATGACAGGGATTGATGCAAACAATATCATCACCAATAAAAAAATCTGTCTCATACTTTCCCCTTTAAAGCTTTGTATGCTATGCTTATCATGTACACCATATCGAAGAAGCATAAAGTAGGTAAAGCATTTAAAAACCGAAAATAGAAGAATATAGATGAACAGATCACTTTTAATTATTATTTCTGGCCCTTCAGGCGTTGGAAAGACAAGTATTGCTCAATTATTACTTGAAGAATTAATGCCACTTTTTCACATTGAAAAAATCATAACATATACAACGCGCGAGCAAAGAAACAATGAACAAGATGGCATTGATTACCATTTTATTACTCATGAAACATTTATAGAAAAAAAAAAACAAAATTTCTTTTTTGAAACAACCGAATACAATGGCAATTTTTATGGTACACCAAATATTTTTCATCAAAAAATTTCTTCAGATATTTCTTGTCTCGTAGTAACCGACTACACTGTTGCCCAACAAATGAAAGAAAGTTTCAAAAATACATTGTTATTCTGGATAACTCCACCTTCGCTGACAATTTTAGAAGAACGTCTTAAAAAAAGAAAAACCGAAAGCGATGATTTTGTTAAAAAAAGAGTCGAAATTGCAGCCAAAGAATTAGAACGCGAAGAAAAATTGAATCATTTTAATTATCATATTTTAAATACATATTTACCTGAAACAGTAGAAAAAATAAAAAAAATTATCTTAAATGCTCGAACACCATGAAAAACTATGCAACAATAAATATAAAAATAAAAGCAACATAATTCCATTCCACAAAAGAAAAACAAAACTTCTTCTTTGCTCCGCTAACTGCTCTCCTCGCCTCCAGCCAAAAAATGGCATCAAGAGACAGAAAAAAAATGTACATAATCGTTTACAGAGCTCTATAAGAGCATCTTTTTTATCAACTTCTTTCAAGAGTTGACCTAAAGAATAGGAACTTACTTTTTGATCCAAAAGGAGGGTATAGCCGCGATTGAGATCGATACTACAATGCTGGACCTGCATTCGGATTGCCTGTTTATTTTTATGAACTAATAATCCTTCAAACGAATGCATCGAACAAAAATTTTTCTGTAAAACAGATTCTTGTGCGGAAAAAATAAAGTCTATGGAACTATCTAAAACAACATTACAAAAAAAATTATATACCGATTTTCCTTTTCTTTCATCAAGATATAAAAAAAAAGAATCTTGAAGAGCGTGTAATTTTTTTGTTTTCAAACGAGAAAGATAGGAAAAACCATATTCTTTGTATTCATCATACAAAGAACGCTCTAATGCAGGAATCCCCCAACCAAGAGCCGATCCATACAAAAAACCAACAATAACCATGATATATATTTTTTTTTGTCGCCAACTTTTTTTAAATAAAACAAGATATTCAAACCAGAGGTTATTACCATGCGAGGCAACATGATAAGCAACTGTTGAAAAACTACAAAAAAGAGCTATGGGAATAACATATATTAGAGATTGAGGGATAAACCGAAATAAAAAAAGAATAAAAAAAAGACCCGAAAACGGAATACTTTGCGTAACTCCTTGACCACCGATCAATAAAAACAGAAGCCCCAGAGCATAGAAAAGAAATAACAAAAAAATGCGCCAGAGCCACAGTTTAAAAATTCGTACCATATTTTTATGTTAATACTGGATCTGGATCAAGAATTTTAATTCGTTCAATAGAAAGTGCGCGTCCAGTATCAGCATCAACATCAATAATAACACCATGAAGCATAAAAGGTGGATCTTTCACCACTTCTGCACGCAATGGCATCTGCGTTAAAGAACGCTCGATAATCGTTTCTGACTTCATGCCCAATGAAGAATACAACGCCGCACAAGCACCCAGATCGGTTATGAACGCAGTTCCTTTTGGCAAAATACGTTCATCTGATGTTTGAACATGTGTATGGGTTCCCACAAAGCCTGAAACACGTCCATCAACATAGGTTGCCAATGCAATTTTTTCAGCCGTTGTTTCAGCATGAAAATCAACAAAAATAATTTTTGTTCGCATTTGCAAAAAAGTTAATGTCGTATCTAAAGCTTTAAACGGACATTCAACTTTTTCGTGCATAAATGCTTGTCCTTGCACATTGACAACTGCGATTTCATATGATCCAAGATTAAAAAATCCAAATCCTTTACCAGGACATCGAGAAGGAAAATTAATTGGACGTAAAACATTTTGATATTTATTTAATGAAAGTCGCGTCTCCTCTTGTGCCCAAATATGATTACCTGTTGTAATCATTGAAACACCTGAAGCTATTAAATCTTTGGCGATGCTTTCAGTAATTCCCTTACCATTTTTTGCCGCATTTTCACCATTAACAATGACTGCATCGATTGTTCGCGTTGAAACTAACTTTGGAATCCATCGCTTCACTAAAGAAACACCAGAGAGGCCAACAATATCACCTAATATTAAAAAACGAAGTTTTTTTGACATATAATTATTATTTCGAGTTAGTTAAAAGGAGGGGAATTCCCCCTCCTTTATTATTATTTTGCATACTCAATAATTCGTTTTTCACGAATTACATTGACCTTAATCTGTCCAGGAAAATTCATCTCTTGTTCAATTTTAATTGCAATATCACGCGCCAATAATGTTGCACGATTATCATCTAATCGATCTTCATCAACAATGACCCGAATTTCACGCCCTGCTTGTAAAGCATAAGCTTTTTTGACGCCCTCAAAATTTTGAGACAATTCTTCAAGCTGTTCAAGCCGTTTAATATAAGTTGACAATGTTTCTTTACGTGCACCTGGGCGTGATGCAGAAATCGCATCAGCAAGATGGGTAATAAATCCATAAATTGTTTTTGATGGAACTTCTTCATGGTGAGCCGCAATTGCATTAACAACAATAGGGTCTTCACCATATTTTTTCGCAAAATCAGCACCAATCAAAGCATGGGGGCCTTCAACTTCAGCACTGATCGCTTTACCAATATCATGCAAAAGGCCACAACGACTTGCTAATTTTCCATCAAGTCCAAATTCTTCGGCGATCATCCGTGCAAAATAGGCAACTTCTTTGCTATGTTCTAAGTTATTTTGAGTAAATGATGTTCTAAAATGTAACTTACCCAAAAGAATATTTAATTCAGAATGCAGTTGAGAAAAACCAAATTCCATTAATGTTTGATGTCCAATCTCTTCAATTGAGTGATCAAGTTCTTTTTCACAATGCTCTACTGTTTCTTCAATACGAGTCGGATTTATACGGCCATCATGAATCAATTTATTCAGAGTCCGCTTTGCAATCTCACGACGAATCGGATTAAAACCAGAAATAGTAATAATTTCAGGTGTTTCTCCAATCACAAATTCCATGCCGGTCGCCATTTCAAGCGCTTTAATATTGCGCCCTTCTTTTCCAATGATGCGCCCCTTCATCTCTTCATTCGGCAAATGAATAACTGATGAAGAATGTAAGGTCACCTGTTCAGGAAGGTATCGCTGCATTGCAGTACACATGATGCGAATAGATCGTTCTTTTGCTATTACACGCGTATCTTCTTCAGATTTCACAATCCACTTCTGCTGCTCAATTTTAACTTCTTCATGCAAAGAATCGACCAAATATTTTTTGGCATCATCACGTTTCATGCCACTGATCATTTCAAGCTTGCTCATAAAGTCTTCATAGACACGTTTAATTTTGCCTTCATCAATTGAAAGTTGGTCAAGACGACGAGATAAATCACGTTCTTTTCCTTGTAATTCGGTCCGCAATGAATCAATCATAACTTCACGTTGTTCAAGAAGATCTTCTCGTTTTTGAAATTTATGCTCAAGTCGTTGAATTTCAATTTTATTTTTTTTCAACTCAAGATCAAAATCACTCCGTTTTTTGTACAGTTCATCTTTTAATCGGATTGCTGCTTCACGCTTTTCGCGTTCAATTTCTTCACGCGATTTTTGTAAGATTTCTTGTACAGAAGCTTGTGTATGCTGAGCAAGCATTCTATTGTACCATAAGTACACAACCATTAGGATAGCACTGATTAGTGCTCCAGCTGCTATGCTTATTATTATATGTATCATAATTTATCTTTCTTTTTTGTTGCTTAAAACAAAAAAGCACCCGTCAAAAATGACATGGTGCCCTTTTTAAATTCAGTACTTTATTGTTGCTTCTTCGTATCAAATACAAATCAAAATCGATCACATAAAGTAATAATATTTTTAATTTGTTCATCAACAACCTGCCTCTGTTCTTGTTGCTTAAGCATTTCAGTTGCTAGTTGCAGCGCAACACAAACAGCTGCTTTATCAAAAGAAACATTTCCTCGTGAAAGAATTTTTTCTAGCGACTCTTGCAAGAGGGAAGCCGCTTGTGCAAGCAGAATCTCAGATTCATCTGTCATTAATGAATATTTTTTATCAAGAATTGCAACTTCAATATTTTTTATCATCTATGCAAATCCATTCTATTTTTCTGTTTCTTCAAGTGTTTTTATATTCATTAACAACTCATCGACACTTAATCTAATAGATTCTTTTTCTTCAAGCAACTTACCAACGTGAGAAGATTCTTGTAATAATGCTGTTTCCAACGTATCACACATTGCTTTCAAAGATTCTTGCGCTTCTTTCAAAGATCTTATTTGATCTTGTGCTTCTTGGTATTTCTTGAGAAGAGCATGTACTTTAACTTCTAATTCTTTTAAAAAACTCATAAATAACCTCCCTCATGGTTCACATTTCTTAGACTTTTTATTTTACACCAAAATGTATCACAAGAGAAAATCGTTATTCAAGCTTTTATTTTTTTACTGTTGCAACAAGGGCATCAAAAGTTGTTGGTTCAAAAATAGCAAGTTGTGATAACATTTTACGATTCAAAAGAATTGATTTCTTATTTAAACCTGCAATAAATGAACTATATGATAATCCACGTTGTTTACAAGCAGCTGAAATACGAGTGATAAATAATCCACGGAAATCACGTTTTTTTAACTTGCGACCTTTGAATGCAAAAGCCATTGCACGCATCAACGTTTCTTTAGCACGCTGGAAAATATTAGATCTTTGACCCCAAAAACCTTTTGTCTGCTTTAATAATCTTTTATGACGGCGTCTTGTTACTACGCCACGTTTTACACGACTCATTATAACTACCTTTAAAAAAATAAATTAATAAAATTAATATGGTAAAAGAACTTTAAATGCTGCGCTATCTGCTTTTGAGACATACGCTATTCCGCGCAAATTACGGACATCATCAGAGCTTTTTGCCCAAGAATGATGGCGACGATACGCGCGAGCTCTTTTAATCTTACCTGTTTTTGTCTTTGCAAATCTTTTCTTACTCGAAGAATGCGTTTTCATTTTTGGCATAACATGACCCTATTTCAATACTATACTACTTACTTAACAAAAAAAATTTTCGACCAAAATGGAGAACCTTTACTTTCTTGTTCTTCCATCAAATTACTCAATCCCTTTTTTTCCAAATCTTCTTTTATACGAGCGAAAAGCTTTGGACCCAAATCATTCATTGTTGCAGCTTCTCGTCCACGAAATTGTAAAGTAAATTTAACGCGTTTACCATCGTGCAAAAAATCTACTGCTTGATTGATCCGAACCTGGTAATCACCTTCTCCAATGTGAGGACGAAATTTCAATTCTTTAATTTGAATAACTTTTTGATGCTTCTTCGCTTCATGTTGCTGTTTTTTCTTTTCGTATAAAAATTTACCAAAATTCATAATACGAGCAACCACTGCTGCATCTTCTCCCTCGCTAATTTGAACTAAGTCCAAAGAAGCTTCTAAAGCAAGTGCAAGTGCCTCTTTTTTTGATAACATCCCTAAATTTTTACCATCGTCACTAATAACACGCATTTGATCGGCTTTAATAAACTCATTAATCAAATAACCGCTATTAAGTGTTGGTTTCTGTCGCGTCTTGGTATTATTGTTATTCACTCGTCTTTTCCTCTGTCTCTTCTGAAATAACTACAGCTTCTTTTTGCTTCATGGCAGCATAAACTGCATCAAAAAAACCAACTTCTGTTTTTAATTTTTTAAAGCAATTATCGCGCCCCTGAGCTATTTTTTCACCTTTAAAAGAAAACCATGAACCTGATTGCTCAAGTATACCACGAGAAAGTGCCAAATCAAGCATTTCTAATTCTTTTGAAATACCATAGCCAAAAAGTAGGTCAACTTCCACTTTTCTAAACGGTGGAGCTACTTTATTTTTAGCAACTTTCACCGAAATTCTATTACCGATCGCCGCATCATCTTTTTTCAATGTAGCTATCCGACGAACATCCAATCGAACACTTGCATAAAACTTTAATGCGTTTCCACCAGAAGTTGTTTCATTACTTGCAAAAGGCAACCCGCCGATCTTAGATCGAATTTGATTAATGAAAATCAAAACCGTCTTTGATTTATGTACAACTGGAGTCAATTTTCTTAACGCCTGTGACATTAAACGTGCTTGTAAGCCAACGTGCGCATCTCCCATGTCGCCTTCAAGTTCATTTTTAGGAACTAAAGCTGCCACAGAATCGATAACCAAAATATCAATCGCACCTGAACGAATTAACATATCAGCAATTTCAAGAGCTTGTTCGCCATAATCAGGCTGAGAGATAATCAAATCATTAACATTAACACCTACTTGTCCAGCATAGACTGGATCCATAGCATGTTCAGCATCAATAAACGCACAAACCCCGCCATTTTTTTGCGCTTGAGCAATTGCATGCAACGTCAATGTTGTCTTACCAGACGCTTCTGGGCCATACACCTCAATGATACGTCCACGAGGAAAGCCACCTACGCCCAATGCATCATCGATTAATAAAGAGCCAGTTGAAATAACTTCAATCGCTTCAATAGCTTTCTGGCCAAAAAGCATTACTGAGCCTTTGCCGCACTGCTTTTCAATTTGTGCAAATGTAACTTCAAGCGCCTTGCGCTTGTCAGTATCAAAGTGAGCAAACCCGGTCGATTCTCTCTTTGGTGCAATTTTTTGTGTCATATTTTCTCTACTAATTTAAATATATTTTATGATTGTAAAACTTTTGTATTATAAACTATCGTAGCATTTTTTTCTAAATATGCAATAAAAGCTTCCAGCGTCATCTCCTTCAACCCTTCATAGGCCAAAGCAAACGCCTTTGTTTTTTCAGTAGAAGCTTCAGGATAAACTTCACCCTCTTGGGATTCAATCATCTGTACAACGTAATACGCCTTCTCATCATGATGACGAAGCGCCTGTTTTTTAGAATCCAAAAGTAACATTTTTTCTGAAATATCTTTATGCGATTTTAATTCTTTCTTCAGATCTTTTTCGGTAAGCAAACCGGTTTCTCGATAGGAAGAAGCATCCAACTCCTTCATAGAAGCTCCCTCTAAAACCTGTTGATGCGCTTGACGAGCTAATACTTGTACGCGCTTGCGAGCTTCTTGAGCACTATATGCTGCAAGAACCTGATCACGTACTTTATTGAATGAAGGAACTGTAGATGGATTAATTTTTTTTACCTGAAAGAGAACTATTGAGTCTTTATCTTGTAAAGAATTTACCGATCCTTCACGAAGCCCTTTTGCAAAAGCAGCGCCAGAAAGTCGTGCTTCAATGCCTTGCTTTTGATCAACATTTTTCTTTTGTGTAAGATCAATCTCTTTCCATGACTCAGCTGTCAATCCTTTAACCATTTCATCGAGCGATGCGGGATCATTTTTTGATGCACGTACAATGTTACGAACCTGAGCTGATAATTGTCGATTTCCTTGTTCTTTTTTTAAACGACTTACAATCTCACCAGACACTTCTGAAAGCGGTTGAACAACGGCTTCAATGCGATCTTCAAGCTGAAGGATTACAAAACCTTCTTTGGTTTCGATTAATTCACTCACATCACCTTTTTCTTTCAAACGAAATGCGATGCGACGAATGTTTTCAGGAAGATCACCTTTTTTAAAAAACCCAATCAAGCCGCCTTTTTTTCCTTTTTCTGCAGTTCGTGCATGTTGTTGCGCAAATTCTACAAAGCGGCCTGGCTCAGCTTTAACGAGAGCTAATATTTCTGCTGCGCGATTCTGCGCTGTTTCATCTTTTGCGATAAAAATTTCACGAACTGATACATCAGGTGATTTTGAAAAAAATTTATTTTTATATTTTTCATAAAAAGCTTCTATCTCTTCATCTGAAAACTGTAATTTTTTGGTATAATCATCAAACGAAATCTCAACATAGCGAACTGATCTTTCTTCTGCAGCTCGATACGATTCTTGATGTGCTTGAAAAAAAGCTTTCAATTGATCATCGGAGATAGTCTCTTTTTCTATTTCTTTTTGAGCATCTTTATACAAAAAAGTACCAATTACATATTTTTTTTTTGCATGTCGCTTTGCCCAATCCGCACGCGTCAACCAATCTGGTTTAACCACACTCGCATACAAGGCATTATATAAAAACGATTGTAAAAGTGTTTGCTCTTGCATTTTTTCAAATTCTGCTATTGATAAGCCCTGTGAGCGAGTATATTCAGCATACGCAACAAGATTGATACTTCCGTCTTGCTGTATCAAATAGGCTGGCAGACTGTTCATAATCTCAGATGAAACAAATTCGTCGTTTAATCGAGCTCCAGCAATATGTGCCTCTTGCACTAAAATCTCTTTTTGGATCATTTTTTTAAGAACAACTTCTTGATTTAACGGCGCTTCTGGTTTACGTCCCAAATATTGAGCAATAATATTACGCATAGCCTGCTCTTGCATCATGCCCCTTTGAAAGTCATGCGCAGTAATTTCTGAACCATTTACGGTCACAATTGCTGTTTCACGAGCTCCTTTTGGCACTCGACTAAAATAACTTGCTCCAATCGCTATGAAAACGATCCATAAAAGAAAATTCCAACTTTTTAATTCTTGACGCAAAAATTTATTCATTATAAGTTCCTTTTTGATAAAAAACTAACTTTCTGAACTGTTTTTACAAGATACCGCATTTTTTTCAAAAAAAAAAGAAATAAAATGGTATTTTTACCCATAAACAAAAAACATAGATTTTTATCGTTTTTATATAATTCCATCCCATATTTTTATACAAAAACTGAAAGCATGCTAAAATCCATTTGTTTAATTGTTTTTTTTCCAATAGAATAATAAAAGAAGAATATATAAAATATAAACTTATGGTATCACTGTCGGGTAAATAAGGGCGTAACAATAATGAAACAGAAAAGTAACATAATTTTCTTTTTCTATCTTGTATGTGGTGGATCTCTCTTCCAGATGCAGCCATTGTCATGCGCAAGCGCGAAAGATCCTGAAAAACCTCAATCATTATATGTTGTTGATATTGCAAATCAAGTGATTGATAGTTCACTTGATGGTGATTTAATTTTAACTAAATATATGAACGACGAATCTTTGACGACAGAAGAAGAAACCACTTATATAAATTCTCTTGCCTCAAGTATTCAAAAGCATGCTACTCAGGTAAAATATTTTTGCCTTGAACAAAAAATCTCCTTACAAGAATATTTCAATAGAATTGATGCCTTACCTTCTCTGGATGCGTTAAGAGAAAAATTAAACTTCAATTTTTCTGATATACATGAATCATTTTTAAATCAATATTCAAAAGAAATTCAAATATCTATTCATGCTGCTCAAAAAGAAGAAATCAAACTTGAAAAAGATCGTATCAAAATAGAAAATAATATAGATTATATTCTTACCAATAAAATACAAAAAGAAATGCAAATCCAGGTCGATGAATTAAAAAAAAAATATCAGATATTATTATCACATACACCTCCTCATTTGTATTCAAAAATAAAAAGAGAAATAATC
>JACCDH010903643.1_pt1 | contig 19126 bp, 12 predicted proteins | sample 7442481 | NCBI WGS metagenome assembly JACCDH01 (sample SAMN15323433, study PRJNA562643) | freshwater metagenome | isolation source: river surface water | place: USA:Blue River Watershed | collected 2017-08-15 | reverse complement strand
TGATAATTGTCGTGGGCGTTTCATCTGTTTATAATATTTGTTTTTTATTGGAAGATGGAACGGCTATAATCATATTGGTGTGTGTCAATGATAATTGTCGTGGGCGTTTCATCTGTTTATAATATTTGTTTTTTATTGGAAGATGGAACGCCTGAAATCCTATTTATGAGAGTCATTGATAATAGTCACAGGCGTTTCATTTTTTTGTTGTTGTTATTAATAAGTAAACGGATAAACGCTGATTCCTTATGCGAAAACGCCTATAAAAACAGATTTTATCTTTATGTTTGAATTGAGTGAATATTTCATTTTTTTGACATTCGTATCCTCTGTGCTCCCTTTTATAAAATCTTTTTCATTGTTGCTGATTTATTCTTGCTTTCCTCCCACTCTTTTTCAGGAATGCTTTCCTTTGTGATGCCGCAACCCATAAATAAATGAGCTTTAGCCTTATCAATTTCCATAGAGCGCAAATTTACGAACAAATCGGTTTTGTCACCTATATTTAATTCACCTAAAAAACCGGTGTAAAAAGTACGGTCATACTTTTCGTTATTCAAGATAAATGCTTTAGATTTATCCTTCGGAAATCCACAAACTGCAGGAGTTGGATGCAATAATTGAATGAGTTGTTGCAAACTCGAATTCGAATTCAAAATCCCTGAAATATCTGTTTTGATGTGCCAAATACTTCCTGCTTTTATACTATACGGTTTTGAAACCACCAGTTCCGAAGCTACATTTTTTAGTTTTTCTACTATATAATCGGTGACATATTGTTGTTCTTCTTGTTCTTTTTTTGGCCAAAAAACTTCATTTGAGCCTGTATCTTTTTGAGTACCGGCCAAAGCAATCGTTTCAAATGTACTGTCATTCGTTTTCAATAATTGCTCGGGGGTTGCTCCTAGCCAAGTTCCAACTTTTGGATGATGGAAACAATACACAAAGGTGGATGAATACAATTGAACCAAGTTTTCGAAAGCGGCAATAATATCAAAATCGATTATATCAAATGTTTCTTTTCTAGATAAAACAACTTTTTTAAATTCGTTATTTTCAATAGCAAGAATTCCTTTTTTAACCAAGTTTTCGAAATTAAACTTAGTGATTTCATCTGATAAATTATTCAGCTTATCCGGAATTACAATCTCCTTTTTTTGAAAAAAGGCATTCATTATTTTGGACTCATTTTTGGGAATCAAAAAAGTTTTAGTTCCATCAAAAGAAGCAAAAACGAACCCACTTTTAGTAAAATCTGTTGTGGAAAAAAGGGTGTCGTTTTTCTGAAAAAGACCTATAATATTGGTATCGTTTGGTTTTTTATAAAGTACAAAAGGAAGATTTTGAGCTAAATGATTCTTGGATTTATCAATAAATAGTTTCATTATCAGTCTTTACTTTTTCTTTTTGGCAAAATCATCGTAGTCAATTTACAGATCGAAATTAGTGATTCTTTTTCATCTGTAATTCTAATTTCCCATAAGTGAATACTACTGCCTTGGTGAATAATTCTTGCCGTTGCTGTTAGCAGACCGTTGCGTTTTGCTTTGACATGATTGGCCGAGATTTCGATTCCACGAACTTCACTTTGTTCACCGTTTACAAATAAAAATGATGCAGCACTTCCTACGCTTTCAGCCAAAGCTACGGTTGCTCCACCATGCAATAATCCCATTGGTTGGTGGACTGAAGGATTTACAGGCATTGTTGCTACTAAAAAATCAGGACCAGCATCGGTATATTTGATATTAAGTGTTTGCATCAAAGTATTTTTGGAAATAGAATTGCAGTAATGAAGCATTTTTTCTTTGTCGAATGTCATAAATTTTGGTTTAAAAATGTAAAATTAGATAAAAGACAGTAAAACAAATGTTAATCTAACTTCAAATTTTAATTTCCTTCTGTAATTACCATTAGAATTTCCTATTTTTACAAAAAATTAAATCAAAATGCGTCAGTTTACTTTTTTGTTTTTTATTGGAATGCTTATTGCTCTTAGTTCTTGTCGAACTGATTTTGAAACGGTAGCAAGTACAGGAAATTTAAAATTTTCTAGAGATACGATCTACTTAGATACTGTTTTTACTAACATTGGCTCGAGTACTTACTCCTTGAAAGTATATAATGAAAGTAATGATGACATAACTATTCCAACTATTCAATTAGGAAAAGGGCTTAATTCGAAATACAGAATGACCGTTGATGGAACACAGGGTAATCAAGGAAAGGTTTTTAATAATGTCAATCTTTTGGCTAAAGATAGCTTGTATATTTTTATTGAAACTACTGCTAATATTGCCGATGCCAATCCGTCTAATTTTCTGTACACAGATCAAATTTTATTTGATGGTGGCACCAATCTTCAAAAAGTAGAGTTAGTGACCCTTATTCAAGATGCTATTTTTCTATACCCAGAAAAATTTGCAGATGGTACCACTGAAACACTTCCAATAGGCGATGAAGAAATTTATGGTTTTTATTTAGACGAAAATGATCCTGTACATGGCAATGAATTAAAATTTACCAAGCAAAAACCGTATGTAATTTATGGTTATGCGGCAGTTCCTTCTGGAAAAACTGTCACTTTTGATCCCGGAGCGAGAGTCCATTTTCATGAAAATTCAGGACTTATTTTAGCTACAAATGCTTCATTAAATGTAAATGGAACCAATTCTTCAACAGATAAATTAGAGAACGAAGTGATTTTTGAAGGAGATCGATTGGAACCTGATTTCTCAGATATTCCCGGACAGTGGGGTACCATTTGGCTTACCGACGGAAGTACCAATCATAAAATCAATCATTTAACGATAAAAAACGCTGCGATTGGTTTGTTGATTCAAAACAATGACGGAACAACTGTAGATATAAAAAATACCCAAATTTACAATTCTTCTAATTATGGGATTCTAGGACAAACAGCTAAAATTAAGGGAGAAAATTTGGTTATCAATACTGCAGGATTAGGGAGTTTGGCCTGTACTTATGGTGGCGATTATAAATTTACACATTGTACTTTTAATAACAATTGGCCTAGTTCAAGTCAAGTGGCGGTTTTATTGAATAATTATTATACTGGAGCCACTCCTGAAGTTAAAGATTTGAAGGCCGCCACATTTAATAATTGCATTATTTATGGTTCCTATTCCAACGAAATGATTTTAAAAAAGAAAGATGGTGCTATGTTTCAATACCAGTTTAACAATTGTTTGATTAAGTTTGATAATAATTCGAATCAATATGCCAATGACCCTTTGTACCAATTCTCTTCAGACCCAGTTCATTATAATGCGATACTGTTAAATAAAGATCCGAAATTTTTAAAAATAGCTGATAATAAACTGAATATTGACGAAACTTCAGCAGCTTTCGCCAAAGGAAATGCGACTTATCTTCTTCCGTTGGATATTATAGGAAACACTAGAACTTTACCTCCAGATTTGGGTGCTTATCAAAACAAACCTTTTCCTAAATAATTTCACCTACCTTAAAATTAGCGTTTTTTTGCTCTTCCTAACTTTTTAAACTAAATTTGCAGCGCAAGCAACAAAAACTACATTTTACAATGATTCATTTCTTTGAAAACCAAAGCAAAACAATATATGCTGTTCAAACGAGCGAAGTCGAATTATCAGCTCAAGACATTTCAAAACTCAACTGGCTTTTTGCCGATGCAAACAAAATAGAAAAATCCGTTCTGGCGGATTTTTTTGTTGGCCCTCGCGCTACAATGGTTACACCCTGGAGTACCAATGCGGTTGAGATTACTCAAAATATGGGAATTTTTGGAATCATTCGAATAGAAGAATTCCAGAGAGTAACTACTGATTATGCTGATTTCGATCCAATGCTTTCTCAAAAATATTCCGAGTTGAATCAAGATATTTTCACGATTCACATTCAACCGGAAGCCATTTTGGACATTGATGATATCTCTGCCTACAACAAATCTGAAGGATTATCTTTGAGCGATGAAGAAGTGGAATATCTATATAATCTAACTGAGAAATTAGGACGAAAACTAACTGATTCAGAAATTTTCGCTTTCTCCCAAGCCAATTCAGAGCACTGTCGTCACAAAATTTTCAACGGAACTTTTGTTATTGATGGCATTGAAAAAGAAACCTCTCTTTTCAAATTAATCAAAAAAACATCTCAGGAAAATCCCAACGAAATTGTATCGGCTTACAAAGACAACGTAGCTTTTGTAAAAGGACCAAGAGTACAGCAATTTGCTCCCAAAACCGCCGACAAACCTGATTTTTACGAAATAAAAGAATTTGATTCGGTTATTTCTTTAAAAGCAGAAACCCATAATTTCCCAACTACTGTAGAGCCATTTAACGGAGCTGCAACAGGTTCTGGTGGAGAGATTAGAGATAGATTAGCAGGCGGACAAGGTTCGTTGCCAATGGCAGGAACTGCGGTTTATATGACATCGTATTCTCGTTTGAAGCCCTTCGACTCCACTCAGGGTGAAAAACCTTGGGAAAATGGAATGAAAGAAAGAAAATGGTTGTACCAAACGCCTATTGATATCTTGATAAAAGCATCAAACGGAGCGTCTGATTTTGGAAATAAATTCGGTCAACCACTTATTACTGGTTCTATTTTGACATTCGAACACGAAGAAAACGCAACAACCAACCCTGTCAGGGTTCAAAACCCTGACAGGGTTTCTAGAAAATTAGGTTACGATAAAGTAATCATGCAAGCGGGAGGAATTGGTTACGGAAAACTGGATCAAGCCATTAAACACAAACCTCAAGAAGGTGACAAAATTGTTATCCTTGGTGGTGAAAATTATAGAATTGGAATGGGTGGAGCGGCTGTTTCCTCTGCCGATACTGGAGCGATGAGCTCCGGAATCGAGTTGAACGCGGTGCAACGTTCGAACCCTGAAATGCAAAAACGAGCTGCCAATGCCATTCGTGGTTTGGTGGAAAGCGACCACAATCCAATTGTTTCCATCCACGATCATGGAGCTGGCGGACACTTGAACTGTCTTTCGGAATTGGTGGAAGAAACGGGTGGATTGATTGATTTGGATAAATTGCCTGTGGGAGACCCTACCCTTTCGGTAAAAGAAATTATTGGTAATGAATCTCAGGAACGAATGGGATTGGTTATTGGCAAGGCAGCCATTGATTTACTTCAAAAAATTGCGGATCGCGAACGCTCTCCAATGTATCAAGTGGGTGACGTTACAGCCGATCACCGCTTTACTTTTAAATCAAAATCGACAGGTTTAAAACCAATGGATTTTGCCTTAGAAGATTTCTTCGGAAGTTCGCCTAAAACCGTAATGACAGACAAAACCATCCATTACAACTATCCAGCATTGGAATATGATGTGAAAAATATTTCTACTCATTTGGAGCAAGTATTGCAATTGGAAGCCGTTGCCTGTAAAGACTGGCTGACCAACAAAGTCGATCGTTGCGTAGGTGGAAAAGTAGCTAAACAACAATGTGCAGGGCCTTTGCAATTGCCTTTGAACAATTGTGGTGTTGTCGCCTTGGATTATATAGGAAAAGAAGGAATTGCCACCTCGATTGGACACTCTCCTATCGCGTCATTGATTGATCCAGTTGCAGGAACAAGAACGGCCATTGCCGAATCATTGTCGAATATCGTTTGGGCTCCCATCAAAGACGGATTGAAAGGGATTTCATTATCAGCCAACTGGATGTGGGCTTGTAAAAACGAAGGCGAAGATGCTCGTTTGTACGCTGCCGTTGAAGCTTGTTCTGAATTTGCCATCGAATTGGGAATCAACATTCCAACTGGAAAAGATTCGCTGTCGATGAAACAAAAATATCCAAACGACGAAGTAATTGCGCCGGGAACGGTCATCATATCCGCAGCTGGAAATTGTATCGACATCAGAAAAGTAGTAGAACCTGTTTTGCAAAAAGACGGAGGTTCCATCTATTATATCAACCTATCTCAAGATAATTTTAAACTAGGTGGTTCTTCATTGGCACAAACCTTGAATTCAATTGGAAACGAAGCCCCAACTATCAAAGACGCTGCTTTTTTCAAAAACGCATTCAATACAATTCAAGAATTGATTTTAGACAATCAAATTTTGGCAGGTCACGATATTGGAAGCGGTGGATTGATTACTACTTTATTGGAAATGTGTTTTAGCCCCCTAGCCCCCGAAGGGGAAAATCCAGCGCAGGAAGCAGGTATGAAAATTGATTTCTCCGTTTTCGATGAAAAAGATTTGGTTAAAATATTATTTTCAGAAAATATTGGATTTGTAATTCAAGCTAAAAATGATAGTATTGTTGAAAATACTCTAAATGTTAAATCGGTTTCCTTTTCTAAAATCGGAACGGTTACTGCTACGGGGACTCTTGATCTTGGACATTTGACTTTCGACATAAAAAAATACAGAGACATTTGGTTTAAAACCTCCTTCTTGTTAGATCAAAAACAAGCCAAAAACGGAACCGCTCAGGCTCGTTTCGATAATTACAAAAATCAAGCGTTAAACTATACTTTTCCAACTCATTTTACAGGAAAAGCACCTGTAATTGACAACTCAAAACCAAGACCAAAAGCAGCCGTCATCCGTGAAAAAGGAAGTAATTCCGAACGTGAAATGGCAAATGCCATGTATTTAGCCGGTTTTGATGTGAAAGATGTTCATATGACCGATTTGATTTCGGGACGCGAAAATCTGGAAGATATTCAATTTATTGGAGCAGTTGGTGGATTCTCTAATTCGGATGTTTTGGGCTCTGCCAAAGGTTGGGCTGGAGCGTTTTTATATAATGAAAAAGCCAAAACTGCTTTAGACAATTTCTTCAAAAGAGAAGATACTTTATCAGTTGGAATTTGTAACGGTTGTCAATTGTTGATGGAATTGGAAAAAATCAATCCAGAACACGAGGTACACGGAAAAATGTTGCACAACGACAGCCACAAACATGAAAGCATCTTTACATCAGTAACGATTCAAGAAAATAAATCGGTGATGTTGTCCACATTGGCAGGAAGTACTTTGGGAGTTTGGGTTTCGCACGGTGAAGGGAAATTCCATTTACCAATGGGAGAAGAAAACTACAACATCGTGGGGAAATATGGTTACGACAGCTATCCGGCTAATCCTAATGGTTCTGACTTTAATACGGCAATGCTGTGCGATACAACAGGAAGACATTTGGTGATGATGCCACACATTGAGCGTTCGACTTTTCAATGGAACTGGGCGAATTATCCAAAAGACAGAAACGACGAAGTTTCCCCTTGGCACGAAGCTTTTGTTAATGCAAGATTGTGGATTGAGAAACATTAAAATGTAATATCGTTCTTCGAAAAGAAGATTTATACAACCTTAAAGAACAGTTTGACAAACTCACGACTTTGGGTAGAAAGGGAGAAACTAAAACCCAGTTTTAAATCGAAACATTATAAAGTTTCTCGAAGAATGAAAAAAATTTGTGATCTAAAACAAGTACTTACTCATTGCATTATAGATGTGAATTTTGAAATTTACAACTGAAAAAATCTTAAATATCTCATTAAAATTAGGAGTTTATTAATTTAAACTCCTAATTTTATTAAATTTATTATATAAATCAGATTTTTTACTATTTTGCATTAAATTAATACTAACAAAATGACCGAAATCACCCGATTATTTGACTTTCCATATTTCCAATTAGAGCATTACATCATTCAGGATGCGTTGGTTACCAAGTATAATGGTGTTTGGGTAAAAACTTCCACTGAAGAATATATTGCAAAAGCCAATGCCATTTCAAGAGCACTATTGCGATTGGGAGTACAACAAGACGATAAAATTGCTGTTATTTCAACCACTAATAGAACCGAATGGAACATAATGGACATAGGAGTTTTGCAAATTGGAGCACAAAATGTTCCCATCTATCCCACAATTTCAGAAACGGATTACGAATATATATTGAATCATTCCGGTTCGACCTACTGCTTTGTATCGGATGCCGAAGTCTTGCGAAAAATTAATCTTATAAAATCCAATCTTCCCAATCTAAAAGATGTGTTTTCGTTTGATGAAATCGAAGGTTGCAAAAATTGGAAAGAACTACTCGTCATTGGTGAAGACCAAAGCAATCAAGATGTTGTCGAAGACCGAAAAAACAATGTCAAACCAGAAGATTTAGCAACAATTATATATACATCTGGAACCACAGGCAAACCCAAAGGAGTGATGCTCTCAAACAACAATATTGTTTCCAATGTATTGGACAGCGCTCCAAGAATTCCTTTCGAAAAAGGAAAAAGTCGCGCTATGAGTTTCTTACCCATTTGTCATATTTTTGAAAGAATGGTTTTGTATTTGTACCAATACTATGGAGTTTCTATTTATTTTGGAGAATCTATCGAAAAAATTAGTGACAACATCAAAGAAGTACAGCCTAGTGTAATGACTGTGGTTCCAAGACTTATTGAAAAAGTGTATGATAAAATATATTCGAAAGGACTAGAATTACAAGGAATTAAAAGAAAATTATTTTTTTGGGCTTTAGAATTAGGATTACAATTTGAACCCTATGGAGCTAACGGATTTTGGTATGAATTCAAATTAAAAATAGCAAGAAAACTTATATTTAGTAAATGGAAAGAAGGTTTGGGGGGAAATTTAGATTTATTGGTTTCTGGAAGTGCTGCTTTGCAACCTAGACTTGCAAGAATATTTGCTGCCGCAGAAATGCCAGTTGTTGAAGGATACGGATTAACTGAAACATCTCCAGTTATTGCAGTTAATGATATGAGAAACTTTGGTTTCAAAGTGGGAACAGTTGGGAAATTAATAAATAATGTAGAAGTAAAAATAGCTGAAGATGGGGAAATCCTTTGTAAAGGTCCCAACGTAATGATGGGGTATTATAAAGATGAAGTTTTGACTAACGAAGCCCTTTGCGATGGTTATTTTCATACGGGGGACATTGGTGAATTTGACAGCGAGGGATTTCTTAAAATTACAGATCGAAAGAAAGAAATGTTTAAAACCTCTGGAGGAAAATACATTTCACCACAATTATTGGAAAATGTGATGAAACAATCTCGTTTTATTGAGCAAATTATGGTTATAGGTGATGGACAAAAAATGCCAGCTGCTTTTATTCAACCTAATTTTGAGTATGTAAAGACTTGGGAGAAGTTACACGGAATAAAAGTAGGAACCACCAATGAAGAAATTATTTCAAATCCAAAAGTAATTGAACGTATTAAGGAAGAAGTCGATAATCTAAATGAAAAATTTGGCAATTGGGAAAAAATTAAACGCTTCGAATTAACTCCTGATATATGGTCTATTGATGGTGGACACCTCACACCTACACTAAAATTAAGAAGAAAAATAGTAATGGAAAAATACATTGATTTATTCCATAAAATTTACAATTAAAGAAAATCAATATTAATACAAGCACCTCCATATAGAGGTGTTTTTTTTTTATTCTTTTAATTCATTTTTTATGACAAATCTTATTAACAATACAAAAAATAAAAAGTTAATAATTTTTAACCTTTATAATTAAGATAATATCAAAATTTTAATACTTTTATTGAATTAACCATTTAAAACCAATAAATTATGAATGCAAAAAATTTTTTAATTTCAGGTATTGTGGGTGGTATTGTAAACTTTCTTTTAGGATGGTTACTTTACGGGATTATTTTTGAAAGTCAATTCCCGGTTACTGGCGAAATGAATATGACAATGATTGCCTTAGGCAGCCTAGTTGGAGGTTTATTCGTTGCATATATTTTTGCAAAATGGGCGCACATTTCAAATTGGAAAACAGGATTACAAGCTGGAGCTGTAATTGGATTGTTTCTAGCATTGTATTATGATTTTTATTATAATGCAATGAAATCAAATGCTGATATCGATTGGCAAAATATGGGATTAGATATCGTTATAACTATTGTAATGACTTCATTAACTGGAGCGGTGATTGCATTTGTACTTGATAAAATGAAATAATTTCACTATCTATACTTTTAAGACTCCTCAAGAAATTGAGGAGTTTTTTTATGTCAATAACTAAATTTTTAAAATAATTAAAATTTATTATGCATGCATAGTATTTTTTTATTATATTTGAAATTCTTAACTATATGCGTTACCTCATAACGATATTGTAAAAAAGACACCATAGATGAAAGACAAAACAATAGACTATATCCTTCGTGCGACTTGGCAATCAGTAGCCAGAATGTACAACGATGAAGCATCAAAGTATGGCGCTACAATGGCAACAGGTTTTACTTTGCTAAGTATTGATAAAGAAGGAGGAACGCCTTCAACAGCCTTAGGTCCGAAGATGGGAATGGAAGCAACAAGCTTAACAAGAACCTTAAAAAACATGGAAAAAAAAGGGTTAATCTACAAAAAACCAAACCCAATTGACGGTCGTGGTGTATTGATATACTTAACCGAATTTGGAAAAGAAAAAAGAGAATTGTCAAAGAAAACAGTACTTATATTTAATGAAGCCATAAGACAAAATGTGCCGGCGGATAAACTCCAGAATTTTATTGAAGTTTCTGAAATAATCAACGAATTAATTTATGAAAAGAAAATATTTTAGAAGAAAAAAGAAAATAGATAATATCTTATTTTTTTTCAACTATAAACCATAATCACAAAACTATAAACAGTTTACAATGAAACGATCTATTAAAAAAGTAGCAGTAATCGGATCCGGAATTATGGGATCTGGCATTGCTTGTCATTTTGCTAACATTGGAGTCGAAGTGCTACTTTTGGACATTGTTCCAAGCGAGCTTACCGATGCTGAAGTTATAAAAGGATTGACTCTTAACAGCAAAATGGTTCGCAACCGATTGGTTAACGAACATTTTCAAAATGCTTTAAAATCAAAGCCCTCCCCTATTTATCATCAGAAATTTGCTAGTAGAATTAAAACTGGAAATACCACCGATGATATTGCTAAAATTGCTCATGTAGATTGGATTGTTGAAGTTGTTGTAGAGCGTTTGGACATTAAAAAAATGGTTTTTGAACAAATCGAAAAATACCGCAAACCAGGAACTTTAATTACCTCAAATACCTCAGGAATTCCGATACATTTTATGAGCGAAGGACGAAGCGAAGATTTTCAGAAACACTTTTGCGGAACGCACTTTTTCAATCCTGCGCGTTACTTAAAATTATTCGAAATTATTCCAGGCCCACAAACTTCAACTGAAGTTTTAGACTTTCTTACTTTATATGGAGAAAAATTTTTGGGCAAAACTTCGGTTTTAGCCAAAGATACTCCTGCTTTTATTGGAAACCGAATAGGAATTTACGGTATCCAAAGTTTATTTCACTTAGTCAAAGAATTAGGATTAACCATCGAAGAGGTAGATAAACTAACCGGACCAGTCATTGGTAGACCCAAATCAGCGACTTTCAGAACGGTTGATGTGGTTGGTTTGGATACGTTGGTTCACGTTGCTAATGGAATTTACGAAAACTGTCCAAAAGATGAACAACACGAATTATTCAAATTACCGGATTTCATCGACAAAATGATGGAAAATAAATGGCTGGGAAGTAAAACAGGCCAAGGTTTTTATAAAAAAGAAGGAAGAGACATTCTTTCATTAGACTTGGATACATTGAAATATCGTCCTGCCAAAAAAGCCTCTTTTGCCACATTGGAATTAACCAAAACTATTGATAAACCCATTAATCGGTTCAAGATTTTGATAAAAGGGAAAGACAAAGCCGGCGAATTTTACAGAAGAAGTTTTGCAGCAATGTTTGCTTATGTTTCGAATAGAATTCCTGAAATATCAGACGAATTATACAAAATCGACGATGCAATGAAAGCCGGTTTTGGTTGGGAAAATGGTCCTTTCGAAATTTGGGATGCCATAGGAGTTGCCAAGGGAATGGAAATGATTAAAGATGAAGGTTTGAGTTCACCTGCTTGGGTGAGTGAAATGTTAGGTTCTGGAAGTTCAAGTTTTTATTCAATTAAAGAGGGAGCCACTTATTTCTATAATATTCCTAATAAAACAAAAACAAAAGTTCCCGGACAAGATGCTTTTATCATCCTGAACAATATTCGCGAAAGCAAAAAAGTATGGAGCAACAGTGGCGCTATCATTCAGGATTTAGGAGATGGAATTTTGAATTTAGAATTCCAATCCAAGATGAACACCATTGGTGGTGATGTTTTGCAAGCCATTAATAAAGCCATTGATTTATCCGAAAAAGAATATCAAGGTTTGGTTATTGGAAATCAAGGAGCAAACTTCTCAGTGGGTGCCAATATTGGAATGATATTTATGATGGCTGTCGAACAAGAATACGAAGAGCTGAATATGGCCATCAAAATGTTTCAGGACACGATGATGCGCGTGCGTTATTCTGGAATTCCGGTAGTGGTCGCACCTCACGGAATGACTTTAGGTGGCGGTTGCGAGATGAGTATGCACGCCGATAAAGTGGTTGCTGCCGCAGAAACATATATAGGATTGGTTGAATTTGGAGTTGGAGTAATTCCAGGAGGTGGCGGATCGAAAGAAATGGCTTTACGAGCTTCCGATTTATTCCGTAAAAACGATGTGGAACTGAATGTTCTACAAGAATATTTTCTGACTGTGGCTATGGCCAAAGTTTCGACTTCGGCTTATGAAGCCTTTGATTTAGGAGTTTTACAACACGGGAAAGATGTGGTTGTAGTTAACAAAGACCGTCAAATTGCCGAAGCCAAAAAACACGCTTTGCTACTAGCAGAGGCAGGTTATACTCAACCTATTCGCAGAAACGATGTGAAAGTTTTGGGAAAACAAGCTTTGGGAATGTTCTTGGTTGGAACCGACCAAATGGAAGCTGGAAAATACATCTCGGAACACGATAAGAAAATTGCCAACAAACTAGCTTATGTAATGGCGGGTGGCGATTTATCCGAACCAACATTAGTGAGTGAGCAGTATTTATTGGATATCGAAAGAGAAGCATTTTTATCACTTTGCACAGAGAGAAAAACATTGGAAAGAATCCAGTTTATGTTGACGAAGGGGAAACCGTTGAGAAACTAACCCCCCTATCCCCCAAAGGGGGAACTCTCAAAAATTATAACTACCGATTTCGTAATATTATTAAAAGTTCTTCCAATAATTTTAAAAATAATATATCACATTTTCATAAAAAGATGTGATTTAAAATCCTATTTACCCCTAATAGGAATTCCCCCTTCGGGGGTTAGGGGGCATATTTATGAAAACAGCCTATATAGTAAAAGCATACAGAACCGCCGTTGGAAAAGCACCAAAAGGCGTATTTCGTTTCAAACGTCCTGATGAATTGGCAGCCGAAACCATTCAGTTTATGATGAATGAATTGCCGGATTTTGACAAAAAACGTATTGATGACGTAATAGTAGGAAATGCCATGCCTGAAGCAGAACAAGGATTGAATATGGGACGATTGATTTCTTTAATGGGATTGAAAATCGAAGATGTTCCTGGTGTAACGGTCAACAGATATTGTGCTTCAGGTTTAGAAACTATCGGACTGGCTACCGCCAAAATACAATCCGGAATGGCAGATTGTATCATTGCCGGTGGTGCCGAAAGTATGAGTTTTATTCCGATGGGAGGCTACAAACCAACTCCTGATTATGCAGTTGCAGCAGCTGGACATGAAGATTATTATTGGGGAATGGGATTGACTGCCGAAGCAGTTGCCAAACAATTTAACATTTCGAGAGCCGACCAAGATGAGTTTGCTTTTCAATCACATAATAAAGCCTTGAAAGCACAAGCAGAAGGCAAATTTGACAATCAAATTGTTCCAATAAATATTGAGCAAACTTTTGTTAATGAAAATGGTAAAAAGGATACCAAATCCTATATCGTCAATAAAGATGAAGGCCCAAGAGCAGGAACATCGATTGAAGCATTATCAGGATTACGTCCAGTTTTCGCAGCTGACGGAAGTGTTACGGCAGGAAATTCCTCACAAATGAGCGATGGAGCCGCTTTCGTTTTGATTATGAGTGAAGAAATGGTCAAAGAATTAAACCTCACTCCTATTGCCCGTTTGGTCAACTTTGCATCTGCTGGAGTGGAACCAAGAATTATGGGAATTGGTCCAGTAAAAGCCATTCCAAAAGCCTTAAAGCAAGCTGGATTGCAATTGAAAGATATTGATTTAATCGAATTGAACGAAGCGTTTGCCTCTCAATCATTGGCAGTAATTCGAGAACTAGGTTTAAATCCTGAAATAGTAAATGTAAACGGAGGCGCAATTGCTTTGGGGCATCCTTTGGGTTGTACAGGAGCAAAATTGTCTGTTCAACTATTCGACGAAATGAAAAGACGTGGGAACAAATATGGGATTGTAAGTATGTGCGTGGGAACTGGTCAAGGAAGTGCGGGGATTTACGAATTATTAGCCCCCTAACCCCCAAAGGGGGAACTCTCAACAAATAAAATAATTTAAATAATAATAACATTCCCTCTAACAATCCCCCTTTGCGGGTTTAGAGGGCTTAAAACCCTACTTACCCCTAGTAGGAATTCCCCCCTTGGGGGTTAGGGGGCTGATATGGCAGATAAAACACGCGGTGGGCAATTCATCGTAAAAGAAACAAAATGCGAAGATATCTTCACACCCGAAGATTTCAATGAGGAGCAATTAATGATGCGTGATTCTGTAAAGGAATTTGTAGACAAAGAAATTTGGCCTAACAAGGAGCGTTTCGAGAAGAAAGATTACGCTCTTACAGAAGAAACTATGCGAAAAGCTGGAGATTTAGGCTTCTTAAGCGTAGCAGTTCCTGAAGCTTACGGCGGAATGGGAATGGGATTCGTAAATACCGTTTTGGTTTGTGATTACATTTCGGGAGCAACGGGATCTTTTTCAACGGCTTTTGGTGCACATACTGGAATTGGAACAATGCCAATTACACTTTATGGAACTGAAGAACAAAAACAAAAATACGTTCCAAAACTAGCCTCAGGTGAATGGTTTGGAGCTTATTGCTTGACAGAACCGGGTGCTGGTTCGGATGCAAATTCCGGAAAAACAAAAGCAGTTTTGTCTGATGATGGAAAATATTATTCTATCACTGGTGGAAAAATGTGGATTTCTAACGCAGGCTTTTGTTCTTTATTTATTGTTTTTGCACGTATTGGAGACGATAAAAACATTACTGGTTTCATTGTAGAAAATGACCCAAATAACGGAATTACAATGGGTGAAGAAGAACATAAATTAGGAATTCGAGCTTCATCCACGCGTCAGGTTTTCTTTGCAAACACTAAAGTTCCTGTTGAAAATATGCTTTCTGAAAGAGGAAACGGTTTTAAAATTGCGATGAATGCCTTGAATGTGGGACGAATCAAATTGGCCGCAGCCTGTTTGGACGCACAACGAAGAGTAACAACCGGAGCCGTAAAATATGCTAATGAAAGAGTGCAATTTAATACCTCAATTTCACAATTTGGAGCTATTCGATATAAATTGGCCGAAATGGCCACTTCTTGTTATGCTGGTGAAAGTGCCACATATAGAGCTGCAAAAGACATTGAAGATAGAATCTCAACTAGAGAATCTGAGGGAACTTTACATCAAGAAGCAGAATTGAAAGGAGTTGAAGAATTTGCCATAGAATGTTCCATTTTAAAAGTTGCGGTTTCAGAAGATGTTCAAAACTGTTCCGATGAAGGAATCCAGATTTTTGGCGGAATGGGTTTCTCCGAAGATACTCCTATGGAAAGTGCTTGGAGAGATGCGAGAATTGCAAGAATTTATGAAGGTACGAACGAAATCAATAGAATGTTATCCGTAGGAATGTTAATTAAAAAGGCATTCAAAGGTCATGTTGATTTATTAGGGCCAGCCACAAAAGTTCAGGAAGAATTGATGGGAATTCCATCATTTGACACTCCTGATTATTCGGAATTATTTTCTGAGGAAAAAGAAATGTTGGCTAAATTGAAAAAAGCATTCCTAATGGTTGCGGGAGGTGCGGTTCAAAAATACGGTCCAGATTTAGAAGGTCATCAACAATTACTAATTGCTGCCGCCGATATTTTAATCGAAATCTATATGGCAGAATCAACCATATTAAGAACCGAAAAATTGGCAAAAAAAGTAGGCGAAGCTACCGTTCAAGAACAAATTGCCATGGCAAAATTATACTTGTACAAAGCGGTTGACGTGGTAACTCAAAAAGGGAAAGAAAGTGTCATCTCATTTGCCGAAGGCGACGAACAACGTATGATGTTAATGGGATTACGCCGTTTTACAAAATATACCAATATGCCTAATATCATTGGCTTAAGGGAATTAATTACCACAAAATTAGTAACAGAAAACGAATATTGTTTCTAATTTTTGCAACTAGTTTAACTAGTAAAATTTGTAAAAAAAAGAGAGGATGTTTTAAAAACTATCCTCTCTTCTTGTATAAAACCATTAGCTAAAACTAATCTTTATCCTCATTTTCTACTTGTTCTCCAGAAGTAGCATTTTGTTCAACACCTCCTGTTTCTGGAACAGCAGTCGCTCTAATTTCGGTATGACGAATTTCTCCACCTGTAGTTCCTGTTTGTTGTGCAAAAAATACTCCAATGACTGCTACAACAACTGCAATATATGAAACGAATTTAGCCTTAGCTTTATTTTTATAATTCATAAACAAACCAATAAGAGAAATCACTCCCAAAGCATATAAAACAATAGCAAGTTTCTCGGCCATTTCCTCATGCTCATGGATAATTTCTTTGCCAATTGAAGGCATATTCTCAACCATTTCCTCTGCTCCTTCTCCCGTTGCCATACTAAATGCAGCAAAAATTGCTGCTACAATAAATAAAACATATGCGGTATTTTTTACCGAGTTGCTTTTAAAAATAATTCCTGTAATTAAAATTCCTAATCCAAGAATCGTCCCGATAATAGGAAAATGGTTTACTACCAAGTGTAAGTGTGCGTCGTTCATACTGATTTTAGATGTTAGTTATTACTATTTTTTGTGAAATTATTTAAAACTAAAAAAATAGCATTTATTAATTTCTTTTAAATTATAAAGGTAACAATATTATTTTCTTAAATAAAAAATATCATAATTTAATCTGTTTATATTTATTGTTTTCATAGGTCAGATGGAACACTCATAATCATCCCCCAGTGTGTCAACAACTATTGTCATGGGTGTTTCATTTAATATATTTTAAATTATATTTTCTTTCTTTATATAAATAGGAAGCAGTAATTACATTAGCCAATGCATCTTTCGCCAATTCTTTATTCAGAGACACAGGTGTAAAAATAGTGTCTTTTTCAACTTTAAATTGTAATGGGTCTTTATAAGGTTGCATAATAATAACTTGATTACCTACTCTAAAAGCATTGATATCATTGAACTGCATCATCGCTCGGCCTTTGGTGCTTTCTGGAAGGAGAAACAAATTTCTTCCAGGCATTGGAGTACTTAAATCCATCCCAATCTTGCTCAAAAATGTGGGTTGAATATCTATCTGACTGCATAATTTTGTGTATTTTTCTCCTTTGGGGAAGTTGGGGCCAATGATTAAAGCAGGAATATGAAACTTGTGAATGGGAACCAAATGCTTTCCATAAGTTCGAGTATTATGATCTGCAATTATTACAAAAATAGTGTTTTTGTAATAGGCCTCTTTTTTGGCTATTTCAAAAAATTTACCAATGGAATAATCAGCATATTTTATTGCATTATTTACGGTGTTTTTTTGTTTGTCAAACAATTTGATTCTTCCATCTGGATATTCAAAAGGCTCATGATTTGAGGATGTAAAAACCAATGAAACAAAAGGTCTAGATTTTATTGACATAAAATAAGAATTGGCTTTTTTTAGTACATCTTCATCCGACCAACCCCAAGTTCCGTGAAAAGCAAATTCTTTAGCATCAAATTGTTCTTCGTCAATTATATGATCAAAACCATTTCCATTAAAAAATGCCCCCATATTGTCAAAATTATCCATACCTCCATAAATAAAACTAGTATCATAACCTTTTGATTTCAATAAACTGGCAATAGTATAAAAATTCGTTTGAGAGTTACTTAATTTAACCACACTTTCAGATGGAGATGGCAAAAAACCCGTAACAACAGCCTCAATGCCACGAACACTTCGGGTTCCTGTTGAATACAAATTAGTAAAAAGTAACCCTTCCTTTGTCAACTTATCAAATTCTGGAGTCAATGGCAAATCGCCCAAACAACCAACATATTCAGCTCCTAAACTTTCTTCAAGAATAATAACCACATTGTAGGGATTCTCAACTAAAGTATCCGAATGTTGAATGTGAAGTAGCGGAGATTCTTTGGCAACAAAATCGCTTTTGTTAACATTCATATATTTTTTTACCCTTGAAAAAGCTTCGGTTGAATTCATTTTGCCATAAATTTTATCGCAGTTTCCTTCATTTTTCATTGAATATATTGCAAATGCAACGGTATAAAACGAATTCAACCCCAGACAATTGGTTAATTGATCTGAAGAAAATATTGCATTACTTGAATTTATTGGTCTCTTTGAAGTTAGACTGGATCGAGCACCAAAAAACAATAAAAAAGCAATTAAAGGAAATAAAGTCAACTTGGTTTTGTATGAAACAGGAACTATTCCAAAAAGTTTTTTTCTACGATTTATCAAGATATAAATGAATCCTGCAATAAGAAAAAAAGTTACAAGTACAGATAAAAGAAAACCTTTATAAAGCATTTGAAAAACCTCTTTCGGGTAAATTAAATATTGAATAAATAATTGGTTGGGTCTAGTATCGTATTGTCCAATAAAATTTGGCGTTGCAAGCTCCAAAAACAAAATTAGAGACAAAAACAAAACAAAATATACAGTAAAAAAAACACTTATTTTATTTAAAAAAGTATCCGGTAATAAACTAACTAAAACGAATGGAATAAAAAGAATATAAGACAATAAAATCAAATCCATACGTAAACCAATTGGAAAAATAAACCAATTGACTTATCCATTTAACAAATAATTGTTTTATATGTATGCGGAGGTGTATTTATCATTCTATTCATTAGATTGTCAAAAATACTTCCCTTCATGAAACTTCTATTAAATCGATAGGTATACTCGT
>JACCDH010517274.1_pt1 | contig 19129 bp, 19 predicted proteins | sample 7442481 | NCBI WGS metagenome assembly JACCDH01 (sample SAMN15323433, study PRJNA562643) | freshwater metagenome | isolation source: river surface water | place: USA:Blue River Watershed | collected 2017-08-15 | reverse complement strand
TGATTGGTGAATGGAACAACGGCACCGGCCGTCGCAAATCAAGCGTCGCTCGCGTGTTTCTGAAAAAGGGCTCCGGCAAAATCACGATCAACGGTAAAGACATCGCCGCTTACTTCGGCCGTCAAACCTCGATCATGATTTCGAAGCAACCTCTGGTTTTGACCGGCAACGTTGAAGCGTTTGACATTCAAGTCAACGTGCACGGCGGTGGCGAATCTGGCCAAGCTGGTGCAGTGCGTCACGGCATCACCCGCGCTTTGATTGACTACGATGCAGGCCTCAAGTCTGCTCTGTCACAAGCCGGTTACGTGACTCGCGATGCTCGCGAAGTTGAACGTAAAAAGGTTGGCTTGCACTCTGCTCGCCGCCGCAAGCAGTTCAGCAAGCGTTAATCCGCTTCCTGTTTTGCCAAAGCCGCATGGGTTCGCCCTTGCGGCTTTTTTATTGGCTGGCCTTGGCGCAATGCCCCCAATGGCAATAGCGTTTCTAAGCCTTATGTGGCGCTATATCCGACTAGAGCGGTATACTTTTAGCCATTGATTCAGGAGTTCACCATGAGCGCAGTTGCCGAAAACGTCCAAACCGAAATGCCATCGCCTTTTGTCTTCACCGACAGCGCTGCTGCGAAGGTGGCTGACTTGATTGCAGAAGAAGGCAACCCTGATCTGAAACTGCGCGTATTCGTGCAAGGCGGGGGCTGCTCAGGCTTTCAATACGGCTTCACGTTTGATGAAATCGTGAACGAAGACGACACCACCATCAACAAAAACGGCGTGTCCTTGTTGGTCGATGCCATGAGCTACCAATACCTGGTGGGCGCTGAGATTGATTACAAAGAAGACTTGCAAGGCGCTCAGTTCGTCATCAAGAACCCCAACGCCACCACCACCTGTGGCTGCGGTTCGTCGTTCTCTGTGTAATTGCTGAAGAGACGCTAAGCGTCAAGCCTTAAAAATCCCACCTAGTATGCGGGCACCTTGGGCGCCCGTTACTTTTGGTAGGTTGCCGGGCAAGCCCAGTACCGTTTGGCGTGCGAGCCAAGCAAAGGCCGCGGCTTCCACTTGCAAGGGCGGCATGCCGCGTTCTGCGGACGACAACACGCGCACCTGAGGCAAGCCTGTTTGCAAGCGTTGCATGAGCGAGCCATTCAATGCCCCCCCCCCACACACGATGAGTTCGGTGGCATCTGCTGCATGACGCAGCACATCGTTCACACATGCACGTGCTGTGAACTCGGTGAGCGTGGCTTGCACATCGGCTGGCTTGGCATTGGCGTAGCCGCTGAGTTGATGCGCAAGCCATGTGGGATGAAACAAATCACGCCCCGTGCTTTTGGGCGGCGTTTGATGCAAAAACGGTTCGGCCAGCATGATGTGCAGCAGTGGCTCAATGACCGTGCCGCTGGCGCCCCACGCGCCATCGTTGTCAAACGCGTAGCCGGTATGCGCTTGGCACCAGTGGTCGAGCAGCGCGTTACCGGGGCCGCAATCAAAACCCAACACGTCGCCCTCGGCGCGCAGCACGCTGAGGTTAACAATGCCACCAATGTTGAGCACACCCACTGTGTTGCCTGTTTGCCCAAAGATGCCTTGGTGAAAAACGGGAACGAGTGGTGCGCCTTGACCACCAGCCGCAACATCGCGGCTGCGGAAGTCGGCCACCACATCGATGTTGGTCAGTTCAGCCAACAGCGCAGGGTTGTTCAGTTGCAGTGTGTAGCCTGTGCCATCAAATGCGCCCGGTTGATGACGCACGGTTTGGCCGTGTGCGCCAATGGCGCAGACATCGCTGGCGCTTGTCTGTGTGTCGGTCAACAAGGCTTGCACGGTTTGCGCATACACACGCACCAAGCCGTTGGCCGCTAATGCTGCGCGGTGTAGCTCATTGTCAGATGGTGTGTTGAGTGCCAGTAGCTCTTGTTTGAGTGCCGGTGGAAATGGATTTGCCTGGTGAGCCAACACGTCTGGTTGTGCGCCACTGAAATCCACCAATACGCCGTCTACACCGTCGAGCGAGGTGCCCGACATCAGGCCGATGAACAGTTGCTTCGATGTGGCGGCCACAGGCATTTATTCAGCGCGGCTCACTTGCGTGCTGGCTGCTGCAGCCAAGTCCACCTTGGCAATGGCCGCATGTTGTTTGAATTGTTCGCGTGCGGCGGCTGATATTTCGACAGAGGTACTTTGACGGGCCATCACGCGTGGGTCTTTGTGCTGACCATTCACACGGAATTCAAAGTGCAGGTGTGGGCCAGTCGCCCAGCCTGTGGCGCCTACCAAGCCTAGCGTTTGTCCTTGCATGACCGATTGACCTCGCTTCACGTTGATGCGGCTCAAGTGGGCATACACCGTGGTTTGGCCGCTGGCGTGCTTGACCATCACCACATTCCCAAAGCCGCCTTGCGAGCCCGCCACATCCACAATGCCTTGGCCGACGCTACGAACGGGTGTGCCCGTGGGGGCCGCATAGTCGACGCCCAAATGGGCGCGCCACGTTTGCAAAATCGGGTGGAAGCGCATTTTGAATCCGCTGGTCACGCGAGAAAACGCCAGGGGTGAAGCAAGGTAGGCGCGGCGCAGGCTCACACCGTCCGCGTTGTAATAGCCGCCTTCTTTCGCGTTGGCTTCTTTGAACCAAAACGCCTGATGGGTTTTACCGTTGTTCACAAACTCAGCAGACAGCACCCGTCCAGCGCGCAGCACTTCACCATCGGCTTCGAGCGACTCGTACACCACCGCAAAGCGGTCGTCCTTGCGCAGGTCGCGGTGAAAGTCAATTTCGCCAGCAAAGATGTCGGCCACTTGGTTGGCCACGCTGTCTGGAATGTCTGCGTCGTCAGTGGCGGCGAATAGTGAGCTTTGAATCTTGCCGTTGCCCATGCGGGTGCTGACGCTCAGTCGATCAGTTTCTAGGCGTTCCACAAAAGCACCGTCTTTGCGCTCCATCACCCAACGTGTGAAGTTTTCACCATCGTCATTGGCCCAGCGTGCGGTCAAGCGGGCCAGGCGATGTTCGGCATCGCCTTCTACACTGACCATTCGGCCAGCGCGGCCAATGAGCTGCTGGCGTGCGGTGCGTGCATTGCGTAAATAAGTGGCAGCTTCGGGGTCGCTCAGGCCTAGACGAGACAACAGGCTATCTGCAGTGTCGGTAGAGCGAGTCAGGTCAGAGCGGAACAGTCGAAGTGATTTGTCAGCCCACAAATTGGGCAGCGACAGGGTGTTGACGCTTTCTACCACTTGCTGCAACGGCATGTTGGCCACGCCGCTGTCTAGGCTGGCCACCGCAAACGCACCGCCGCCAGCCACGCTCAGCGTGACAGCCACGCTCGCTAAGATGCGGCGCGGGTGCTTTTGAAGGCTGTTTTGCAGGCGCATGGCCCACAAAGAAATGAATTGCTGCAAGGTATTTCTCCGGCAGTTGGTAAAAGGCGGAGCCAAGCCCAGAGCCTCAAAGTTTGGGCCTCTAAAATCAAGCCCAAACACCAAACCGTCGAGTATACCTTGAATGGTAAAAAATCCTTATGAATCAAGCACCTGCACAAACTTCCCCAGCCGCTCATCCAGTGACTGACCGCGTCCTCGAAGCCTTGGCCGTAACCAAGCGCGGCTGCGAAGAGTTGATCCCCGAAGACGCATGGGTGAAAAAGCTCGCGCGCTCAGAAGCGACGGGGCAGCCCTTGCGCATTAAATTAGGCTTGGACCCGACAGCGCCCGACATTCACATCGGCCACACCGTGGTGCTCAACAAAATGCGCCAGTTGCAAGACTTGGGGCATCAAGTCATCTTCTTGATCGGTGACTTCACCAGTTTGATTGGCGACCCTTCAGGTCGCAACAGCACACGCCCACCGCTCACGCCCGAGCAAATCAAGGTCAATGCGGAGACCTATTACAAACAAGCGTCGTTGGTGCTCGACCCTGCCAAAACCGAGATTCGCTACAACAGCGAGTGGTGCATTCCACTGGGCTCGATGGGCATGATTCAGTTGGCCTCTAAGTACACCGTGGCACGCATGATGGAGCGCAACGATTTCCATGACCGCTTCCATGCCAACACGCCCATCAGCGTGCATGAGTTTTTGTATCCCCTCATGCAGGGCTACGACTCGGTGGCCTTGAAGTCAGATTTGGAATTGGGCGGTACCGACCAAAAATTCAACTTGCTGATGGGGCGCCATTTGCAAGCCGAATACGGCCAAGAAGCGCAGTGCATTTTGACCATGCCTTTGCTCGAAGGTTTGGATGGCGTTGAAAAAATGTCTAAATCCAAGAACAACTACATCGGCATCAGCGAAGAGCCCAACACCATGTTTGCCAAGGTGCTGTCCATCTCTGACGTACTGATGTGGCGTTGGTACACCTTGCTATCGTTCAAGTCGATGGCAGACATCGAAGCTTTGAAAAAAGAAGTCGAAGGTGGTCGCAATCCCAAAGATGCCAAGGTGGCGTTGGCCAAAGAAATCACCGCACGTTTCCACGGCGCGGCAGCTGCTGAAGCAGCAGAGCAAGACTTCAACAACCGCAGCAAAGGTGGCGTGCCCGATGAAATTCCAGAGGTGTCACTCAGCGGTGCGCCGATGGGCATTGGCGCTTTGTTGAAGTCTGCAGGCTTGGCCCCTTCGACCAGCGAAGCCAACCGCTTGATTGACGGCGGCGGCGTGCGCGTCGACTCCAGCGTGATCAGCGACAAAGGCTTGAAGCTCGATGCTGGTACCTATGTGGTGCAAGTGGGTAAGCGCAAATTTGCGCGTGTCACATTGGCTTAACAGCGAGACTTTAGACTGCGCGCATGAACACACAGACCCTCGAGAAGTGGCTCTCGCCTAAAGGCTTGCTATGGGCCTCTGTGGCGGTTGCGTGCATCACCATCGCCTTGAAAACTCTGGCGTGGCATCTGACCGATTCGGTGGGCTTGTTATCTGACGCCATGGAGTCCTTGGTCAACTTGGCCAGCGCGGTATTTGGTTTGATGATGGTCACTGTGGCAGCCATGCCCGCAGACGAAGATCACCCTTACGGCCATCACAAAGCTGAGTATTTTTCGTCGGGCTTTGAGGGCATCCTCATCGTGGTGGCCGCGCTGGGCATCATGTGGGCGGCGGGACATCGTTTGTTTGATCCCCAGCCATTAGAGCAAGTCGGCATTGGTTTGGCGCTTTCGGTCGCCAGTTCTGCGCTGAATGGCTTGCTGGCTTGGGTGATGTTTCGTGCTGCCAAAACACACCGCTCGATTGCACTTGAAGCAGATGCCCGTCATTTGGTGACAGATGTCTGGACGTCGGCAGGTGTCGTGGTTGGCATTGCGCTGGTGAGTTACAGCGGCTGGTTGTGGCTCGATGCCATCGTGGCGATCGGCGTGGCGCTCAACATTCTCAAAGAAGGTTGGCATTTGATTTGGGATGCTTCACAAGGCTTGATGGACGAAGCGGTGGAGCCCGAGGTGCTGGCGCAAATTCATGCGGTGCTGCACGACGTGTCAATGACCCATGAAGAGGCAGGCGCAGATCACACGCACCTTGTGCGCTTTGACCACATCATCACCCGCAAGGCGGGGCAGCGTCGCTTTGTGGATTTGCACATGCACATGCCTGCAGAGTGGACGCTTGGTCGTGCCGCTATGTTTCGTGGCAACGTTGAGCAAGCGTTGATGAAGGCGGTGCCTGGCTTGCGCGCCACCATTCAACTGTTGCCCAACGATGTGGAAGCCCATCTCGATGATCCGCTGGATACGCCCACACCCCTGTGATATCTCGCGTTGACGGACGCGTGCTTGAAGAAAGATCAATCTGTGAAAGCTGTGTTGCAACGCGTGAGCGAAGCGCGTGTGGTGGTCGATGACCAAGTGGTCGGTGAAATCGCGCAAGGCCTGATGGTGCTGCTGTGCGCCCAAAAGGGCGATACCGAAGCCACAGGCCAAAAAATGCTCGACAAAATTTTGAAGCTGCGCGTGTTCTATGACGAGGCAGGCAAGATGAATCGCAGCGTCACTGATGTGCAGGGCGGCTTGCTTGTTGTGAGTCAATTCACCCTTGCGGCAGATACCAGCAGTGGCACACGCCCGAGCTTTACCAGCGCGGCCCCTGCGGATGAAGGCCGCCGCTTGTACGACGCCTTTGTGGCGCAAGCCAAAGTGCAGCATCCGAATGTGCAAACAGGTGTTTTTGGCGCCGACATGAAAGTGCATTTGGTCAACGATGGCCCCGTCACCATCCCGATCACGATAATCGGTGCATGACCGATACAAAAAATACTGCCACGACCTTTGCTTCCCTGAGCCTCGCGGCCTCTTCTTTAGAGAACTTGACACAGCTGGGCTATACCCAGATGACACCCATTCAAGCGGCCAGCTTGCCTTTGACATTGGCAGGCCGCGACTTGATTGCCCAAGCCAGCACGGGCAGCGGCAAAACAGCGGCTTTTGGCATTCCTTTGGTTGAAAAGCTCGACGCCGCCCAGTTCGACGCGCAAGCTTTGGTGTTGTGCCCCACCCGTGAGTTGGCCGATCAAGTCACGCAAGAAATTCGTCGCTTGGCGCGCGCGGTGGGCAACATCAAAGTGGTCACGCTTTGCGGAGGTGTGGCGTTGCGTGGTCAAACCCAAAGTTTGGAGCACGGCGCGCATGTGGTGGTCGGTACGCCAGGCCGCATCATGGATCACTTAGAGCGCGGTTCACTCAGCCTGCAAGGCTTGAAGATGTTGGTGCTCGATGAAGCCGACCGCATGTTGGACATGGGGTTTTTTGACGACATCGCCAAGGTGGCGCGCCAGTGCCCCAAAGACCGCCAAACTTTGTTGTTCTCTGCCACGTACCCCGAAGGCATTGCCAAGCTGGCTGCGCAGTTCATGCGCGAGCCGCAAACCGTCAAGGTGCAAGCGCAACATGATGCGCAAAAAATCAAACAGATTTGTTATGAGGTGAGCAACAGCGAGCGTTTGCACGCAGTGTCGCAACTGCTCAACCACTTCCGCCCCGAATCAACGCTGGCGTTTTGCAACACCAAGCAGCAATGCCGCGATTTGGTGGCCGTGCTGCAAGCGCAAGGTTTTAGTGCTTTGGCGTTGTTTGGCGAACTCGAGCAACGCGAGCGTGACCAAGTGCTGGTTCAATTTGCCAACCGCAGTTGCTCGGTGTTGGTGGCCACCGATGTCGCGGCGCGTGGTTTGGATGTGGCGAATTTAGAAGCTGTCATCAACGTCGATGTGACGCCCGACCCCGAGGTGCACATCCACCGCATTGGCCGCACGGGCCGCGGTGACGCAGAGGGCTTGGCGCTGTCACTGGTCAGCATGGATGAGATGGGCTACGTGGGTCGCATTGAACTGCTGCAAAACCGCGAATCCACTTGGGCGCCACTGAGTAGCCTCACGCCTGCTGCAGGTGGCACATTGCAGCCACCCATGGCGACCTTACAAATTGTGGGTGGCCGTAAAGAAAAAATTCGCGCAGGCGATGTGTTGGGCGCATTGACTGGCGAAGCGGGCTTTGCCAAAGAGCAAGTGGGCAAGATCAATGTGAACGAGTTTTCCACCTATGTGGCGGTGTCGCGTGATATTGCTCGTGAGGCCGTTAAGCGCTTGAGCGCGGGACGCGTCAAAGGCAAAACAGTGAAGGTGCGTTTGCTTGAGGATGCCGCAGGGCGTTAATCGCCACCCATCAATAAGGACAAGGCAGTCCCAGCTCAGCCATGATGAGCATCTCTAAAGTTTCCATCTCGATGGCGTCTTTTTCAGAGGTCTCGTGGTCATAGCCTTGTGCATGCAAGGCACCGTGAATCAGCAAATGCGCGTAGTGGTCTTGTAGCGACTTGCCTTGCTCTTGGGCTTCGCGTGCCACCACGGGCGCGCACAACACCAAGTCTGCCATCACCATGGGGGACTGCATGTAGTCAAACGTCAGCACATTGGTGGCGTAGTCTTTCTTCCGGTAACTGCGGTTGAGCGACTGGCCTTCTTCGGCGTCCACAATGCGCACGGTGATTTCGGCGTCGTGTGCTAAGGCGCTGCGAATGCAGCGGTTCACAAACGCCCGCGGCAGCGCCGCTTTGTGGCGTGCAGCGTAGGGGATGTCGCCAAATTGCAGGGTGAGGTCTAAGGTAGGCAGGGCCATGGTTTTAAGCTTGTTTGCGTGAAGCGGCGCCGGTGGTGGCTGTGCGCTGTGCGTCATACGCATCGACGATGCGCGCCACGAGTGGGTGGCGCACCACATCGGCACTGGTGAAGCGCGTGGTGGAAATGCCTTTGACGCGTTTCAACACGCGCTCGGCATCAATCAAGCCGCTGAGCTGTCCTTTGGGTAAGTCAATTTGGCTCACGTCACCGGTGACCACGGCTTTGGCACCAAAGCCAATGCGGGTGAGGAACATCTTCATTTGCTCAGGCGTGGTGTTTTGGGCTTCGTCCAAAATCACAAAGGCATTGTTGAGCGTGCGCCCGCGCATGAAGGCCAGCGGCGCAATTTCAATCGCGTTGCGCTCGAACGCTTTTTGCACGCGGTCAAAGCCCATCAGGTCGTACAGCGCGTCGTACAAGGGGCGCAAATACGGGTCTACCTTCTGGCCCAAGTCGCCGGGCAAGAAACCCAGCTTTTCGCCCGCCTCCACCGCAGGGCGGGTCAGCACAATGCGTTGTACCGCGCTGCGCTCCAGTGCATCCACAGCGCAGGCCACGGCCAAATAGGTTTTGCCCGTGCCTGCAGGACCAATGCCAAAGCTGATGTCGTGTGCGGCAATGTTGTCGAGGTACGCGGCCTGCGTGGGTGTGCGTGGTCGCAAGTCGGTGCGGCGGGTTTGCAGCGTGGGAGTGTCGTCTTCCTCCATGCCGCTGTCGCCAGCCAGCATGAGCTGCACTTGCTCTGGTGGAATGGCTTTGGCGGCGCGCTCGTACAAGGCTTGCAGCACTTCCAAAGCACGGGTGGCTTTGGCTTTGTGGCCGTCCACTTTGAACTGCTCGTGGCGGTGGGCAATTTTCACGTCCAGCGCCAACTCGATGGTGCGCAGGTGTTCGTCGGTGGGGCCGCACAAGTGCGACAGACGGGTGTTGTTATGCGGGGTGAAGGTGTGGCGAAGAATCAAGTCGATAATCTCTCAAAAGATCCCCCAATGATAGGCAAGATGTGATTGGCAAATTAAGCGGCATCCTCAGCGAGAAAAATCCACCCCAAATCTTGGTGGATTGCAACGGCGTGGGCTACGAAGTCGATGTGCCCATGAGCACGTTTTACAACCTGCCCGCCACCGGCGACAAAGTGTCGTTGCTCACCCACTTTGTGGTGCGTGAGGATGCACAAATTCTGTATGGTTTTGGCACGGCGGCCGAGCGCGCCACGTTTCGTTTGCTCATCAAAATTTCGGGCGTCGGCCCACGCACCGCGCTGGGTATTTTGAGCGGCATGAGTGCCGATGAGCTGGCCCGAGCCGTGTCAGACCAAGAGGCAGGACGCCTCACCAAAGTGCCGGGCATTGGCAAAAAAACCGCCGAACGTTTGTTGCTGGAGCTCAAAGGTAAGTTGGGTGCCGATTTGGGCCCCGCTGCCACTGCGACATCCGGCAACCAAAACGACATCTTGCAAGCGCTCTTGGCTTTGGGCTACAGCGACAAAGAGGCCTCGGCTGCACTCAAGGCCTTGCCTGCCGATGTGGGCGTGAGCGATGGCATCAAGCTGGCGCTGAAAAGTTTAGCGAAATAAACCATGAGCATCCAAACCGACGATTTTGGTGACTTCACTCCCGCCCCTCGCGTGGTGTCTGCTGCGCCTGTGTCGCCCAACGAAGAGGCGATCGAGCGCGCCCTGCGCCCCAAGCTGCTGCAGGAGTATGTGGGTCAGCCCAAGGTGCGCGAGCAGTTGGAGATTTTCATTGGCGCTGCCAAAAAGCGCAGCGAGGCCTTGGACCATGTGCTGTTGTTTGGCCCGCCCGGTTTGGGCAAAACCACTCTGAGCCACATCATTGCGCAAGAGCTCGGTGTGAACCTGCGTTCCACCAGCGGACCCGTGTTGGAAAAGCCCAAAGATTTAGCGGCTTTGCTGACGGGGCTCGAAAAAAACGATGTCTTGTTCATCGACGAAATTCATCGCCTCTCACCCGTGGTGGAAGAAATTTTGTATCCCGCGCTCGAGGATTACCAAATCGACATCATGATTGGTGAAGGCCCTGCAGCGCGCAGCATCAAGCTTGATTTGCAACCCTTCACGTTGGTAGGTGCAACCACCCGTGCGGGCATGTTGACCAACCCGCTGCGTGACCGCTTTGGCATTGTGTCGCGCTTGGAGTTTTACTGCGCCGAAGACTTGTTGCGCATTGTCATGCGCAGCGCGGGGTTGTTGGAGACGCCGATTGACGAAGCGGGCGGCTTCGAGATTGCTCGCCGCTCACGCGGCACGCCACGCATTGCCAACCGCTTGCTGCGCCGCGTGCGCGACTACGCCGATGTCAAAGGCACAGGCCGCATCACGCAAGAGATGGCGCAAAAAGCCCTGGCCATGTTGGATGTAGACCCACAAGGCTTTGACTTGATGGACCGCAAATTGCTCGAAGCGGTGATCCATCGTTTTGATGGCGGCCCTGTGGGGCTGGACAACATCGCCGCTAGCATTGGCGAAGAGCGCGACACGATTGAAGACGTGATCGAACCTTATTTGATTCAGCAAGGCTTTTTGCAGCGCACGCCGCGTGGTCGCACAGCGACGTTGGCGGCCTATCGCCACTTGGGTGTGACGCCGCCAAAGTCGGCAGCAGATTTGTTCAACGAATAAAGCGGCTTAAGTGGTGGTTTCGTCTCGCGGGGCGCCATGGGCCTCGTCAAAGTGCGACACATCGCCCCAGCCCACCAGGCTCAAACCCTGCGGCGTCCAGAGCAAACGATTGATGGCCGCATTCCCCAAATGCCAAGTGCGTGGCGCCTCTACCGATTGGTTGGTGGCGAGTCGATAGAGCGCATCCATCACGCCGCCGTGTGCGACCAAGACAATTTGTTCGCCCATGTGTTGGCTTGCCAATTCGTCCACGCAACGACGAATGCGTTCGCGTAATTCAGTCAGCGATTCGCCACCCGATGGTGCCCAGTGTGGATCGCGTCCTCGCCACAGCCGACACTCTTCGGGGTGGTGGGTTTCAATATCAGCCCAAGTTTTGCCTTGCAAGTGGCCGAAGTGGCGCTCTCGCAATTGCAGATGTGGCGTGACTTGTGTTGGCGTTGCTGTGCGCGCTGCCAAACGAGTGGGTGCCGTGGCAATGGCTTGAGCGGTTTCAAACGCACGACGCAAATCGCTGCTGTAGATTGCCTGAATGGGTTCCTCCGCCAACGCATGGCCAACGCGCTCTGCCTGCCAGCGGCCTGTTTCGTTGAGGTCAATGTTCAGATGGCCTTGAATGCGCGTGTCCACATTCCATAGGGTTTCCCCGTGGCGTATGGCGAGAATTCTGGTAGCTTGCATAGGGGTTTAGTTTAAAGATTGAAAATCATGCAAAATAGCACGACCGTTCTTTTTCTGGCTTCGTCCGTCGCTCATTTGGCATGACCGCTTCTCGTAAAACCATCGCTTCTGAAAACAAGGCATTGCAAAAAGGCCAACAAACCAAAGCCGCCATTGTGGATGCGGCATTGGGCTTGGCAACGCAAATCGGCTTAGAGGGGCTGAGCATTGGCGCTTTGGCCGAAGTTGCACGCATGAGCAAGTCGGGTGTGTTTGCGCATTTTGGGTCGCGCGAAGAATTGCAAATCTCAGTGATTCGCGAATACCACCAACGGTTTGAGGCCGAGGTGTTTTTACCTATCTTGCAAGTCGAACGCGGATTGCCACGCTTAAAACAGTTGTTTGCCAACTGGACCAAACGTACCTCGGCTGAAATTGATTCAGGCTGCCTCTACATCAGCGGCGCTGCAGAGTTCGATGACCGGCCTGGGCCTGTGCGCGATGCGTTGGCAAGCTCAGTCAAAACATGGCTGGCAGCCGTGCATCGCACGGTGGTGCAAGCACGTGATGAACGCCATTTGGCAGCGGACACGGATGCCGAACAAATGGTGTTTGAGTTGCACGGACTCATCTTGGCTTTGCAATACGAAGCACGTTTCTTGCGCTCATCTAAATCGTTGGCTCGCACACACCAAGGTTTTGAAAATATCTTGCAGCGCTATGGTGCAAGCGATGCAACACCCGTCACTAAAACAAGCGCTCCTAAGCGCGCCTCATCATCCAAAAAGTAAGGAGACCCACCATGCCTAGCTACACCCCACCTCTGCGCGATATGCAATTTGTGTTGCATGAAGTGCTGAATGTGACCGACGATTTGAAGCAAATGCCCAAGCATGCCGATATGGATGCCGACACGATTGCGGCAGTGTTGGAAGAGGGCGGCAAGTTTGCATCGGAAGTGATTTTTCCGCTCAATCAAGTGGGCGACCAGCAAGGCTGTGTGCTCAACCGTGACACGCACGAGGTCAAAACGCCTGAGGGGTTTAAAGCTGCGTATGACCAATACGTGCAAGGCGGTTGGCCCGCCCTGAGTGCTGACCCTGACTACGGGGGGCAGGGCTTGCCTGTGGTGGTGAACCAATGCTTTTACGAAATGCTCAACAGCGCCAACCAAGCGTGGACCATGTACCCAGGCCTTACGCACGGCGCCTACGAGGCCTTGCACGCCCACGGCACAGACGCCCAAAAAGCCTTGTACTTGCCCAAGCTCACCAGTGGCGAGTGGACGGGCACCATGTGTTTGACCGAGCCACATTGCGGCACAGATTTGGGTTTGCTGCGCACCAAGGCCGAGCCACAAGCCGATGGCACATATCGCATCACCGGCAACAAAATTTTCATCAGTGCAGGCGAGCACGACATGGTGAGCAACATCGTGCATTTGGTGTTGGCGCGTTTGCCCGATGCACCCGCGGGCAGCAAAGGCATCAGCTTGTTTGTGGTGCCCAAGTTTCACGTCAATGCGGACGGCAGTTTGGGAGAGCGCAACGGCATTTACTGCGGTGGCTTAGAGCACAAGATGGGCATCCACGGTAATGCCACCTGCCAAATGGTGCTCGATGGCGCGGTAGGCACGATGGTGGGGCAGCCCAACAAAGGTTTGGCCGCGATGTTTGTGATGATGAATGCCGCCCGCGTAGGGGTGGGCATGCAGTCGTTGGGCTTGACGGAGGTGGCGTATCAAAACGCGTTGGCTTACGCCAAAGACCGCATTCAGTCCCGCAGTTTGACGGGGGTGAAAGAGCCCAGCAAACCCGCAGACAGCATTTTGGTGCACCCCGACGTGCGCAAGATGCTGCTCACCGCACGCGCCTACGCCGAGGGTGGCCGTGCGCTCGCATTGCACTGCGCCATGTTGATTGACCGCGAATTGAGCCATCCTGATGAGACTGTGCGCGCCGAGTCAGCCGAGCAGGTGGCTTTGCTCACACCTATCGTCAAAGCCTTCATCACTGACAACGCGTGGACAGCTACCTCGTCGTGCATGCAAGTGTTTGGGGGGCATGGGTTCATTCGCGAATGGGGCATGGAGCAGTACGTGCGTGATGCCCGCATCAACATGATTTACGAAGGCACCAACACCATCCAAAGTTTGGACTTGTTGGGGCGCAAGGTGTTGGCCAACCAAGGAGCCTCACTCAAAAAGTTCGGCAAGCTCATTGCAACACTAGTGGTTGAGGCACAAGGTGATGAAGACATGGCCGAGTTCATCAATCCCCTCGCAAAGCTGGGTCAGCAAATGACGCAATTCACGGGTGAGATTGGCTATAAAGCCATGGAAAACGCTGACGAAGTCGGGGCGGCCGCCGTGGATTACCTTCGCGTGGCAGGTCATTTGGTGTTTGGCTACTTTTGGGCGCGTATGGCTCAGGTGGCGTTGCAGAAAATTGCAGCGGGTGATCGTGATCCGTTTTACCAAGCCAAGCTGCAAACTGCGCGTTTTTACTTTGCCAAGTTGTTCCCAGAAACCGCCTCGCTCATGCTCACTGCGCGTGCGGGTTCGGCTGTGCTTATGGAGACAGAGGCCGTGTTTGCCTGAGTTGTTTTCTCAATCAATTGGAGTAAATTCAAACCATGACACATTCATCTTTTTTCAAATCATGCGTGGCTCTGGTGTTGTGCGTCGCAGGCAACAGCTTTGCGCAAATGACGCCCGTGGGTACATGGCACTCGATCGACGATAAAACAGGCGAAGCCAAAGCAGAAATTCAAATTGCTGACAAAGATGGGGCACTCAGCGGGCGCGTGGTCAAGTCGCTGCGCAACGATCCCAACGCCAAAAAGACATGCGAGGACTGCAAAGACGATCGCAAAGGCCAGACCATCATCGGCATGGAAATCATCCGTGGCGTGAAGCCTGATGCATCCGGTGAAAACTTGTGGGCCAGCGGCGGGAAAATTTTGGACCCTGAAAACGGCAAGGAATACACCGTGAAAATGGTGCCGTTAGAGGGTGGTAAAAAACTGCAAGTTCGCGGCTACATTGGCCCGTTCTATCGCACCCAAGTTTGGCTGCGCGCCCAATAACTAGGAAATCTATGTCCGAAATCTTGAGCCACATCGATGCCGGTGTGATGACCCTGACGTTCAACCGCGTCGACAAGAAGAACTCACTCACAGCCGCGATGTACACCGCCTTAGCCGATGCTGTGGAGCAGGCTGAGCGCAACCCTGAAGTACGTGTGTTGGTGTTTCAGGGGCATGAGGCGGTGTTTTGCGCGGGCAATGACATTGCTGACTTTTTGCATAATCCGCCGTCGTCCCAAGATGCGCCGGTGTTTCGTTTGTTGCGCAACATCGCTGCCTTTCCAAAGCCTGTCTTAGCGGCTGTGGCTGGTCCAGCGGTGGGCATTGGCACCACGTTGTTGTTTCATTGCGATTTGGTTTATGCGGGCGACAACGCCGCCTTTGCCATGCCTTTTGTCAACTTAGGTGTCTGCCCTGAGGCTGCATCGAGTTTGCTTGCGCCACAAATGATGGGCTACCACCGTGCGGCAGAAGCGCTGCTGATGGGTGAGCCGTTCATGGCTGAGGCGGCGCTGGAGATCGGCCTGGTCAACCGCGTGTTGCCCCCGACCGAAGTCAACAGCTATGCACAAGCCCAAGCGCGTAAGTTGGCGGCCAAGCCTTTGTCGTCATTGCTGGAAACCAAACGTTTGATGAAAGCAGGTCAAGCAGCTTTGGTGCAAAAGCAAATGAATGAAGAAGCGGCTTCGTTTGGTCGCATGCTCACAGAGCCTGCTGCCAAAGAGGCGTTTGGCGCCTTTATGGAAAAGCGTAAACCTGATTTCTCCAAACTTTAAAAGACGACTTGGATGACACCGCCCACCTCTGCCCCAGTCGCTTTTGAACCTGAGTATTTAGAGCTTTTTCGCGAAATCTACGAAGAAAAAATCGTCTTCAACCGGTTGCTCGGTTTGAAGATGCTCAGCATCACGCCTGAGGAGGTGGTGGCCCGCATCGATATGCGTCCTGACTTGGTGGGGCACTATGCCTACAACCGAATCCATGGGGGCGTCATCAGCGCGGTGCTCGATGCCATTGGCAGCGCCGCTGTCATGGCGTGCTTGGCGGCGAAACACATGAAAGAGCCGCCTGTTGAGCGGTTAGAACGTTTTGCCAAACTCGGCACGATTGATTTACGGGTGGACTATTTACGCCCAGGCATTGGTGAACACTTCACCATCCATGCACATGCCTTGCGTGTGGGCACACGCGTCGGCACATCGCGTATGGAGTTTCGTGGGCCGGATGGCACGTTGATGTCTACAGGCACTGGGGCTTACATCGTTTCTTGAGTTCAGTCTTTGGGAATGACGCGGGGCTTGCCGTCTTTGTCGATGGCCACATAGGTGAGAGTGGCTTGCGTGACCTTGATGTATTGACCTTGTTCATTCCAACGCTCGGCAAATACTTCGACGCTCACAGTGATCGAGGTGTTACCTAAGCGCACTACCCGAGAGAAAAAGCTCAAGATATCGCCCACGCGCACAGGCTGCTTGAAAATGAACTCATTCACAGCCACCGTGGCAAACCGTCCCCGTGCATGACGCGCGGGCAACACGGCCCCTGCCAAGTCCACCTGTGCCATGACCCAACCGCCAAAAATATCGCCATTGGCATTGCAGTCGGCGGGCATTGGGATAACTTTCAGAACCAGTTCTTGGTCTGTGGGCAGTTGTTCGGCATGAGGGCGTGAGGCGTGAGACATGGGCACAATCAAAGAATTACTTCTCAGCATTGTGCAACATGCGTCATCACGCCCATTCTTCTGCGCCCCAGCCAATGGGGCAACCCAGCGTTCAGCGTCCCGATAGCGAAACACTGAAACGTCTATTCCCCTACTTGTGGCAATACAAGTGGCGGGTGGCCGCCGCTCTGACATTCATGGTGGGGGCTAAGGTGGCCAACGTGGGCGTGCCGTTGTTGCTCAAAGAGTTGATCGACGCCATGTCGTTCAAGCCCAACGATCCCACCGCACTCATCGTGGTGCCTGTGTCTTTGCTTTTGGTGTACGGTGTGTTGCGTTTGTCGGTGTCGGCCTTCACTGAGTTGCGCGAATTGGTGTTTGCCAAAGCCACGCAGGGCGCCGCACGACAAATTGCGTTGCAAACCTTTGAGCATTTGCATGGTTTGAGTCTGCGCTTTCATTTGGAACGCCAAACCGGTGGCATGACGCGTGACATTGAACGCGGCGTGCGTGGCATTGAGTCGCTCATTTCGTATTCGCTTTACAGCGTAGTGCCTACCTTGGTTGAAGTAGCGTTGGTGCTCTCGATCTTGGCGGTGAAGTTTGATGTGTGGTTTGCTGGTATCACGGTGCTGGCACTGGCTTTGTATATCGTGTTCACCGTGCAGGTGACGGAGTGGCGCACACAGTACCGCCGCCAAGCCAACGAGTTTGATTCAGCTGCGCACACCAAAGCGGTGGATTCGTTGTTGAACTACGAAACCGTCAAGTACTTCAACAACGAAGCTTTCGAAGCTGCGCGTTATGACAAAAGCCTAGAAGCCTTGCGGCGTGCACGTTTGAAGGCGCAAACCTCGTTGTCGTTGCTCAACACAGGGCAGCAACTCATCATCGCCGTGGCCTTGGTGGCCATGTTGTGGCGTGCCACGCAAGGGGTGGTCGAGGGTCGCATGACCTTGGGCGACTTGGTCATGATCAACGCCTTCATGATTCAGCTCTACATTCCGCTGAACTTTTTGGGTGTGCTGTACCGTGAAATCAAGCAGAGCCTGACGGATCTGGATCGCATGTTCACCTTGATGGAGAAAGAGCGAGAAGTGGCCGATGACGCAGACGCCAAAGACTTGGTTTTGCAGGGCTCGCCGCATGTGCGCTTTGACCATGTGGTGTTTGCCTACGAGCCTTCTCGTCCGATTTTGCAAGGTGTGAGCTTTGACATACCAGCGGGCAAGACAGTCGCTGTGGTGGGCGCTTCGGGCTCTGGTAAGTCCACGCTGGCGCGTTTGTTGTTTCGCTTTTATGACGTGGACAGCGGTGCCATCACGATTGCTGGCCAAGACATACGCCGTGTCACGCAGCTGAGCGTGCGCCGTGCCATGGGCATCGTGCCGCAAGACACTGTGCTGTTCAACGACACCGTGCGCTACAACATTGCCTATGGCCGCCCCGATGCTTCGGCTGAAGAAGTCGAGCAGGCGGCAAAGGCTGCCCACATTCACGACTTCATTGCTGCCACGCCCAAAGGCTACGACACCATGGTGGGTGAGCGAGGCTTGAAGCTCTCGGGCGGTGAAAAGCAGCGTGTGGCCATTGCCCGGACCTTGCTCAAAAATCCGCCGATTTTGATTTTTGATGAAGCCACCTCGGCTCTGGACAGTGCCAACGAGCGCGCCATTCAAGCCGAGCTGCAAAGCGCGGCACACAACAAAACTGCTCTGGTGATTGCACACCGTTTGTCTACCGTGGTCGATGCGCATGAGATTTTGGTAATGGAAGCAGGGCGCATTGTGGAGCGGGGGACGCATGCTGAGTTGTTGGCGTTGAACGAGCGCTATGCGCAGATGTGGGCGTTGCAGCAGTCTTCTGAAATTTGACGTCTTTTTCGTTTGATGTTGCAGCGAAGCGTGGGTGGCGTGCCCCAAACGGCTTACATCGCTGCGCGACGAATGGCGCCTTATTGGGGCACACCACCCACGCTTCTCGTGGTTAACGGTCGGTAGCTCTTGCTATGTTTGTAGCGATGGCTTAGTTGCCGCATGACTAAGGCAAGCAATGGCCGCCTGAACTTTTTCGAACAACAACATGCGGGTTGGGATAGGCAGATGCGGCGCCATTCGTCGCGAAGCGATGTAAGCCGCAGCTGCCTACCCCAACTCGCATCCCCGAGGATCAAAGGCAAAAGCAAAGGCGCAAACGAAAAGGGCTTCCCGTAAAACGAGAAGCCCTTGAACAGAAGCGTCGGTACTTTGGTCTGCGCTCACATCGCAAGCGATATGAGCTTCGCCCAAGAACCGATACCTCGCTTTCGCGAGGCGGTCTTACAGACCCGTAGCCGCTTTCAAAGCTGCTGCTTTGTCAGTTTTCTCCCAAGTGAACTCTGGCTCCTCACGGCCGAAGTGACCATAAGCCGCAGTCTTGCTGTAGATCGGGCGCAACAAGTCAAGCATTTGAATGATGCCTTTGGGGCGCAGGTCAAAGTGCTCGGCCACCAAGGCTGATAACTTGTCGTCAGACACCACGCCAGTGCCCATGGTGTTCACCGTGATGTTCATCGGGCGTGCCACGCCAATCGCGTAAGCCACTTGCACTTGGCATTGCTTGGCCAAACCAGCGGCCACGATGTTTTTGGCCACGTAGCGTGCAGCGTATGCAGCAGAGCGGTCCACCTTGGATGGGTCTTTGCCTGAGAACGCACCGCCACCGTGAGGGCAGGCGCCGCCGTAGGTGTCCACAATGATTTTGCGACCGGTCAAGCCGCAGTCACCTTGTGGGCCGCCGATGACGAAACGGCCTGTGGGGTTGATCAAGTATTTGGTGTCTTGCAACCACTCTTTGGGTAACACGGGCTTGATGATTTCTTCGATGATGGCTTCGGTGAAGCTGGCTTTCATCTTGGTGGCGGTTTCCGACTGGTCGGGGCTGTGCTGGGTGGACAGCACCACGGTGTCGATGCTGTGGGGCTTGCCG
>JACCDH010071629.1_pt1 | contig 19140 bp, 16 predicted proteins | sample 7442481 | NCBI WGS metagenome assembly JACCDH01 (sample SAMN15323433, study PRJNA562643) | freshwater metagenome | isolation source: river surface water | place: USA:Blue River Watershed | collected 2017-08-15 | reverse complement strand
GGCAACTTAGCAGGCAAGCATTTTGCATTATGGGGCTTAGCGTTTAAGCCAAATACCGATGATATTAGAGAGGCGCCAGCATTGGCAATCATTGATGCCTTAACAAGTGCAGGTGCAACGGTAACGGCGTATGATCCAGAAGCGATGCCGAATGTACAAGCACAGATTGGTGACAAGATTAAATACGCAGAGAATCAATACCAAGCCTTAGCAGGTGCAGAAGCTTTGATTATTGCGACAGAGTGGAGTGAGTTTAGAACACCAGATTTTGAGCGCATGGAAAAAGAGATCAAGCACAAAATCATCTTTGATGGCAGAAATTTATTTGAAGTAGATGTCATTGAGAAAAATAAATTAAAGTATTATAGTATAGGCCGAAAAGCAATTAAATGAAAAAAGAAAAAATTTTAATAACTGGAAGTGCTGGTTTTATCGGCTTTCATCTAGTAAATAGACTTTTATTAGAGAAACAATTTGAAATAATTGGACTTGATATAATCAACGAATATTATGATATTGAGTTGAAATATAAAAGGCTAAATGAGCATGGAGTTGACGCTCGTAATTTAGAAATACGTGATGCAATTGTGAGCACTAAATTTTCTAATTATAAATTCTTAAAAGCTGATTTAGCAGATCATGAATTTATTGTAGAATATATGAAAAAAGAAAAATTTGATTATGTTGTTAATTTAGCTGCCCAGGCAGGGGTTCGTTATAGTATTGAAAATCCAAGAGCATATATTCATTCAAATGTAGATGGATTTTTGAGTATATTGGAAGGTTGTAGATATAGTTCAGTGAAGCATTTAGTTTATGCAAGTACCTCTAGTGTTTATGGCTTGAACTCACAAACTCCTCTTTCTGAAAAGCAACCTGCCCAACATCCAATTTCTTTATATGCTGCTACAAAAAAATCAAATGAGCTGATGGCTCATACTTATTCACATCTTTTTAATTTCCCTACAACGGGATTAAGGTTTTTCACAGTATATGGACCTTGGGGTAGACCAGATATGGCAATATTTTTATTCTCAGATGCAATAATAAATAGTAAGCCAATAAATGTATTTAATCATGGTCAAATGGTTCGAGATTTCACTTACATAGATGATATAGTCGAGTCTATTTTCAAGATAATTTTAAAACCTGTTTCCGCAAATGAGAATTGGTCGGGACAAGAGCCGCAATCTGAATCCAGCTCAGCTCCATATCGTATTTTTAACATAGGGAATAAAACCCCAGTAGAATTAAATAAGTATATTGAATTGTTGGAAAAAGAATTTGATAAAAAAGCTATAAAACAATTTATTGATATCCAGCCTGGCGACATGACAATAACCCATGCAGATACAACATTACTCGAACAATATATTAATTTTACTCCACAAACCAGTGTTGAATCCGGGATAAAGCAATTCGTAAAATGGTACAAGTTATTTTATAAATTAAGCTAATTTAAAAAAATCAATCAAAATAAAATGATAACAATTAAAGAATACTTTGATGCACATCAAGGAAACATGATTTACAAATGGGCGCATTATTTTGACATCTATGAACGTCATTTTAAACGATTTGCAAATTTAGACAGACAAGTAGTAGTAGTTGAGATAGGAGTGTTAAATGGAGGTAGTTTGCAACTTTGGAAAAAATATTTTGGATCAAAAGTATTAATTTATGGAATTGATATCCATGCAGATTGTTTAAAATATCAAGAAGATCAGATAAATATAAAAATAGGGTCATCAGCAGACGCCAATTTTCTAAAACAATTAAAAGAAGAAATACCAAAAATAGATATATTGATTGACGATGGCTCTCATAGAATGAATCATCAAATTAAAGCGTTTGTGAATCTTTGGGATCATGTAAATGAAAATGGTTGCTATTTAGTTGAAGATACACATACTTCGTATTGGAATGACTTCGGTGGAGGGAAGGGGCGTTCGGGAACATTTATTAATTTTTCTAAAAATTTGGTTGACTCAATTCATGCCTGGTATTCAGAGCAGGCATATTTCATAAACGACAAGTATACGAAGACTCTATCATCAATTCATTACTATGATTCAATTGTTGTTTTTGAAAAATGTCCATTGAAATCAAAACCAGTTACCTTAAAAAGTGGTATTGACACAACCACTAATAACCGAATCATTCGTCATCATAATATTAGAAAATCATTGGTATATCGTTTTACCTATCAGGCATTAAGGTTGTTTAATAAGTTATTACAATTTTTAAAAATTCGAGGGGTAATACTTAATGGTTAGGATTTATGAAACATATTAATGTTGAACATTTTGACTAATCTTCTTTTGATTCTAAGTAAAAAAAACAGGAGTCAATTAATAAGTCGACTTTTAAAAATATCGAATGAATCATTATGGGTTATACTAGGACAGGTACTTGTAATGACTGGAAACTTCTTCCTTTTAAGCATACTAACTAATAATTTAACAGTAGCAAATTATGGTCAAATAAGTTTACTGTTATCCATAATTGCCTTAAGTAATAGCTTGTTGCTTGGGGGTATAAATAATTCAATTTTCAGGTTTTACTCAATATCAATTGATGATAAATCAACTTCAACATTTAAAAGAGATTCTATTGAGCTCCTGATTATTGCTTTAGGGCTTCTTTGTATTTTATATATACCTGTTTTAATTTATTTTTTAGTAGTTAAACAATTTAATTATTTTTTTTTAGCAATAGGTCTCTATTTTTACTCCATTTTTTTTACTTTTAACAATTCTATCATTACTGTTTTTAATGCAGCAAGAAAAAGATTTAAAACGGTAATGTTAAGCACAAGTGAAGTTTGGATTAAAATTTTATTGATTTCAATATTTATTTATTTTGGTCAAATTTCCATAACTGGTGTATATCTTTCATATTCGATATCAATAATTCTAATCGTTATTTATGGATATTATATTTTAAATGAGCATTTTAAAAAAATATATACTAAACAGCAAAATGAGTTAAGTTATAAAAATGACATGTTAAAATTTTCACTTCCTTACTTATACTGGGGAGTGTTCGTGTCAATACAACAAGTATCCGATAGGTTTTCTTTATCACTTTTAAAAGGACCTATTGATGTTGGACATTATTCTGTAATTTTCCAATTAGGGTATACCCCAATTACTATTTTTTTTGCTTTATTTTCATCTATTTTGGCCCCAATTTTTTATATGAAAGCCGGTAATATAAAAAATAATGATAGGTTAGTTGAAGTAAAACACTTTTTATCAATTTCTTTAATAATTGGATTAGTTCTTTTATTTATTTCGTTTTCAATCGGTTTATTATTTCATCGAATAATATTTAAAATAGCAGTTGGAAAAACATTTTGGAACTATTCTTATTTAATGCCTTGGTTAATTCTTCCTGCTGGTTTTACTTCATTGGCAGAATTACTAGGATTGTTTTTTTCAACAATGAAACTGCAAGAAAAAATTGTAACAATTAAAATTGGAACTGCTATTTTTGCTATTATTTCAAATATTATTGGAGCGTATTTTTTTGGTATTATTGGTGTGGTTTTTGCCCTTAATATTTTTTCAGCAGTTTATTTATTATTGATGTATTATGTTTATCTAAAACATAAATTTTGATTACAAGTTCTAAATCCGGTTCTTAATGGAAAGGTTTTTTATATATTCAATTTTTGCATTTTGGTTAAATGTATTGATATTATTATATATTTATTTAAAAGGAAAAATATTAAATCCCGCATTTTTATTTCTAGTTATAGCTCTTATTGATGTTTTTTTTCCTTCTATAATTGCCGCATATAACAATTATTTTCAGGTACCTGTATGGGCAAAAGAAATTAATATTAATGATATAATGAATGGGGTGATTTACTATTCAATTTATTTTTTTATATTCTTTTTCTTTATTTTAATTGGCAATAAATTATTTATTTTTCGAAATTCTATTATCCCTCAATTGACGAATAAATTAGACAATAAAATCTTACTTCATACTATTTTTTTATTTTCCCTTTCTTGTTTAAAAATATTTAATGATATCTATTCAATCGGAGGTTTTAATAACTATTTATTAAAAAGTGCGGTTTTATCTGTCACTAATGAATCAGTAAACGCTAGTGAACAATCTGGTAGTTTTCTAACGAGATTTCCAATCATAAGTCTTTTTCAAGCTTTTGTCGGTCTTGCATTTTTTTATAGAAAGAATTCTAGATATAAACTATTAAATACTTGGATTTTCCCAATATTTTCTATTTTATTTTCTTTGACTACCCTCTTAAGGGGAAGTCTTATTTATGTTTTTGTAGTATTAATATTAGCAGAGATCTTACGTAAAAATCCAAATGGTTTTTACATAAAATTTAAATCTAAACTAAAAATAAGCAAAGGAGTTTTAATTACTTTTTTTTCTATTATTATTTTTGTTAGTTTGTTTGGTGCTATCAGGGATAATTTTAGGAGTGAAATTTCTGGTAGTGATGATAGTAGAAAATCCATTTCAATAGTACCAAACTTTTTATCTCAAGGATCCGGATTAATGGGCGTGACTTCTATAGTTCAAAATTTTGGAACTAATATTAATTTTTTAAATGGAAAAACTTTCATTGACATGATATTATTGCCTGTGCCACGTTCTATTTATAAGTCGAAACCAGAATGGTATGGTATTGATGATATCAGTAGAAGTATGGGTTGGCCAGAAACTACACAGTCTGCAGTAACAATGCCAGGTGAAGCTTTTGCTAATTTTGGATTTTATGGTTTCTTTCTAGCTATACCATTCGGTTTACTATTTGGAATTGCAGATAAATTTATTAAAAAAGATATTGTTTATCTTATTATAATTGGACCAATTTTTTATTTTCAAATGTTAACAGTAACTAATTGGATGTCATTTACAGGTCTAATGAGCTCATTAATGGTTATAATAGCAATTACAATTTACTATTTTATTTTTTTCAAAACCAGTTTGAAAAAGAACGATTTCTATACAAATATTTAATCTAAAACTTATCGAATATGATAACAATTATTAGGATCTATGCACATTTACACGAATTTTTCCACAAATATACTGGCTGCAATATACGTGGTCTTGGTTTATTATATCGTTTTATTAAAAAAGATATGATATTAAAGGTAAGAGGAAAAAGCCTTTATTTGAATCATAATATTGCTGACAACTATGGCAGATTAGTTAATGATAAATTTAATGAACCTGAAACACATTTATTTATAGACTCTTTATTGAATAGAACATCTTCTGAAGATATTCATTTTGTAGATATAGGAGCAAATATTGGAGAATTTATTCTAGACTATTTCGACAGAAAAAAAGTAAAGCATATTACTGCTTTTGAACCTCAAATTGAACAAATTAAAGCATTAAAAAAGACTATTGAATTAAATTCAATGTTTAATGTAACATTAATTGAAAAATGCGTTTCAAAAAATACAGATTTAATTAATTTTAATCTTCCTGGAAGAAACTCAACAGGATCAGGAATTACTAAATCACAGCATGATTCTATAAGTCTTAAGCCTACTACAATTGATAATGAATTTAATTCAGATACTATTGATAATTATATTTTTTTAATTGATACAGAAGGTGCTGAATTAGATATTTTAAAAGGCGGAAGTGATTTTATTAAAAATAAATTTCCAATACTGATATTTGAATATAATTATGTAACTAGAAGAAGTTTTAAGATTGATGAAGTCAAGCAGTATCTAGGCGATATGTATGAAATATATAGGCTTAGAAAAGATGGAATGCTTGATTTAGATTATAGTAAAACTTGGAATTTAGTAGCTATTCCTAAATTTCATAAATACAAAAATCTAGAAGAATTAATTATTTGTTAATTATTATATGAATAATCGTTTTAAAAATGCCATTAAAAAGTATCTATTTTTTAAGAAACTCGTACAAAATTTTCGAAAAATTGAATTTGTATATAAAAAATCTAAGTTAAATAAAGACTTTGATTCTAAAGTTTATTTGATTAACAAGGAAGTGAAATTAAATTCAAATATTAATGTATCTAATTTAAATGTATTATGGATTGGCGCTGATGCTAATCAAGATAAAGTGGGTTTTCTAGACGAATTATCTAGTATTGTAAATGTTGTCATTTTTAAAAATGACAAAGGGGAAGATCAATTATTTTTTGACTCTAATGAAATAAGTAATTCAAGACAGAGAAATAAAAATACATTGATTTATTATATAAAAAATTATAAAATTGATCTAATAATTGGTCAATTTTGGCCTGAATTAATTGATTTTACAGATTTAAATTTACAGAGTTTAATTAAAGAAAAGTCAATTAAATCAATATGCATAGGGATGGATGATTTTATGCCTAACCGCTGGATATCTGATAAATATGCCGATATTGCTGGACCTGCTGGTTTTGGAAAAGCTATTGATTTATATACAACCTCAGACCTCCTTTCGATATCGAAATATTCAAAATTAGGCTTGAAGTCGATTTACCTTCCATTTGGTTGTTCTCATTCCTTGCAAAAAGAATATATAAGAGACATAGATGTTTCATTTGTTGGCTCAAACTATGGAATGAGAAAAGTCTATATTGATGCATTACAAAAATCTGGAATAAACATAAAAGTATATGGCCCCGGATTTGAAAATGGTAAAGTTACAGCAGATGAAATCATAGAAATATACAATAGATCTAAAATTATTTTGGGAATATCACAAGTTGGATATCAATCCAAACATCGAAATCTAAAAACCAGGGACTTTGATGCAATTTCCAGTGGTGCACTTTATATCTCAAATTCATGTGATGAATTTGATGCATTTTTCACACCTGGTTATCATTATATTAAATTTGTAGACATTGATGACTTAATACAAAAAATTAAATTCTTCTTAGACCAAAGTCAAATACGAAATACAATTGCGGCTAACTCCCAAAAATTTGGATTTGAAAACTATTTATGGAGAAATAATTTAAAAAAAGCAATTTCTTTTTTGTATGAATAGGTATATATTAAATACAACACAAGAAGAAGTCTTATTGGAACAATTGGATGTTCAAAATATAGAATTAGATCATATTGGAATATTAGAGCAAATTATTTTTTCATTTCCTTTTCGAAATAGAACAATTTTTAAAAATATTTCCCAACATTATTCTTACAACTCTAATTTTAAAGACGTTTTATCAGGAGACTCGTATTTGTCTGAGAATATTGGATCTGGTTTATATAATAAAAAAGATTTTTATGAGGTAATGGATGATTTTGTTTATAAATTATCAAACTCGTTTAAATCTGGGAATCTATTCTTAACCGGCGGGTACGATAGTCGATTTTTATTAAACTGTATCGACTCAAAAGTAAATCTTAATTGCTTCACATATTATTATGGGAATTCTTTTGAAAAAAATGTTGCTAATAAAATAGCAGATATTCATAACCGCCCATTTTTTCCAATTGAAGTTAAACCTGAATGGTATAAAAATGTACCTAATTTTTATAAACATAGAGGTTTACTTCCATCACACAGTTGGGTTCTTCCAAATTTATGTCTTGAATTATTCCAATATACAAATGCGCCATTTATTCATGGATTTATGGGTGATCCTATTTTTGGAGACAAAGCAATTATAAAAGATAGATTTAAAAGCGCAGATCAAATTATAGAAAATTACTACAAAACAAAAATTAACAGGTATAAAATATTTCTACAGTTTGATTTAAAAAAATATGAAAACGATATTTTAAATGACATATATCTAGAGTATAATAATTTAAAGATACATTATAGTAATGCCGATATAGAAGAAATATTTTTTATTAAAAAAAGGCAACAAATGATTTATAAAATCATAGATTCTATCCCATCGGACATAAAAATAATATGCCCTTTCTATGAAGATAAAAAATTAATAGAAGTTGCACTCTGTGTAAATCAAGAAGACCGAATTAATAAAAATTTATTTTTTAGCTATGCCAGGGAAAAATTTCCAAATTCTTTATGGAATATTAATGCCGACAATCCATTCGGATTAAATGCTGGCGGAAAAAATATGGTTAGAAAATTGTCTAATACTTTTCAATATATTATTGAGAAATTTAATCCCTTAATTTCATTGTCTCCTTTTCAACATGAGCATCTAAGAACTCAATGCTTTAAAAATAAATCTTATCTGAACTTAGAAATTAAAGATTTTGTTTCTAAAACTGATCTTTCTATAGATTGGAGAAAATCTTTGAATCGAAAATACAATTCAATTGATTTACCCTATAGTATATCTTCAATCGGTCGTGCTTTAAAAAATAATTAGTTATGTGTGGAATAATTTTTACAAACCAAAAATATGGCAATGATTTTTTAGAAAAAACAAAATATCGTGGACCAGATGAGACAAGACTAATTAATAAAAATAAATGGTATTTAGGATTTAATAGATTAGCTTTTCAAGATATTTCAATTGCCGCTAGTCAGCCGATGGAATTTCAAGATAGGTATTCATTTTTATTCAATGGAGAAATTTATAATAAATACCAATTAAAAAATTACTTAGGCAATGTTGTTTTAAAATCTGATTCTGATACTGAAATTCTATTTTTATTTTTAATTGAAATAATTACCCGTAAATTATCTTTTGAATATTTTGATAAAATTGATGGAATTTTTTCATTTATACTTTTTGATAATATTAAAAATAAAATCTATTACAGCAGAGACAGGTTTGGAGTAAAACCATTATATCTTAAACAAGGTATAGAAGAAATAACATTTTGTTCTGATTATTCTTTTTTTCAAGAAGTTGACATATCTGAAAATTCTAGTTTAATAGTTAATTATTTGCATTATCCTTTTTCATTTGATACTGCTACTATTTTTAATAATATCATACCTATTCCCAAAGGTATTTTATTTTCTATGGATTTAAACTCAAATAAGATAGAAATCGAGCATACCTCACCTATAAAAATTAATAACTACAGCTCAATTCCATTTAAGGATATAATTAAATTAAAGAATGATTTACAAGAATCTATCAATAGAAATCTAATTGGCGATTACCCTGCTGTCTTTTTGTTAAGTGGTGGCGTAGATTCAAGCCTCATTGTTTCAATTACTGCTAATACTAATCCTCAAAAAATTATTAATACATATAGTGTAAATTTCAATGGTGATGAAAATTCTGAAAAAGAAAATCAAGATTTAGTATTAAAAAAATATAAGAATATACAAAACACTAATATCTTAATTGATCAAAAACATTTCATAAAAAAACTTAATGAATACATTTCGTTAACTAAAAAACTTCCAGTAATTCCAAATGAAATAGCGTTATTTATATTATTTGAAAAAATCAAAATTGATGGTTTTAGATTGGTTATTTCAGGTGAAGGTGCTGATGAAATATTTGATGGTTATTCTTTTATAAGTGATGCAATTAAAGTTAATTTCTTAAGATCATTAGGAGGTTTTGGTAAGAATATTATTAAATTATTTAACTATTTTGGTAAAGGTTTGCGATTCAATATATTATTAAATAACCCATTAATATTATTCAATAATATACTAATTCCTGATTCGAAAATCATAAATGATAAGGGCTATTACAATTTAAATTATATCAAAACTAATCTAATTAACACATATCTTTATTCATTACTACAAAGAGTAGACACATCCTCAATGAGAAATAATATCGAAGTACGGGTGCCATTTCTTTCAACCCAAATTTTCGAATATCATTTAAGAAAATCATCTATTTTTCTAAATTTATTTTTTTCTTCTAAACTATATTTAAGATTTATTTTAGCAAAGTATGTTAATTTTAAATTAGCATTTGCACCTAAAAAAGGTTTTGCAATCCCATGGCAAAAATGGTACAATGACAATTCTGAATTTAAATTTCTTTGGGAAGAAACCTTACAATCCCATTTTATTAAAAAAATTATTTCTGATGAAAATATTGATTTAAATTTCAACAAACATTCACTTAACAGTATAAATGTATTTTTTGATAATATTGGTTTTAGATTAATTTCATTATATATAAAACATCAAAATCAAAATCAAAATGCATAATCCTTTATTATCGATATGTATTCCAAGTTATAATAGACCTACAGAGTTAATTAGTTTATTAAATTCTATAGAAAAAAATAATTATTCAAAAATTGAAGTGGTCATTTGTGAAGATAGAAGCCCCAACCGCATAAATATCAGGGAACAGGTAAATGTTTTTAAGGTAAAAAACCCGGATTTAAATTTAGCATATTATGAAAATGATATTAATTATGGTTATGATCGAAATTTAGTGGAACTAATAACAAAGGCTAAGGGTGATTTTATTATGTTCATGGGTGATGATGATTTTTTTGTATCAGGAAATCTAGAATTATATTTAGATTTTATTGATAAAAATCAAGAAATTTCTTATTTCCTTAGAAGATATTTGGTTTTGCATCCAAATCAAATAAAAGAAGACTTTCGATATTATACTGGACATAAATATTTTGAACCTGGAAAAAGTTCTTTTTTGTCTTTATTTAGAAAAAGTGTTTTTATTTCTGGATTTACATTTAAACGTGCTTCAGCTCTAAATTTCTACAATACGAATGAATTCAATGGCACACTTTTGTATCAATTATTTATTTGCGGCGAATTGTCTCTAAATTATAAAACTTGTTATTGCGACATACCAATCACTCAAATGGATCTCGGCCTAAGGGGTACTCCTGAATTTGGAAGTTCAGTGAATGAATCTTCAAAATATACCCCTGGCACTATAACATTTTCTAACTCTATAAATTTTATGAAATCATTTATAGAATTATCAAGTTATTTTGATAGAAAGTATAAACAAAATTTTTCTTATGAAATAAAAAAAGATCTTTCAAAATATTCTTTTCCTATACTTGCACTTCATCGAAATAAAGGTGTCAAAGAATTCATTAGGTACAATGAAATTTTAAAAAAAGAAATTAATATCAACATTACTTTCTATTACTATATTTATTTTTTTAGTTTATTAATTTTAAATGTTCCCATTTGTAATTATTTTATATTTAGAATAAAAAAAATAATAGGAAAAACTCCAAATTTATAAGATGTATAAAATATTGATTTTTGGCGACTATATATCACAAATACATGAAATCCCTATTGGCAATGCATTATTAGAAAAGGGCCATATTGTTAAAAATTTTAGCACAAATGGCTATAAAAAATATAAATTACTTAACAGATTTTATAATCTTCAAATTAAACTAGGGTTTGGGCCACTAATATGGAAAATCAATAAAAACTTAATTAAAGAAGTTGAAAGAAATAACTATGATTTATTATTTCTTTATAGACCAATATTTATAAAAAGAAAGACATTAAAACACATAAGAAATAAATGCTTGATTTTTTGTTATAATAATGATGATCCTTTCAGTAATCTTTATAAAAATTCTTTTTGGAAAGATTTTTTTAATTGCCTAATTTTTTATGATCACATATTTTATTATAGAAAAAAAAATGAATTAGACTATAAAAAAATTGGATATACAAATACTAGTTTATTACGTTCTTATTACATTCAAACTTTGAATTATAAAATAAGCAATGTTCAAGAGAATAAATTTAATTCGGACGTTGTTTTTATAGGTCATTTCGAAGATGATGGAAGAGATTTAAAACTAAAAAAAATCATAGAATCTGGTATTAAAATAAAAATTTTTGGACCTGATTGGCAGAGAAGCAAATATTTTAATTATTTCACAGAAAAGTTAGGTTATAAAATAACTTCTTTGAATTCAACTGATTACAACTTGGCACTTAATTCTTCAAAAATTGCACTTGTTTTTTTATCTACTTTGAATAATGACACATATACACGAAGATGTTTTGAAATACCTGCCTCCCAAACATTAATGCTTTCACAATATTCAGATGATTTGAATGATCTTTTCATTGATGGAAAAGAAGCTGTATATTTTCACACAATAAATGATTTAATAAGTAAAATCATATATTATTTACATGCTAATGATGAAAGAGATTTAATTGTGCAAAATGCCTACAGAAAACTATTGATATCTAGACACGAAGTATCAAACCGTGTTGATGAAATATTAGAAAAAATTGATTTTTATAATCATAAATTATAAAGTTTTATAATGATTATTGGAATAGATGCATGCAATATTAGAAATGGTGGAGGGCTTGAGCATTTGAGACAAATTGTTTTCAATTGCCGTTTTAATGATTATAAAATTGATAAAATTATTATTTGGTCAAATAAAAAAACATTAGAATGTTTTAATGTCTATTTTGATAATAGAATAGTTACAAAAACACATTTTTTGTTAAATTCTAAATTTTTCGGCCCTTTTATTTATCAAATATTTTACTTAAAGAAAAGTTTAATCCAAGAAAATTGTAATATAGTTTTAGTACCGGGAGGCATTTTTTTAAATTCTTTTGCTCCTTTTGTCACTATTAGTCAAAACATGTTACCATTTAGTTTAACTGAAGCATTTAGATACAAACAATTATCAAAAAAAATTCGTTTTCTATTAATTAGAATATTACAATCACATACATTTAAAAAAGCCAATGGTCTAATATTTTTATCAACTTATGCTAAATTAAAAATATCTGATTTGCTAAAATTAAATAGTTCATTTCCAGTAATCCCTCATGGATATAAGCCTAATGATATAAAATTGAAAAGGGAGTTAACTTGCGATAATAAATTACATTTGCTATATGTATCAGCTGTTTCTCCATACAAACATCAATGGAATGTTGCAGAAGCTGTTTGTAATTTATTTCTTAAAGGGAATGAGATACATTTAACAATTGTTGGGCCTCATGAGAAATATAGTAGTAAAAAATTGTTAAATGTTTTAAAAAAATATCCATGTTCTAAAAAATGTATAAATATTGTTGGCGAAGTTGCTTCCGAGAATATTGGATATTATTACAATAATTCCAATGCTTTTATATTTGCGTCAACTTGTGAAAATAATCCAGTAATACTTACTGAAGCAATTTCGGCCGGATTACCTATTATATCATCATTCTATCCTCCAATGAATGAAGTTCTATCTTCAGATGATACAATATTTTTTGACCCTTTAGATGTTGAGAGTATACAAAATGCGATACAATATGCAATCCAAAAAAAGATACATATGGTTAATAATACCGATAAAAATCCAAAAATAATGGAATTGCCTAGTTGGCAATTAACTTCTAATGCTACATTTAATTATCTAATAACATGTCTAAATAAATATGAAAATGACAAAAAATAAAACCCTCTTAATAACAGGTGGAACTGGATCTTTTGGAAATGCTGTTTTAAATAGATTTATTGATACTGATATTTTTTCTGAAATTAGAATATTCAGTCGTGATGAAAAAAAACAAGACGATCTTCGTAAAAGAATAAATAATAATAAAGTTAAATTCTATATTGGTGATGTTCGTGATAGAGATAGTTTAGCCCCAGCGGTTGAGGGAGCTGATTATATTTTTCATGCTGCAGCATTAAAACAAGTACCTTCTTGTGAATTTTTTCCATTAGAAGCAGTAAAAACTAATATTATCGGCACAGATAATATTTTATCTATTGCTCAGTTTTTTGGTGTAAGTAAAGTAGTAGTTTTAAGTACTGATAAAGCAGCTTATCCTATTAATGCAATGGGTATGTCAAAGGCTTTAATGGAGAAAGTGATGGTTGCTAAATCTAGAAATTTAGATAGTCAAAAAACGATTTTCTGTGGTACAAGATATGGCAACGTTATGGCCTCGAGAGGTTCTGTAATCCCACTTTTTATAGAACAAATTAGAGAAGGAAAGCCATTAACAATAACAGATCCCAATATGACTCGATTTATGATGACCCTAGAAGATGCAGTAGACCTTGTACTATATGCTTTTAAAAATGCTAAACAGGGAGATCTTTTTGTACAAAAAGCCCCATCTGCAACTGTAGAAACTTTAGCAAAAGCTTTAATTGAGTTATATAAATCCTCTAGTGAAATTAAGGTTATTGGCACAAGACATGGTGAAAAATTATATGAAACGCTTGTTAATAGAGAAGATATGATTAAAGCTGAAGATTTAGGAGACTACTATAGAATACCTGCTGATAATAGAGATTTAAATTATGAACAATATTTTTCAGAAGGCATGCCTGATATTGTAAATTTAAATGAATACCATTCACATAATACTACACTTTTAGATGTTGAAGGAATGAAAAATCTTTTATTAAAACTACCTATAATTAGAAAAGATATTCTAGGTGAAATTGGAATGATTCAATATGCTTACTAATACGATTAAAATTGGAGTAACCGGTTCTAGTGGATTTATAGGATGGCATTTATGCCGCACCTTAGAACTATATCAAAATAAATTTGAATTAATTAAATTTAAAAGAGAATGGTTTAATGAAACTACTAACCTCGATAAATTTGTATCTAAATGTGATATTATCATTCATTTAGCAGGGCTTAATCGTCATAATGAAGCTAATATGATATTTGAATTAAATGTTGGATTGGCTAATAAATTAGTTGAATCATTTAAAAGAACAAAATTTAAAGGTCAGGTAATATTTTCTTCATCTATACAAGAAGATAGAAATAATATTTTTGGAAATTCAAAAAAAGAAGCTAGAGAGATATTTTCTAATTGGGCTTGTGAATCAGGAGCAACTTTTAATGGATTAATCATTCCAAATGTTTTTGGTTCTTTTGGAGTTCCATTTTATAATTCTGTTATCTCTACATTTTGCTATCAGTTAGTAAATAATGATACACCTAAAATCGAAACAGACGCAAGTCTTAACCTTATTTATATAAATGATCTTATAAATTGTATAATAAAAATATTCGATACTGAATCAAATGATAATATTTTAATAAGGCATACAAATACTCTAAAAGTTTCTGAAATATTAGATCTTTTATTTATTTTTAAAATAAAGTATTTTGAAAATGAACAAATTCCATTTTTTAATAATCAGTTTGAAGTAAATTTATTTAATACATTCAGATCTTATTTTAATTTGAAAACTCATTTCCCAATTAAGTATAAAAATAACAGAGACGAAAGGGGGAATTTCGTCGAGATGTTAAAGCTAGAAACAGGAGGTCAGGTTTCTTTTTCAACTACAAAAAAAGGAATAACAAGAGGTAATCATTTTCATACAAGAAAAATTGAGAGATTTTCCGTAATAAAAGGAAAAGCTTTAATCCAATTAAGAAAAATTGGTTCAGCAGAAGTATTTGATTACTATTTATCAGGAGACGAGCCAGGATTTGTAGATATGCCAATTTGGCACACACACAATATTAAAAATATAGGAGAAGAGGACTTGTATACAGTATTTTGGATTAATGAGTTTTATGATATAAATGATCCAGATACTTTCTTCGAAAAAGTATAAAAATTAAAAAATGAATCAGCTTTTAAAAGTAATGACAGTAGTTGGCACAAGACCTGAGATTATTAGATTATCAAGAGTGATGTGTGCCTTAGACAATTCAGAAGCAATTGAACATATTATTGTTCATACAGGTCAAAATTATGATTATGAATTAAATCAGATATTTTTTGATGATTTAGGAATCCGAAAGCCCAATTATTTTTTGAATGCGGCAGGGGTAACTGCAACTGAAACAATAGGCAAAATATTAATTAATATAGATCCTCTGTTAGAGGAATTAAAGCCTGATGCCTTTTTAGTTTTAGGAGATACAAATAGTTGCTTGTGTGCAATACCTGCTAAAAAAAGGCATATACCAATATTTCATATGGAAGCTGGTAATAGATGTTTTGATCAACGTGTTCCAGAGGAAACAAATCGCAAGATTGTCGATCATATTTCAGATATTAATTTAACATACAGTAGCATAGCAAGAGAGTACCTATTGCGTGAAGGGTTATCGGCAGATAGAATAATCAAGACAGGCTCTCCAATGTTTGAGGTTTTAAATCATTATTTACTATCTATAAAAAATTCAGAAATTTTAAGTAAACTAAATCTAATAAAATTTAAATATTTTGTTGTTTCTGCACACAGAGAAGAAAATATTAATAACGATTTAAACTTCACTTCCCTAATATCTAGTTTGAATTTGATTGCTGAAAAGTATAATTTTCCAATTATAGTAAGTACACATCCGAGAACAAGAAAAATGATAGAATCAAAAGATATTATATTACATAATAATATACAGCTTCTAAAGCCATTAGGATTTAATGATTATAATGCATTGCAAATGAATGCAAAAGCTGTTTTATCTGATAGTGGCACCATTTCAGAAGAGTCATCTATTTTAAATTTTCCAGCATTAAATATTAGACAGGCACATGAAAGACCAGAAGCAATGGAGGAAGCCTCTGTTATGATGGTCGGCTTAAACCCTGAAAGAATAATTCAAGGTTTAATTGAATTAGAATCACAAAAAAGAGATGAAGTACGTACATTAAGAGCTGTTTCAGATTACACAATGCCAAATGTGTCTGAAAAAGTTGTTAGAATAATCATAAGTTATGTAGATTATATCAAAAGAACAATTTGGTCTGAATAATGAAAATTCTTTTTTTGACATTAGTTAGAATTGAAAGTATTGAAAGCCAGGGTATTTATCAAGATTTATTACGAAAATTTAGAGATAATGGGCATGATTTGACTATTGTTAGTCCAAATGAAAGAAAATACGCAAAAAACACAAAATTTTTTAAAGAAATGGGTGTTAATATTTTGAATGTATGGACAACTAACATTCAAAAAACTAATATAATAGAAAAAGGCATTACAACACTTATAATTGAATTTTTTTATTTAAGAGCTATTAAAAAATATATATATTATAGAGACTTTGACCTAATACTGTATTCAACACCCCCAATTACTTTTACAAATTTAATTAGATTCATAAAAAATGAATCTAATGCTAAAACGTATTTATTATTAAAAGATATTTTTCCACAAAACGCTATCGATCTTAAACTATTCGCGCATGGTGGATTTTTATATAAATATTTTCGAAAAAAAGAAAAATTACTTTATAGAATATCTGATAATATTGGATGTATGTCACCTGCTAATTTAAGTTATCTACTTAAACATAATCCAGAACTTGAAGAAAACAAGCTAGAAGTAAATCCGAATTCTATAGAAGTAAGAAAAGAGAGTGCAATAAATGAATTTTATTTATTTAATAAATATCAAATTCCGGAAGATAAAATATTATTTATTTTCGGCGGAAATTTGGGTATTCCTCAAGGGATAGATTTTTTAAAAAAAAATATATCATATTGTCTTTCAATTAAGGATGCTTTTTTTTTAATTGTTGGTGATGGTACAGAATATCAAAATCTTAAAGATTGGATCCAATTTGAAGATATAAAAAATACTCGTTTAATTAAAGAATTACCTAAATGTGAATATGATGCAATAATTAAAATTTCTCACGTTGGATTAATCTTTTTAAACCCGATTTTTACAATTCCTAATTTTCCATCTAGAATATTAAGTTACATGCAAAATAGCTTACCTGTAATATGTGCAACTGATTTAGCAACAGATATAGGTATTTTAGCAGTTGAAAATAATTTTGGGTATAATTGTTTAACATCTGATTTTGAAGCATTTTTCGATTGTGTTACTAATTTATTAAATAAAGATGTTCGAAAAATAATGGGGGAAAATTCATTCAATTATTTGAAAAATCAATACAATGTTGATATTTCTTATAAAAAAATACTTGATAAACACAAATAAATAATCTAATTATGTCATTAATAGAAAATAAAATTCTATTGTATGGAGCGTCAGGACATGCAAAAGTAATTTGTTCTATACTTGAATCTATTAATATACATGTTGAAGGAATTTTTGATGATAATAAAAAACAATCATTTTTAAATAGATATAGTATAATTGGCCCATATGATAAGAAATATAAATCAAATTTGCCTATATTAATATCTATAGGAGATAACTTAATAAGAAAAAAAATATCACAAAAGTTATCACATCATTTTTCATCTGCAATTCACATATCATCAATAATTGATGATATGTCTAAAATTGGCAAGGGTACTACAATTTGTCAAAGTACAATAATACAAAGAGATGTACATGTTGGCATGCATTGTATTGTAAATACAAATGCATCAGTTGATCATGATTGCATCATAAGTGATTTTGTTCATATTTCCCCTTCAGTTACTCTTTGTGGCAATGTTTATATTGGAGAGGGCACTCATATAGGAGCTGGGGCGACTATAATCCCAAATATTAAGATTGGCAAATGGTGTGTTATTGGAGCTGGAGCTGTAATAACAAAAGATATTCCTGACTATTCTTTAGTTGTCGGTGTTCCTGGTGTTGTAATTAAAAATCTAAAAAATGATTAACAAAAAAATTTGGCTTTCCTCTCCTCACATTGGCAATAATGAACTGCAATATGTCAAAGAAGCATTCGAAACTAATTGGATAGCACCTCTGGGGCCACATGTCAATGCTTTTGAACAAGGTCTTCAATTAGAAACAAAATCAAAACAAGCAGCTGCTTTATCTTCTGGAACCTCTGCGATTCACTTAGCCTTAATTCTTTTAGATGTAAATGCTGGTGACACTGTTTTTTGTCAATCAATTACTTTTTCTGCTTCAGCTAATCCAATTGTATATCAAGGAGCTTTTCCTGTATTTATAGATTCAGAGATTGATACTTGGAATATGGATCCTGCATTATTAAAGGCCGCATTAGAAGAAGCGAAGCAAAATGGTAAATTGCCTAAAGCTATAATTCCTGTTCATTTATATGGCATGCCAGCTAAAATGGATGAAATTATATCAATTGCAAATGAATATGGTGTTCCTGTAATTGAAGATGCTGCAGAAGCATTGGGATCAAGTATTGACAATAAACCATGTGGTAGCTTTGGTGAATTTGGAGTCTTAAGTTTCAATGGTAATAAAATTATTACAACTTCAGGTGGTGGAGCTTTATTATCAGAGAATGCAGATATGATAGAGAAAGCACGTTTTCTTGCCACTCAAGCTAGAGATGCTGCACCTCATTACCAGCATTCTCATATAGGTTATAATTATAGAATGTC
>JACCDH011128870.1_pt1 | contig 19141 bp, 22 predicted proteins | sample 7442481 | NCBI WGS metagenome assembly JACCDH01 (sample SAMN15323433, study PRJNA562643) | freshwater metagenome | isolation source: river surface water | place: USA:Blue River Watershed | collected 2017-08-15 | reverse complement strand
CAAAAAAACCATAATCTCTGTATCTTTTAAATGTTTTCATAATGAACGCAAAATACTGATTTATAATTGTTTAAAAAAATATTTGAGCCTTAATTTTAAAAATTAAGTTTTTAGAGGTTGCCTTAAGATAGTATCGTTAAACATTTTAACGATACTATCTTGATGATGTGATGATTTTATTGTTTCATTGCCTGTCCTCCTGGCAAGCCTATGCTTGCTTCGTGATTAGCTACATATTCCATTGCATACCCTGCAAATCCAATAATCCAGCCCAACAAAGTACCACCTTGAATTTCAATTTTTTCAAGATTTGTTAGCTCAACAAAACTTGCAATTTCAATATTATTTTTCATTTTTTTATCTTTTAATTAGTTATTGAAAAATTCTTTACCAGCAGCGTAACCTTTTTTGACGTCATCTGGTGCATATAATAACTCATAGGCTATTTCAGCTACTGCCCACCACCAACCACCTTCTACTTCTTGTACTTCTTGAGCATTAAGCTCTACTAAATTCAAATTTTCTAAATTCATTTTTCTAAAGTTTTAAAATTAAACATTTTTTGGTTTTAACAATTGGTTTTCTCGAGAACTTTTTTGTTCTGACAAATCTTACAATAAATTTTGTGCAAAACTATAACTACATCAAAATAATCATTACTTTTGTAATATAAATTATAATTTATAGTTATGGAAAATGTACTCGAGAAAATAAAAGACATTCGCAAACAAAAAGGATTTTCACACGAATATATGGCGCACAAGCTGGATATGAGTCAACCTGCCTATTCTAAAATCGAAAAAAATGAGACTGTTTTGTCAGTAGATAGGCTTTTTAAAATAGCGGAAATATTAGAAACCCCAGTCAATGATATTTTAGAAATCAATCCTAATAACATCTATAATCAAACTAATAACGATAATGCTATTGGTCATCAAGAAGTTGCACATTTGCATCAAGAAAACAAAGAAATAACCGAAAAACTCATCGAAACCCAGCAAAGCGAAATCCAGTTTTTACGGGAGTTGTTGTCGAAGAGTGGTGGCAAGTAAATAACAGTTCTTCTTGTTTTTTATTTAAAAACGGTTAGAAGTACATTAATTGTTCTTGAGAAAATGCAATAGTTTACTTGGTTCTTGACGATTATCCCAAAAACCAGTAATGATTATTTGTTGTTTTGTAAACTGATACAAAATACTATAATAACTCATATACAAAACTCTAGTCTTTGAAGAAGATGTTTCCATCCCTAATTCGGGATATGATTTTAGGAGAGCGGTACTTTCTTTTATTTTGAGATTCAATTTTTTAGAATACAAATCGTTTTTGTTCCTTTTATTCCAATAATCAAAAACACGATTTCTTTGTCTTAAAGCCGTTGATGTCCATTTTAATTTTCTAACTACATCCATTTGGAGTCTAATTGATGTAATTCTTCTTCGGAAATTAAGTTCCCCGAAGCAATGTCAGCCTCACTCATCATTAGCATTTCTATTTGTTCATCGCTTAAAGACAGGATTTCTGAGGGCTGTGCGGTTGCAAAAATGGTATCAACAGCTTCGAGTAAGCTTTCATTTTTTGTTGATAGAATTCTATTAATAAGTCTATTTTTTGTTTTTTGAATAGTTGTCATAATCAGTATGTTTAAAAATCAAATTTACAAAATATTTTAATTGACTGGGTAAATAACAAAAACAAATTTATGATTACTACTTTGATTGCTTTTATCCGCATATTTGGGTTAATTAAAAATCAGTTTCGCATTTATAAATGAAATTTTCGATTGTGTTTTTTTGTAACTTTGTGAAAAATTATAGATATAATGCCAACAATAGTAAAAAACTTTTCGGATTTGGATTTAACCAAAACCTATACCTATTCGGATTATTTGCTTTGGCAGTTTTCAGATCGTGTGGAATTGATAAAAGGATTTATAAATAAAATGAGTCCCGCACCGAGTTCTAATCATCAAAGTGTATCGTATAATATTATTGGTTGTTTCTATGAAAATTTCAAAAAAAAACCTTGTCGTGTTTTTGAAGCTCCCTTTGATGTTCGCTTACCCATAAAATCAGCTAAAAAAGATACAACAGTCGTTCAACCCGATTTGTGTGTGATTTGTGATGAAAGCAAAATAGATGAAAAAGGATGTGATGGCACACCCGATTTGATAGTTGAAATATTGTCGCCCAATAATAGCAAACACGATATTCACACAAAATTCAATTTGTATTTAGAAGCCGGTGTTTTAGAATATTGGATTGTAAATCCTAGCGAAAGAATGGTTTTGATTTACGCTTTAAAAAACGGTGAATTCATTGGTTCAAAGCCATTTGTAGAAGGAGAGATACTTAAGAGTTCTTTATTTCCCGATTTGAAAATTGATGTTGAAGATATTTTTTACAGGGTGAAATAGTAAACAAAACAGTGACAATCATTTTTTAATTTATAATTACTTTACCCTTGACAACAAAATCGAACTCTTATTTAGGAAAACTCTTTTTAATTCCCACTACTTTAGGAGAAGAAGGCGACCCTAATGATGTTTTGCCTCAAACTATAAAAAGAAGTATCGATTTCATTGATGATTACATTGTAGAAAATGAGAAAACGGCTCGAAAATTCATAAAAAGCATTCATCCGCAAAAAGTTCAGGCCACACTCAGACTAAGTGCTTTAAATAAACATACCGAAGTTTCTGAACACGCCAAAATGTTGCAAGCTTGCCTAGAAGGAAAAAATGTCGGTTTAATGAGCGAAGCAGGTTGCCCCGGAGTTGCCGATCCTGGTGCTGTAATTGTAAAATTGGCTCACGAGAAAGGAATTCAAGTGGTTCCTCTTGTAGGTCCATCTTCAATTATATTGGCCATCATGGCGTCCGGAATGAACGGTCAAAGCTTTGCTTTTAATGGCTACATTCCCATTGATAAAGCCGAAAAAAAGACAGTTTTAAAAAATTTAGAGAAATTATCTCAAGATAAAAATCAATCCCAAATCTTTATCGAAACGCCTTATAGAAATAATAAAATGCTGGAAGATATTGTTCAGACCTTAAACCCTTCGACTTATCTTTGTGTGGCAACTGATATTACTTTGCCTACTGAATTCATCAAAACGATGCTTGCGAGCGATTGGAAAAAAACAAAAATTGATTTACACAATCGCCCTACCATTTTTATTATTCATAAAATGTAGAAGTATTAACCTAAATTATTGCACAGTTGCATTACTATCAGGGACAATTCCATATGTTTCGTATCCTCCAAAATCTCTCATATAAGTCCGAATTGATGTACCATAGGCATCTTTGAAATAGCGCCTTCCCGAGTGTTTAAAAAATTTTTTAACAGAACCTGCTCCACCAAGATGTGCAGCTGCTAATATTCCAGATTCAGTTACTAAAATACCAGCAATTACTTGCCCTTCATATTTATCAATAACATCTTTTAATAAGGATTTGTTTTTGGCTAAAAGCGCCACAAAAGCTTTTTCTTGCATTTTAGGGTTATTTAGGAATTGGTTGCTGTTATGAATACCTATTGTTTTTAAAGTTTCCTCGCCAAACTGATATTTCCCCATATAACCTAGAGAATTAACTTTTTTGTACTTGCCTTGCGATTCTTTTAAAGCAATTGCTTCTTTATAACCAATAAAAAATTTCCCTGTATAAGGAACATTTAAATTAGTATATTCATTTTGTTTTTCAGAAGGAAATAAGTAGTGTTTTCCATCATTTTTATCGATAAAAAACCAATCATTGGAATCTAAATCGTAAGGCTTAAAACCTGAGCTTAAAAAGGCAATAATAAGAGTCAAACTTGTAAAAAAAGACCACTTGTTTATCATAAATTGTTTTTCTTCAAACGCTGTCACCCTTTGAAATTTCTACGGTGCAAAGATACAAGAAAAACCTAAATATCAAAAATATAACTGAAAATCAAGCTGTTAATATTTTCTAAAAATAAAAAATATAAAACTTAAAACCACTGTAAGCCGAGTATTCAATCGTTGGAGTTGGAATTTTTATAGTATTAAAAATAGAAAAAAAAGTCTTCAAAAAATGCGATTTTGTTTCAATTTTTGTCAAATCTACATCCAAACTGAGGTAAAATTGTCGAAATTTTTCGGGTATTGGAGCAGAATTAGGTATAAAATTAGCCTCATTTCCGCTAATAATACCTTCAGCCCCAAAGCCTAAAGCAACGTTCAACCACTTTGGTATTTTCGAGCCTTTAAAAAAGGAATTTACATTAGCCGAAAACCAATAGGTTTGCCCGTTGTAATCTTTGAGGATTTGCTCTGGAATAGTGCTTCCCAAAACATCCGGACTAAAATTTGAATATTGGGTTTTATGATAGGAGAATTTTGGAATGATGCGTTGTTCTTTCCAAATCAATTCCTGAGAAACATACAAAGCCGTTCCCGAAGCATTGGCAACAACATCTCCCATTGATGCTCCCCATTCTTCTGAAAATCCGTCCATAACCTCAACCGCCGTTAGGAATACAAATCCTAAACTTGCTCCATAAATCAATTGATTTTTCTTGCTCGTACTACTCCAATTCAGGGCTTCGGCTCCCAATCCTCCAATTTGATAGGATGAATATAGATGCCCCAATTTATCCATTTGCATCCACTGGGAATTGTCATTGATAAAATGAAAATCGGATTTAGGATAATCGGCATACCAAAGTTGGTTCAAACCAACCAAAGCTCCTGATGCCAAAACAGCTTCGGTAATAAATACAGTGTTCTGCCTCTTTTTATTTAAAGTATCAGAGGGTTTAAAGAAATTATCGAATGAATGTTGTGCCAAAACACTTTGGAACACCACTAAACACAAAAACCAGTATCGTCTTTTAAACTTCAAAATTATCTGGCTACCTCTTGACTGTTGATCCAATCGGAATATTTCTTAGCATTCACATTATGCTCTGGTAAAGTTGCGGCAAATTCGTGGTACCCAAAACGATCCACACTCGCACAAAAATAAATAAAATCGTGCTTTTCAGGATTTAAAACTGCATCCAAAGCTGTGATGTCAGGCATTGCGATAGGTCCTGGAGGAAGCCCAGTCACTTTATAGGTGTTGTAAGGCGAGTTTAAAAACAAATCGTTGTAAAAAACTCTTTTGATTGTCTGATTGAAATCATTGTCTTTCTTTTTGATGGCATAAATAACGGTAGGATCAGCCTGAAGAGGCATTTCCAGTCTAATTCTATTCAAATAAACACCGGCAATTCTGGGTCTTTCGTCTTTTTTAACCGATTCTTTGTGCACTATCGAAGCCAAAATGGTGGCGCTAATAGGAGTTAAACCTAGTTTTTCAACCTTTTCAATACGCTCTTTGTTCCAAAAATTATGGTATTCCTTAATCATTTTGTCACGGAATTTTTCGGCAGAAATATTCCAATACACCTCATAAGTATTCGGGATAAACATCACAAAAACATTTTCGTCGGTAAACCCATTTTCTTTCAGGAAAATAGAATCTTTGAAGGTATTTAGTAATAATAAACTATCAGGTTCAATTTGAGAACTTATTCTTCCAGCAAAATCTTCTAATCTTTCCTGATTGTTAAAAGCCAATTTTAAAGGAACATTGCTTCGCATTGCTTTAACCAAATCATAGCTGCTCATTCCTTTAATCAATAAAAACCGTCCTGGTTTTACGTTTTCAGGATAATTTCTTTTGCTAGCCACCATTTCAAAACGACCCATATTTTCAACAAAAGGGGCAATTATTTGTTGCACATCTTCATAAGTAGAACCCGTTGGCACGTGAACAAATAATTCGTTTTCTGAAAATTTGGTGTTTTTAGAAAAAATTTGATTGGCAACTATTCCTCCATAAATCAGCAATACTGAAATTAATATGATGGCTGCAATTGTTAGGTGTTTTTTTAAATTCAAAACTAAAATTTTTAAAGTTGATTATTTATTAATTGAAAAATTGCCTCGTCTTTATAAATTCCGTTGACTAAAGTCCAATCTTTTTTTGTGCCTATTTTTTGAAATCCAAATTTAGTAAAAAGAGTTATACTAGCTTCATTTTCTGTACCAATATTTGCATACAATTGATGTAGATTCAAATGATAAAATGCATATCGGATTAATAGTCCCAAAGCCTCGGAACCGATATTCTGCTTTCTGTTTTCAGTTCCTTGAATTACAATGCCAACTCCTGCCCTATTATTCTTGGGATCAAAATCAAATAAATCGATTAAACCAATTGCCGGAAAATCTTTATCCTGACAAATCGCCAACCGCAATTGCTTGGCTTCATAAATATCCTTATGGGCATTTTTGAGGTATTGTTTTACCAAAAACCGACTGTAAGGAGTTTGTGTATTGCTGACTTCCCAAATGCTTTGGTCGTTTTCCATAGCGTACACAAACTCCAAATCATTAGGTTCGAGTGCTCGGAGGAATATGTTTTCACCTTTTAAAGTTATCATTTTTTTAATTACAGATTATGGATTAACTTCTGAATAAAGATAAATACCAAAATAAAATAAAACAAGAATGGTTATGAAACCAATGATAAATGAAAGAGTAAAATTATTAATACAATCTTTGAAAGAAGTTCTAAATCCTTTAAAAACCCAAATTACAACTCCTCCTATCAATCTTATATGATATGCCGCCATTTAAATTGTATTAAAATTATTTAAATTCTGTTTTCTAAACCTCAACCTCCCCTTTAAACAAAAATTCCGCTAGTCCTTTAATCATTTTTATAACCTATTTTCTTTCTTGGTTCTGTATTTTCTTTTTTATCAATTAGTTCATCAAGATAGATAAAAACCAATTCTATATTTTGAGTATGATTGGAAAGTTTCTTTTTAATTTCTTCAATTTCTAATTTAAGACTCAATGTACCAGTAAGCATTTCTCTTATTTTAGTAAAGACACGAATAATTTGTATATTGACTTTAATAGCCATCGGACTGTTGAGTACACTCGACAACATTGCAACACCTTGTTCTGTAAATGCCATAGGCATATATCTTGAACCTCCCCAACTTGAGGTGCCAAATTGGCTCCTCAAGTTGTCGAATTCTTGTTGACTAAGTTCAAACATAAAATCCTCTGGAAACCTTTCCAAATTTCTACGAACTTGTCTTTTTAATTGTTTAGTTTCTACAGCATAAAGTTCCGACAAATCTTTATCCAACATCACTTTTTGCTTCCTTATCAAGTAAATTTTACTGCTAATAATATCGTCTGGAATTAGAATTTCATTACTCATGTTATTTTTTTCATTTTTGAATATTTAAACCTCAATCACCCCCTTAAAAACAAATTCCGCTGGACCAATCAAGAAAACATTGGTAAACAAATCACCCATTTTATCAAAAGAAACGGCTAATTTTCCGCCTTCAACGTTTAATTTAATCGAAGAAGCATTGGTATGTCCTGTAGCATTCATCGCAATGGCAACCGCTGTAGCTCCAGTTCCACAAGCTAAAGTTTCATCTTCAACACCTCTTTCGTAAGTGCGGATCGAGAAAGTATCCTCGTCTATTTTTTTTACAAAATTGATGTTACTTCCTTCTTTTCCGTACAACGAACCGTAACGAAGAGCCGCTCCGTTTTCTTTAACATTATAATGTTCCAAATCTTCTACCATTTGTACGTGATGGGGCGAACCGGTATTCATAAAAGTGTAATCGGCTTCTTTTTTTATATCCGTCACATCAATCATCTGCAAGGAAACGATTCCATCATTAGCAATACTAGCGTGATGCAAACCATCGGTGGCCATAAAAGTACAACTATCTTTAATCACATTCAAATCTTTGGCGAAAGCCACCAAACAGCGACCTCCATTACCACACATTGAACTTTGGTTTCCATCGGAATTGTAATAGAGCATTTTAAAATCGGTTTCAGTGTCTTTTTCTAATAAAATAAGCCCATCGGCACCAATCCCGAAACGTCTATTACACAAACGGGCAACGAGTTGTATATTTCCCTTTGGAAAAAATCCCGAACGATTATCAATCATTACAAAATCGTTTCCTGTTCCTTGATATTTATAGAATTCTAATTGCATTTTATTTTGAATTGAGAATTACAAAAGTACAAATATTAATGATACGTTAAAGAGTGTTAAGCGAGCGTTAAACTGTTTTTTTGAAATAACAAAATTCTTAATTTTACAGCGTAAATTCTTAAATAACTATAAAACTATGAAACGATTTTCAAGCTTATTATTAGTATCATTGTTGAGTGGAGCCGTAACATTGGGCTCATACAAATTGTTATTTGACGACAATGGTTATTTTTCGAAAAAATCAATTATAACCCAAGCCCCAAATTCGTATGGACGAACCGTTGGTTTATCAGCAGAAGCAGTTGACTTTACAGAGGCGGCAGAAAAAACAATTCATACTGTAGTTCACGTAAAAAATGTTTCCCGAAAAAGTGTTTCCAATCCTATTTTGGAATATTTCTACGGCTACCGCGGCGATCAATTACAGGAACAAGTTGGTACTGGTTCTGGTGTAATTATCTCCGAAGATGGTTATATCGTGACCAATAATCACGTAATAAAAGACGCGTCCGAAATTGAGATCACGCTGAACAACAAGAAATCCTACACAGCAAAACTCATCGGAACCGATTCGAAAATGGATATTGCTTTATTAAAAATTACTGCCGACGAAAAGTTACCCTATTCTGCTTTTGCCAATTCTGACTCAGTGAAAATTGGCGAATGGGTTTTGGCAGTTGGAAATCCATATAATCTAAATTCGACCGTGACAGCTGGCATTATTTCGGCAAAAGCTAGAAACTTGGACACAAGCGGAATTCAGTCTTTCATTCAGACTGATGCTGCCGTAAACCCCGGAAACAGTGGTGGCGCCTTGGTAAATACTCGTGGTGAATTAATAGGAATTAACACAATGATATCTTCTCCAACAGGCTCTTACACTGGATATTCTTTCGCGATTCCATCCAACAACGCCCGCAAAATTATTGAGGATTTAATGGAGTTTGGAAATGTGCAAAGAGGTGTTCTTGGCGTTTCAGGGGGCGAATTGAATGCTATGGCCTCCAAAGAATTGGGTATTAAGGAAACACAAGGCTTTTACATCAAAGATGTACAGAAAAAATCGGGTGCTGAAAAAGCAGGTTTGCAAAAAGGCGATATCATTATCAAATTAGACAATCAAAATGTTGCCACATTTGCCGATCTTTCGGGTTACATCAACACCAAAAGACCAAATGACAAAGTAGAAGTTACCTTTATCAGAGATGGAAAAAACAAGGTGTTGCCTGTCGTTTTGAGTAAAAACGAATTTTTCAACACGGAATTCAAAGGTTTAGAATTTGAAAACATCAATGCAGCAGACAAAAAAAGGTTTAATCTTACTGATGGTGTAAAAATCAAATCCATCACCAATGAAAACTTGAAACAATATGAACAAGAACTTATTGGGAATATTATTCTGAGTATTGACAATGTAAAGATAAATGACATAGAATCAGCTTCCAAAATTTTGAATAAAAAAGCCGATAACCAAAGCGTTCAAATGGAAATGATTAATAAAAGAGGAGAAATAATCCGAATTATTATTTAAAGAAACTCTAAGATTTATGTTACAAAATAGACCGCAGATTCTCAGATTAATTAAAAAATCTGGAATCTGCGGTTCACTTTTTAAATAGGCAAAACAGTCGTGCTCTTCACTTCCGAGATGATAAAAAAGCTATTAATCAATGAAACTTCGGGCAAAACCGATAATTTTTTTTGATGAAAATAATGATAACTTTCCATATCAGGTAAGATGATTTTAAGCATATAATCAAAACTACCAGATATAAAGTTGCATTCGACCACTTCGGGCATATTCATAATTGACTGATTGAATCCTTCAGAAACATCGTAGGTTTGTTTGACCAACGTTACTTGACAATACACCATCAAATTATTGCCCATTTTCTTCTTATTCAAAATCGAAACATATTTTTCGATAATTCCTTCTTTTTCCAAACGCTTGACACGATCGTGAACCGGTGTAAGCGAGAGATTTATTTTATTCGCAATATCTTTCAACGTCAAATGTGCATCCACTTGAAGCATTCGTAGAATTTTTTTATCGGTTTCGTCTAAAATCATAGTGAAAAAATGATTAAGGGGTTCATATTTAAGATTCAAAAAAAGATATTTTTTCGTTTTAGAAATACAAACAGTTTTCAATCTAGAAATATTTTATGTAAAAATAAAAAATAAAACAATTATTTTCTTAATTTATTATCTTTTGACACAATATTTCCTTTTTATAGTATCTTTGTATCGTTATTTTTCTAACTACTAAACACAAATTGATATGATTATTGGAGTGCCTAAGGAAATCAAAAACAATGAAAATCGTGTAGCAGTAACACCTGCAGGAGTCGCCGAATTCAAAAAACAAGGACATCTAGTCTATGTGCAAAAAAGTGCTGGAGAAAACAGCGGTTTTAGCGACAAAGCCTATGAAGAAGCGGGAGCCGAATTATTACCGACCATTGAGTCCGTTTATTCAATTGCCGAAATGATCATAAAGGTAAAAGAGCCTATTGCTTCTGAATATCCGCTTATTAAAAAAGACCAATTATTATTCACGTATTTCCACTTTGCTTCTTCTGAACCTTTAACTCATGCCATGATTAAGCAAGAAGCGGTTTGTATAGCCTATGAAACGGTTGAAAAATCAGATCGTAGTTTGCCTTTGTTAGTGCCAATGTCTGAAGTTGCAGGAAGAATGGCAATTCAAGAAGGAGCCAAATATCTTGAAAAACCAATGAAAGGAAAAGGAATTCTTCTTGGAGGTGTCCCTGGTGTTCCTCCTGCAAAAGTTTTGGTTTTGGGTGGTGGAATTGTAGGAACGCAAGCTGCTAAAATGGCTGCTGGATTTGGCGCTAGAGTGGTAATTATGGATGTAAGTTTACCTCGTTTACGACATTTGGCCGATATAATGCCAGCCAATGTTACTACTGTTATGTCCAACTATTACAACATTCGCGAAGCCATAGCCGAAGCCGATTTAATTGTAGGAGCTGTATTGATTCCCGGAGCCAAAGCGCCACACTTGATTACTCGTGATATGCTAAAATTGATGCATCCTGGAACTGTTCTCATTGATGTTGCCGTTGACCAAGGAGGATGTATTGAAACTTGCACACCTACAACTCACGAAAATCCAACTTTCGTCATTGATGATATTGTACATTATTGCGTAGCGAATATGCCCGGTGCTGTTCCTTACACTTCTACTTTGGCGTTGACCAATGCTACTTTGCCTTACGCATTGCAATTGGCCAACAAGGGATGGAAAAAAGCTTGTGCTGAAAACGAAGAATTGAAAAAAGGACTCAACGTGGCCAATGGTAAAATTCTTTACAAAGGCGTTGCCGATGCTTGGAACTTGTCTTATGAAGAGGTAGAAACTGTATTGAAAGACCTTGTTTACGCTTAATTAGTATTAAGATTTGAATATTAAGTATTAAGACTAAATTCTTATAAAAACCAAAATCCGTCAAGTTTTAAAACTTGACGGATTTTTTATTTGTCTTACTACTTAATATTCAAATCTTAATACATAAATTTATTCTTTTTGTTTCGTCAAATAATAAATTGGAATTCCTGTTAGCATAATCAAAACGCCCCAACCACAGGTCGAGAATTTGGTTAGCAATAACGAAACACAAACTGCCGAAGCAATTACAATGTATAATAACGGTAAAAAAGGATAGCCAAATGCCTTATAAGGTCTTTCTACATCTGGCATTTTCTTGCGAAGTATAAAAATTCCATAGATTGTCAAAATGTAAAAAATCAATACAATGATGATGACAAAATCTAACAAATCACCGTATTTTCCAGTCAAACACAAAGCCGAAGCCCAAATACACTGCACCCACAATGCCCAAGCTGGTACACTTGCATTGTTCAATTCGGCAGCTTTTTTCAGGAACAAACCATCTTTAGCCATCGTATAATAGACTCTTGCACCCGCCATAATCAATCCGTTGTTACAAGCAAAAGTCGAAATCATAATCATCAACGCAATAATAATCGTTCCCATATCGCCAAAAGTATATTCAGAAGCTACTACAGCCACTCTATCGGATTTGGCAGTAGCAATTTCATTTAGCGGAATCACTGCGAGATACATCAAATTAGTCAAGACATAAATTATAGTCACGATAAAAGTTCCCAGAAACAAACTCAGTCCCACATTGCGTTTCGGATTTTTGATTTCACCCGCAATAAAAGTCACACCCACCCAAGCATCACTCGAGAACAAAGAGCCCACCATCGCAGCCGAAATCCCTGCAATCAAAGCCGTACCGCCAATAGGCATCCAAGAACCACTATCTACATTAAAAGAATGAGTGTCCCAAGCATTGGCCCAGTTGGCATCCCAAACCTCGGCTTTGGCAGCCAATAGAAAACCAAAAACAATCAAACCAAACAAAGACAAAATCTTGATAACTGTCAAAACTGTTTGCAAAATCTTGCTGTTTTTTACCCCACGACTGTTGATATAAGTCAGAAGAATAATAGTAATTATCGAAACAATTTGAGCCGCATTGAGTTTGAAAGAACCAATTTCATACAAGACATTTTCATCGCTCAGAAGAGGAACGAGATAAGCAGCAAATTTAGAAAAGCCGACCCCTACTGCAGCAATTGTACCCGTTTGAATCACAGCAAAGAAACTCCAACCGTATAGAAAAGCAATGAGTTTATTGTAGGCTTCCTTTAAATACACATATTGCCCGCCGGCTTTTGGGAACATCGCGCTCAACTCCCCATAACTCACTGCGGCAACCATCGTAATTAATCCCGAAATAATCCAAATCAAGGTCAGCCATCCTGCCGAACCAACCTGTCTGGCTATGTCCGAGCTTACAATAAATATTCCCGAACCTATCATCGAGCCCACGACGAGCATCGTTCCGTCTAGTAATCCGAGTTCTCTTTTAAAATGTTCTTCGTTGTTGTCTTGCATAATGATTCAGTTTTTTTGTTGGCTAAAGATATACTTTTTTTGGAAATTTCAGAAAATCAAGAAAGAAACTCTATTTTTTTTTAAGGTTGTGCCCTACGGGTTGGGCTGTACTCTATATTCCGATAAACAAAAACTACGACTAAATAGTCGTTTTTCTTAAATCGTGAGATGCCGCTTCCATCCCTCAGGCGAACCTGCATAAAGAGAAATTAATTATTTTAAAGAAATTTTGTAAGAAAAAAATAATATATTTGAGAGTACTATAAAACGAGACAAATATTCCCCAATCTACCTTATTTTGGGAGTATTTATAAAATTTTGTTTTGGCTAAATTCGAGTTATGGTAATATTTAAAAATACAAAACAGTAAAAAATAAAGTATGACAAAGTTAGAGCAATTGTATAACTCTATTCAAAATTTATAAGAACTTGGAGTTCAACTACCTGATAAATTAATTGAAGAAACCAATAGAGTTGAAGAAGAAATAATTCAAAAAGAGGTTATTCCTGCTTTATCTGAGGCAATTGATCCGATAATAAATCAAATTCAGAGGGAATTAATTCTCGTAATAGAATATATTCCCGACGAACCATTACAAGTTAAAATGACGAGAAAAAGAAGTTTTAAATTCTCTGAGGAAGAAGAAAACTTTGAAACAAAAAGAAAAGAATTTAAAAAAGAACAGAGTTACACGTTGACACCCCACTCTAAATCCAAATGGACAAATTTAGTTGTCAAGTTTCCAGACGGAAAAGAAATATCAAACAAATTTGCATACCAAACACTTTGCGATGTCATAGAAAATGTTGGACCAGAAAATGTTGTAAGATTAGGTATTAGACAAAGTGGAACTGACTTAGTTTCTAAAACAGAAGACGACTTTTATCAACAGCATAAAATTTCGGGAGGTTGGTTGGTTTTGACCCATTCTTCAACAGACGCAAAAAAGGCTCATTTAGAAGAGATCTCTAAAAGACTAAAATTAAATTTGAAGGTGACAAAAAAGTAAAAAAAACTTGTGATACAACCCGTTTTGAGATAGGGTATAATTTAGTATAAATACCCCTTTCCAACTTATTTTTAAGGATCAATACTACCAAATTAAACCCACAACCCTTTACAACACCCGATTCAACTGAACTAAATTTCTTTCGTAATAGGATTCTTTGGTAGAAGAAATAATTACACCACCATGGGTGGCAGAATGAATGAATTTAATTTCGCTATCACAAACCTCGACCACCATTCCCACATGGTTAATTCGGCCACTTCCTCTGGTTTTAAAAAAAATTAAATCCCCTTTTTGGGCATTTTGAACATCTATTTTAGAACCATACGAAGCCATTTCTACTGATGATCTTGGTAATTTTATATCACTATTAGCAAAAGTATAACACATCAATCCGGAACAATCAAAACCATCTGTCGTGGTTCCGCCAGCGCGATAGGGGGTTCCTATGTTTTCAGAAGCTTTCAATATTAGCTGATTGACAAAACTAGCGTCTCGCTCCATTATTGGATTAGCTATTGAATTCTGTTCAACCGTTTTTACATTTTCAACAACTTCTTCTGCTGGAACTGATTTTTCTAGTTCTTTTGCACTTCGAATTTTAAGCAGAACACCAACTAAAAGTTTATCAGCAATGGTTGGGTTTTGTTTTTCTAGTTCAGCAACTGTGAGTCCGTATTGTTTGGCAATGCCGTATTTCGTTTCTTTGGGTAAAACCTGGTGCGTGATTTCTGATTCTGTTTCTTTGATTTCAACAATTTCTTGTCGTTCTACAGGAACTTGCTTTACTAGTTTGCTCTCTTTAGTTTCGTTTTCGGGTAGGACCTCTTTTTTATCAATAACTTTCTCGATAACCATGCTCGAATTGGAATCGGTATTTACAGGGACATTAATTTTCTGCCCTACTTTTATGGATTTATTTCCCAATTCAGGATTGGCTTTTTGTAAATCTGCAAGCTTGATTCCGTGTTTTTTTGAGATAGAATATAGAGATTCTTTGGCTAAGACTTCGTGTGTGAGACTGATTGAATTTTTGATGTTGTCTGTAGATTTTTTAGTTTCCTTTTTCTCATCCTCAACTATAGATTGTTGCATAACCAGAGTATGATTTTCAGTTTTTGATTCTTTATTATCAGCAACTTTCTTAGCAACCAAAGTCGTATTAGCATCTGCTTTTACAGGAACTGTAATTATTTGTCCCGCTTTTATGGATTTATTTCCTAATTCGAGATTGGCTTTTTGCAAATCGGCAAGGGCAATTCTGTATTTTTTGGCAATAGAAAACAACGATTCTTTAGGCAAGACTTCGTATTGAATTCCTTCAGTTGGAATTTCCTTTTTTTCATCCAATTTAGGAGCACCAACTATTTCTGTTTTTGAAACATTTTTTTGGGAAACGGTTGGCTTTATAACTTCAATTTCTTTTTCTGTTTCTTTTGAGACCGCAAAATACTCCACTTTTTGGGGGATCTTGATAGTTTGCCCAATTTTCAAACCCTCTTTTTCAAGATTAGGATTGATTTTATATAAATCTTCAATGACTATTTTATGTTGTTTTGCAATTCCGTAAAGCGTTTCTTTGGGTAGCACTTCATGTGTTTTTTCAGAAAGGTTGCTTGCCAATGTAGTAGTGGAAACCGAAGAATTATTTGCCTTGGTTGGAATTAGTAAAACGGTCTTTAGTTTAATTCCGTTAATGGCATCGGGATTCAATTCGTAAATCACCGAGGGTTTTACTTTGTATTTTTGTGCAATTTCGCTGACGGTTTCCCCCTTAGCAACAGTATGTTGTCTGTACTTTTCTTGGGAAAAAAGACTCGTACTATTCAATAAAACAATCAAAAAAAGACAATTAAAATACTTCATAAATGTTTTTAAAATTTGGAATCAATGCTTCATCATTACTTCCTACTGCAATTGAAACAATAATAATCAATTATTCTAAAAAATGAATAATTATTATTCTTAATGGTAAAACTTAACAATAAAATATAACCTAGAAACAAACTTAATCTATAAATATGAATTTCGCAATTTTTAAGCTAGTCTTTATATTCAATTTAACAATTTGAAGTATAAAAAATGCCCTGATTTTACAGGGCATTCCTAAAAATATAAAATTGTGTACTCAGAGTTAAGAAACTTAAAAACTATAAACTAGTTCACTAATAATTTATGAGATGGTGCAAACTTTGTCAAGTTAATGCCATCAACCGCAGCAATATACTCTTCAATTGTTGGTGTTCTACCAAGAACTGTAGAAAGCACCACAACAGGTGTCGAGGAAAGCAGGGATTCTCCTTTTTTTCCTTCGGTATCTTCAACAACTCTTCCTTGGAAAAGACGAGTAGAAGTTGCCATAACAGTATCTCCTTTTTCTGCTTTTTCCTGATTCCCCATACAAAGGTTACATCCTGGACGTTCTAAATACAATATATTTTCGTATTGAGTACGTGCAGTGCTTTTTGGAGCATTGTCATCAAATTCGAAACCTGAGTATTTTTGTAATACTTCCCAATCCCCTTCAGCTTTCAATTCATCCACGATATTATAAGTTGGTGGAGCCACCACAAGCGGTGCTTTAAACTCAACCTTACCTTTTTGAGCTTCTATATTTTTTAGCATTTGAGCTAAAATTTTCATATCCCCTTTGTGAACCATACAAGAACCTATAAATCCTAGATCTACTTTTTTATCACCTCCATAATACGATAGTGGTCTAATAGTATCGTGGGTATATCTTTTGGAAACATCGGCGTTGTTTACATCAGGATCAGCAATCATTGGCTCCGCAATTTGATCCAAATCAACTAGAACTTCAGCATAATATTTGGCATTGGCATCAGGTTTTAGTGCTGGTTTCTCTCCTGATTTAATTTCAGCAATTCTCTTATCAGCGATAGCAACTAAACCCTTAAGCACGTGTATATGATTGTCCATACCTTTGTAAATCATAATCTGAATTCTTGACTTAGAAATCTCAAGTGATTCAATTAAGGTAGCATCTTCAGAAATACAGATTGAAGCTTTTGCTTTCATTTCAGCGGTCCAATCTGTAAAGGTAAACGCTTGGTCAGAGGTAAGAGTCCCAAGATGAACCTCAATAATTTTCCCTTGAAATACGTTCTCTCCTCCAAATTGTTTCAACATTTGAGCTTGAGTTGCATGTACCACATCACGGAAATCCATATAGGTTTTCATTTCTCCTTTGAAAGTTACTTTCACCGATTCAGGAATAGGCATCGAAGCCTCACCTGTGGCTAGCGCAAGAGCAACTGTTCCTGAATCAGCACCAAAAGCAACACCTTTTGACATTCTGGTATGAGAGTCACCACCAATGATGATAGACCACTCGTCTACAGTAATATCATTCAATACTTTATGGATAACATCGGTCATTGCGTGATATACTCCTTTCGGATCACGAGCTGTGATCAATCCGAAATCATTCATAAATTTCATCAATTTTGGAATGTTAGCCTGCGCTTTTTTATCCCATACAGAAGCCGTGTGACAACCCGATTGATATGCACCGTCAACGATTGGAGAAATTGTTGTAGCCGCCATAGATTCTAATTCTTGAGCAGTCATAAGACCAGTCGTATCTTGTGAACCTACAATATTAACTTCAACACGAACATCCGAACCAGCGTGTAAAACTTTACCTGGAGCCGTACCAACAGCGTTTTTATTGAATATTTTTTCTACGGCTGTAAGTCCTTGTCCTGCGTGAGAAATTTCTTTTGATGGAGCATAAACAAGAGGTGCTTCAATACCCAAAGTCTTAGCTGCAAATGTTTGTAATTTTTTACCAAACACAATCGCATATGATCCACCAGCTTTTATAAATTCCATTTTTTGAGGGGTAAATGCCTTAGATATATCTATCAGCTCTTGGTCTCCATTATACAATTTCTTTTCTTTTATGTTGATGGTAAGAACGGTTCCGGTAGCTACTGAATAAGCTTCTTCGAGAATAGGGTCACCACTTTCATCGCGAATTGGATTTCCATTTTCATCCAATTTTTTTACCCAGTTTTTAAGGTCAAGACCTATACCACCTGTTACATCAACGGTGGTTAAAAAAATTGGTGAAATCCCATTTGTTCCTGCAACGATTGGTGCAAAATTTACAAATGGCACATAAGGACTTGCTTGTTTACCAGTCCAAAGCGCCACATTATTAACACCCGACATTCTCGACGAACCAACACCCATTGTTCCTTTTTCCGCAATCAGCATCACACTTTTATCAGGATGTTGCGCTTGCAATACTTTAATTTCATTTTGAGCCTTGAGTGAAATCATACATTTTCCGTGAAGTTCACGGTCTGATCTTGAGTGTGCTTGGTTACCTGGAGAAAGCAAATCAGTAGAAATATCTCCTTCGCCAGCAATATAAGTTACCACTTTAATTTCATTTGGCACTTCAGGTAATTTTGTAAAAAATTCTGCTTTAGCATAACTTTCTAAAATTTCCCTAGCGATTTCATTACCGCTTTTGTATGCAGCGACCAAACGATCTGTATCAGCCTCGTAAAGATAAACTTGGGTTTTAAGAACTTTTGCAGCCTCTTTTGCAATAGCAACATCCTTTCCTAAAGCTAAGTCAAGCAATACTTTGATCGACGGACCACCCTTCATATGTGATAAAAGTTCAAATGCAAAAGCTGGTGTAATTTCTTTAACTACATATTGTTCAAGGATAATTTCTTTTAAAAACTTAGCTTTCACTCCAGCAGCACTTGTGGTACCGGGAATAGTATTATAGATAAAAAATTGAAGTGAATCTTGACGATATTCATTATTTATATCTTTAATTTGAGCAATGATTTCGCTTAATAAATCCGCTCCATCAATTGGTTTAGGATGAAGTCCTTGTTCTTTTCTTTCTTCGATTTCCTTGATGTAATCCTTATAAGTGTTCATAATTAAAGTCTTTTCAAAGTTAATGGCAAATTATTTTGATTATTTCAAAATAAAATGCCCTATTATTTAGTTGATTATAATTTATATATTCTTGCAAATTTAAGAATTAATGATGAGATTTAATAGACATTAGTTTAATAAACACTATTACACCTGATAATTACACATTAAATAATTTTGTCTTGTTTAATT
>JACCDH011708962.1_pt1 | contig 19144 bp, 19 predicted proteins | sample 7442481 | NCBI WGS metagenome assembly JACCDH01 (sample SAMN15323433, study PRJNA562643) | freshwater metagenome | isolation source: river surface water | place: USA:Blue River Watershed | collected 2017-08-15 | reverse complement strand
TCTCATTTCACTAAGCATATGATTAGTAAAATTAGCTTCCATGCCTTCAGCGACATCTTCATATTGTTTCAGGATTTTTTGGGAAGTAGAAGCTTGATCTAATCTTGCTTGCGGATTTACTTTCAAAATAACCATCCTGGTTCTTTTTTAAAGGGTCCTTCTCGTCCTGAGAATCCCTATTAAAATCTTAGCATTTTTCTGAGCGCGGGTGTTAGTATTTTTTGACAGTGGAAAGATTGACCTACTAGATCAACTCAATCTCTGCTACTAACGCCCCTTGGGTTTTTAAGGACTGAAAGATCGAGATCAGATCTTCAGGGGTAGTGCCTAGTGCATTCAAGGCCTTAACGAGGTCATTAATCGTTGTCGACTGCTCAACCACATGGACGGCTTCTTTTCCTGAGTCGCTTCCTCCACCTTTAACCTCTAAAACAAGGCTTCCGTGGCTAATAGCTGACTTTTTAAGGATGATTTCTCCCCCGGCCACTACTGTTCCTGTACGCTCATTAATAACGATTCGGGCGGCAACATCTGCCGACACACGGTAGTTTTCAACATGGGCGATGAGCTCAACAACTTTTCTTTCGTAGTACGTAGGGATGATTAAATCAATCGTGGCCGAGTCCGAAGCCGTGGCATATTTCCCACCAAGCTCTTGATTGATCACTTTCTCAATTCGAGCTGCTGTTGTGAAGTCGGGGCTATTTAAGGCCAAGCGAAGGGCCTTCTTTTCGTTAAAGTTCATTTCAAGTTCTTTCTCAACAACTCCACCATCTGGAATGCGCGCTGTTGTGGCAAACTTCTTTCCCTTTTCTAGTCCACCGATTGAAAGCGGGCCTGAGGCCACAGCGTAGATTTGACCGTCTCCACCTTTGAGGGGAGTCACTAAAAGTGTTCCTCCAGCGAGTGAAGAAGCATCACCGATTGATGAAACTGTAATATCTAGTTTTTGACCTAAACGTCCAAAGGCCGGAAGTTTGGCCGTCACGATAACAGCGGCCACATTTTTTGAAGTCACTTCTTTTTGTGGATTCAATCCAAGAGTCTGAAACATTTTTTTTAGAGAAGTATTAGTGATTTCTCCCCCACCGTCTCCTGATCCATTAAGCCCGATGACAAGACCATACCCAACTAATGAGTTCTCACGAACCCCTTTAATTGAGACTAAGTCTTTGATTCTGCTGGTTGTGGCCAGGGCAGAAAGGCTTAGAGAAGAAAGAGCTATAAGAGCGAAGAGTTTATTCATCCTGAATTACCTCAATACAAAAACTCGGGATTCTAAAATTTTGTCCGAGTTTACATAATCATTTTCTAAAATATCTCGACGGGACACAAGGGCCTCGATTTCAATGGCCCTTTTTTCCTTTTTAAAGATAACTTCTTTACGACCGCGGACAATCAGGTAGTCCTTATTGATCTCTTCCACCACTGTGCCTGAAACCTTGTCGTAAACCTTCATATCCACATCGTCAGCTCCAGGAGAGGCAGCTACACCAGGAGTCGTAGCGGCAGCGGCATTGGCCGGATTTTCGCCCTCTGCGGTCTTCTTTTTAGGGGCATCAGGAAAGGCCCTTTTAAGTTCACTGGAGATTTGATTTCTAAGATTATCTAAAACATTGATGATGACGACATCACCATTTCGTTTATCGATCGTTGTTGTAAACAATTCAGAGGAAGATCCTTGGTTGGCCCAAAGAGAGCCAGAGCTGTCTGAATCTACAAAATCATCGCGGTTATAACGTTGAGGTTTATAGTCACGTTTTACAGTCGGCTTCATTTCACTATTTGGGCCTGAACCGTTAAGACTAAATGTTACAGGATTATTTATTGGACGCTTGTCTCTTGCCTTGTCTTTTCTTCCATAACTTTGTCTAAAAGCATCAATACCGTCACGAGGAGAAGGACCTTTTTTTCCAACGTTCTCTTCACGGTCGATTTGACGATGAATAGAATCTACGTATCCCGCGCAGCTGACTAAAAATAAAAGACTTAAAATGAATAATCCTTTCATAACTCTACTACTACCTTGTGATCATCTATAACTTTGCCTAAGTATTTTCTCTTCTTTTCAGGAACAAAAACTTCAACCGAATCTCCATGGCCGCCGTTATTACGTGCGATTCCACCAGTTTTAATTTCAATTTGGGCGTTTTGAAAAATTAATTCAGTCTGATCTCCAGCACGAACAAGATTCATAGGAACAAGATCTGCCTTGCGGAGATAAGCTCCGGCCTTCAATGGTTTGTTTGTTTTAAAAAATTTCAAAATACGAGCATCTTGAACGAGCTCTGTGTGAGGCATAACCTCAATATAGTCTTCTTGATAAAGAGCAGGGTTTTTAAGTTCAGCAAATCCCTGTACGGGCTGAGTTAGTTTATAGGCCTTTGTCAGCTTTCCAAAATTAATAGTCAAAAGATGCTGGATTTTATCTCCGATAAACTCATTGTGAGTCATCACTAACTTTTGATTCAAGCCATAAAGGCAATCTTGGCAAGTCAGTTGAATCTGATCACCGTTTTTCATGGGGTAGAGAGATTTCATTCCGATAGCTGGTCTGATCTCTTTAACAAAAATAGATTGAGGCAATGGAAGTTGGGCCCGGGCAATATTTTTGAGGTGATCAATCTGAATCAAGTGGGGAGCAATTGTTAAGGCCACATCCGCTTGAACTTGAATCATTCTCATCATCTGAAGAGCGGTAATCTTCCCATCAGTCGACATTAAAATTTCATGAAGTTTTTCTTTCTCAGTCAAGCTGCAGTCACTCGCATTTTGATAAGAGAGGTCATTATTATTGTTTTCAATAATAAGAATTCTCTCCGGCAGCTCAATATGGCAGGCAAGAGATGAAAAACTAAAAGCAATGAGGGCGAAGGTAATTAATTTTTTCATTATCTCACATTGTTAACTGTTTGGAGCATTTGATCAGCTACACCCATGACTTTTGAATTCATCTCATAAGCACGTTGGGCCTTAATTAGATCTGTCATTTCATTCATCACGTTGACGTTTGAAGCTTCAATCGCTCCTTGCATCATCACACCACTATTATTCTCTCCAGCAATCTGCTGTTGAGCTTGCCCACTTCCTGCCGTTGCGCCCATAAGATTTCCACCTTCATGGCGAAGACCTGTAGGGTTGACGAAAGTGAAGACCGGTATTTGTCCTAGGTTAATCGGTTCAGGAGAGTTACGAACAAAAGCTTCAACTGTTCCACTATCTGAGATGTTGATACTCATAATATTCGGTGGGACAACAACTCCTGGGAAAACTTTATGTCCGGCCTTGGTGACCATATTTCCTTGAGCATCGACGTTAAAGCTTCCGTCACGAGTGTATTTAAGCTCACCGTTTGGAGCGATAATTCCAAAAAAACCTTCGCCATTGATCATGAGATCATAGGGATTGTTCGTCATCTGTGGAGCACCTTGAGTATGCTGAGTACGAGTGGCAGAAACTTTCGCTCCTGATCCCACTTGAAGACCAACATTATACTCAGAGTTACCAGAAGACTTTGCTCCGGCCTCTTGAACTGTTTCATAAAGAAGATCGTCAAATTCTGTGCGGGATTTTTTAAATCCAGTGGTGTTCACGTTTGCGATATTGTTAGATATCGTGTTTACGTTAGATTCTTGTGCCGACATTCCTGTCGCCGCAGTTTGGAGTGCACGAATCATTTAAAATCCCCTGTTAAAATTTACCAAGTTCGTTTGATATTTTTCCAGAAATACTGTCATAAGCATTAATAGCTTTTTGAATGGACTCAAAATGGCGATGGGCCTTAATAAGTTCACTCATCTCTTCAATGGCGTTCACGTTTGATCCTTCAAGAAATCCTTGATTCACCGTTGTGGCCACGTTTTCTCTCACAATATTTTTCTCATCGGGTGTGATGAAAAGTGAGTTTCCTTCTTTTTTAAGGGCCTGATGGTCCTTAAATTCAACAATAGAGATCTTTCCAATGCTTCCATTGGCCGAAGTTAAAATTTCTCCATCAAGTGAGATGGTAATACGAGTATTGCTTGGAATTTTAATAATACGATCTGCAGGATTTTGTTCCGGAGCGGCAGCTGGATTGCGAAGAGATTCTTCATTAACTGTTGTCGCATTGAGAACCTTAAATCCTTGATCATTAACGAGACTGCCTTCGCGATCAATAGAGAGGTTACCTTTACGAGTGAATCTCACACCTGTAGGAGTTAAAACTTCAATAAATCCCTTACCTTTGAGTCCAATATCAAGTGGACTTTGAGTTGGAATTAATTGACCTTGTTCAAAAATAGTATAGTTTCCTTCAATCGCCACATAAGCGTTCTCTGCTCCTTGTGTATGATAGAAATCTTCGGGCGCAAATTCTCCACGAGGTATATCGATATCATCGACACCCTTATTAAGTGCAGTGAGATGCTCTTTAAAAACAAGCTGATCTTTTTTAAATCCAACTGTGTTCGCATTGGCGACATTGTTGGCAATTGTTTCAACTTTTCTTTGCTGAGCAATTTGTCCTGAAAGGTTAACCCAGATATTGTTACCCAAAGATACGACTCCTTCGCTTCCTTAGATTTGTGGTCGGACCAATCCTTGGGCCGATAGGAAAATTTTAACAGGGGGGATGTCATAAACATACGTAGGCAATTTCTACTGCATGATTAAGTCCTTGAAACCTTGTCTTAAAGCGCCGGACATGGGAAAATTTATCAAGTTTACATGTCAAACCTTCAACTGGGGGACCCCAATGGCCACCAAAAAAACCGATCAAGAAACTCAAGATTTTGAGTCTGGTCTTAAAGAACTAGAAAAACTCGTCAATGACCTCGAAAGCGGAGAACTTCCACTTCAAGATAGTTTGCAAAAATTCGAACGAGGAGTTGAACTCTATAAAAACTGTCGGGTAACTCTCGATCAGGCCGAAAAGAAGATCAAAATCCTTAGTGATTCTCTTAAAGAATTAGATTATCAGTAATTCTTCCCTTTCTTATAGATGTCCCTAAAATAAGATAAGAAATTTATCTTGGTGAGGTTATTTTGAAAAGATTAGTTAAAACCCTTGGTGTGCTTGCAGTGTTGGCCTTCGGAGGTCTTCTTACTCTACTAGGGTTGTTCTTTTATATATCAATTGATCTTCCTCAGATTAATTCTCTTAAAGATTACAATCCTCCTATGAATTCGCAAATTCTTTCTCGAGATGGTGAAGTCCTGTTAGAAATTGGAAAAGAAACTCGTGATGTCGTTGAATTTAAAAATATTCCTTCACGTGTGGTAGGAGCTTTTCTTTCTGCTGAAGACGATAATTTTTATAACCATCAAGGTATTGACTACCTAGGTATCGTCCGTGCCTTCATTGTGAATATGAAAGAAGGCAGACTTGTCCAGGGTGGATCGACCATTACTCAACAGGTGGCGAAGTCTCTTCTTCTTACTAAAGAAAGAACTCTTTCAAGAAAAGTAAAAGACTTACTTCTTGCTAGAAAAATAGAACAAAAATTTACTAAAGAGGAAATTCTCTTTCTCTATCTTAACCAAGTTTATCTCGGTGGTGGATACTACGGTGTCAAAGCAGCCTTTAGAGGCTATTTTGATAAAACTCTGGAAGAAGCAACGATTGCTGAATCTGCTTTGGTGGCAGGACTTCTCGTGGCCCCTGGCCGTTACTCACCTTATGTGAATCCCAAATATGCTAAGGTTCGTCAGCAGTATGTTCTAGGACGAATGTACGCCACTCAAAAAATCACGAAAGAAGAGTATGAAGCGGCACTGGCCGAAAATATAAAAATGAGAATTCGTCGTCCTTCGGATATGAAGGGTGGACATTTTACTGATTGGGTTCGCCAGGAAGTGATGAGTCAGGTGGGTGTGGATGAATTTCTCACAGAAGGTTTTAGAGTCACAACAACGCTAGACTGGCCTCTTCAGCAGAAAGCAGAACTTGCTGTTAAAGAAAGAGTGAAAGAGCTCGATAAACGTCAGGGATTTAAAGGAGCGATTAAGCACTTTAAAGATGATGAAGAAATAAACACTTATATTCGTGATTCACGTAAATCAATTCTTAAAGAAAAATCGAGCTTTTTTACTTTTGCGACAGAAGGTAAAAATATTTACGAATTTAATGAAGCTGATGATCAATACGACAAGACTATCGCTTATCTTGAAGAAGAAGAGAGCAAAGTAAATGAGCGATTTAAGAAAATCGCCACCATTGGAAATAGAAAAGATGAATCTCTCATTCCATTTCTTAAAAAAGGTGAGTCTTATCAGGCCATCGTTTTAGATGTGAATGATCTCAAGCGCACTATCCTTGCTTCTATTGGTGGCGTCCGAGTCATGATTCCTGAGAAAGGTTTTTCTTGGGCCCATGAGAGAAAACTCTCTGAAGATCCTATTTATTTTGGCCCAATGAAAACACCCTCACGTATTGTGAAGCGTGGGGATGTGATTCTGGTGACAATCGTTAATGTTGAAACACCTATTAATAATCTTATCAATGCAGATTTTTACAAAAAATATAAAGATAAAACTCTTACTAAAATTCATGCCAAACAAAAAGTTGTTGAGGGGAGTTTAGATCAAGACCCAGAAGTTGAAGGAGCCTTAGTGGCCATCAATCCAGTGAATGGAGATGTGATCACACTTGTGGGAGGAGTCGATTTCCAAAAATCCCAATTCAATCGTGTTATCCAATCTGCTAGACAACCTGGCTCGTCTTTTAAACCCTTTATTTATGCTGCGGCCTTAGAAAATGGTTACACCCTGGCCTCATCTCTTCTAGATATGCCTCAGGCCTTAGGTGGAGCAGAAGATAGTTTAAATTGGAAGCCAAGAAATTATGATGGTGAGTTTCAGGGGCCAATGACTTTTAGACATGCTCTGGAAATTTCCAGAAATATTCCAACCATTCGTCTTTTGCAAGATATTGGTGTGAATAAGATGGATGAATTCATCACACGTTTTGGAATGAAAACAACTCTTCCTAAAGACATGACAATTTCACTTGGATCATTTGGTATTTCTCTCGCAGAAATGGTTCGTGGTTATGCTGTTTTTCCTAATGGAGGAAAACGTATTCCACTTCGCTCAGTGGTTTCAATCAAGGACCGCAATGGTAAATCATTCACACCTAGTGTTTATAAACCTGTAGAGGGCGAGCTTCCAAAATATGAGACTATTCCAGGTGACCAAGAAGGTGCACCTTCAAAGACAGTTGGAAATCCACTTCACGCTAATTTAAAAGATAATCAAGTCTATGATGAGCGACTGGCCTATCTCATGACGAATCTTATTAACGGAGTCGTTCTTCACGGAACAGGAAACGCAGCTGCGAGTATTAGTAGAAACCTCGGAGGAAAAACCGGAACAACCAATAATTTTGTGGATGCACTTTTTGTTGGTTTTTCTCAAAATCTTGTGGTCGGCGCTTGGGCCGGGTTTGATGATAATAGAACCCTTGGTTATGGTGAGACTGGAGCACGTGCCGCCCTTCCTATGTGGATGGATTATATGTCCTCAGCTGTTAATAAATATGGAGCTCCTGACTTTAATGTTCCTAATGGAATTATTCAGGTGATGATCAATAAACAAACAGGTCGTCCTACACCCCCAGGGCAAGGTGGCGGCTTTATGGAGTCTTTCCTAGAGGGATATGATCCTAATTCCGTTCCATCTACCTATAATCCTTCATCTGACGGTGGGTCAGAGGCGCCGGCGCCTACACTCGATGGTGATGATTATTATATGAATCAATAACCTAGAGTCGTAGTCAGGGATTCTTTTCTTTAATGGAGCCTCTTTTTTAGCCGAAAAGGTTATTAGAGAGGTAGCTTCATGACGGATCAGTTGAAGAAGTGGACAACAAATTTTTGGACATTCCTAGGCTTTATTGTCTTTCTCCATCTCGTCATGTTGGTGATGAAATCAATTGAATCTTCGCCGCGTACTCGTGTTGTCAGTGAATCGACTCTGATCAAAGTCAAACTTCTCCAAGAACATTTTCAAAAACCAGAACAGCAAGAAAAGAAAAAACAAATTGTTCAATCAGAAGAAGCTCCGAGTGAGAGAACTCCTGCTGATTCAAAATTTCTGAGTGATAAAGATCGTGCCTTTGACCGCCAAACAGTGGCCAAAAAAGTTGATACTTTCCAAACGGCCACTCAAGGCCAGTCGGCCCAAGTGGGTGAGCAAACTCATAAATTGGCCAAGAAACAAGGAAAGAAGAATATTGATCTCTCAAAGATTGGGCATGATGCTTTAGGGGAAGAGAACCCCTTTAAAGAAGTTACTCAGACAGCTAAGATTGGCCAGAAAACCACGCCTAAGAAGGCCACTGTGAGTGCCTCTAACGATTATATTCAAGACATTGCTTTGGGTGATTTTACACAAGTAAACACTACTGAATTCAAATTCTATGGCTTCTACCATCGCATTCGTCAAAAACTAGAGCAGTTTTGGGGTCGTAGTATTCAAGAGAAAGCGGCAGCTCTTCATCGTTCGGGAAGACGCCTTCCGGCCAGCGAAGATCTTATTACATCACTTAAAATCACTCTCGATGAACAAGGACAAATTGTTCGTGTGAAAGTTTTAAGTACAAGTGGAGTGAGAGAGCTAGATGAAGCGGCGGTGGAGTCTTTTAATAAAGCAGGACCATTTCCAAATCCACCAAAAGATCTTTTAGTAGAAGGTGAAGCTACAATTGAATGGGGCTTTGTTGTTAAGTCTTAGTGCTGAGCTTTAAGTAAAGATTTAAGTTTCTCAATACCTTCCATCATCACGTAATCAGACCAAATAGAATCAAGCTCACGGATAGACTCAATAATCTGAAGTGCAGCTTGGTCACGAGAAATTTTTTGCGACTCAGAATACTGAGAGATGCATTTATTAAGAGCTTCAATAGCAGGCGACTGAACAATCTTATTCAATCTTTCTTCAAAAGAGTGATTAACTTTTTGTTCTTTGCTTTTAATGATCGCTGTATTGAGTAGCTGAATAGATTCCATCAAATTTCCTCACGCACACTGAACGGGAATTCGTAAAAACGAAACCGCAGTATCACTATTCTTCATCGGATCGTAAAGCGGGTTTTACAAATGACTTTACTTTTTTCAGAGTAGATTTTTTCTATTGAGGACGTTTTTAAGGAAGATCAAACAATTAGAGGGAGATGGCGCCTTTTGCGCGCCATCTTTATGTATTAGTGAGAAGCTTGGCAAAATTCTTGATATTGAGCAGCAGTTAAAAGTGAGTCTAATTCTGAAGGATTTTTTACCTTGACTTTAATTAACCAGGCCCCGTAAGAGTCTTGATTAATTTTTTCTGGACTTCCTTCAACATCATTATTTTTTGCAATAACTTCACCAGAAACTGGTGCATAGAGATCACTTACTGATTTAATTGATTCAACTACACCAAAAGTTTTTCCGGCCAAAATATCAGAGCCAATATCTGGAACTTCAACAAAAACAATATCGCCAAGAGCTGATTGCGCGAAGTCAGTAATTCCAACAGTAAGAACATCACCTTCTAAAAGGGCCCATTCATGTTCTTTTGTGTATTTAAGGTTTGCAGGTACGTTCGTTGCCATTATTTATGTCCTCCGGTTACAAATGCTTTTTTAGTTAGTGTAGTGTTATAAAATTTTCCGCGAATATCCACAAAAAAGACTTCATCTTGAGGATACTTAGCAATTTCAACCTGAGCAAAGGCGATTCCTTGATTGAGGGCCACAGACATAGTGCCGCTAGTCACTGTACCGACAACTTGATGCTCTGAGTTTACGACCTTGTACCCTTCTCTTGGGATTCCTTTTTCAACCTTAAGCTTAATCAATTTATATTTAGGCTTAGTTTCGGATAAAGCGTTTTTTCCAATAAATGATTTTTTATTTAGTTTTACGGTCCAACCGAGAGCTGCATCTAGGGGAGTCACCTCGTCGGTAAGCTCATGGCCATAAAGCGGGTAACAAACTTCAAGACGAAGGACATCTCTGGCCGCAAGACCACAGGGAGTCACCCCCAACTTTAAAAGATCACCCCAGAGAGTTTTTATTTGCTCATGAGGACCGAAAATCTCAAATCCATCTTCTCCTGTATAACCAGTACGAGCGAGAATAAACTGGCCCATTTCTTTTACCGAGTAATATTCCATTTCTGGAAGTTCTTTAAAGATTGCTTTGATAATGGCCTCAGTCTTTGGACCTTGAATCGCAAGAAGTGAGTAATCAGAAGATTTATTCACCAGCGTACAGTTAAAACCTTTGTGTTGAGACTGCATCCAAGCAAAATCTTTATCGATATTCGAAGCGTTCACGCAGATCATGATTTTTTTTGGCGCTAATTTATAAACAATCAGATCATCAACCACTGTTCCGTTTTCTCGGCATAGTGGAGAGTAAATGGCCTTTCCCATGGGAGCCGAAGCAATATCGTTGGTCACTAATTGATCAACAAAGACTTCTGCGTCTTCGCCTTCAACAAAAAATTCTCCCATATGGGAAACATCAAAAACACCGACGTTTTGACGAACAGCGATCACTTCATCTTTAACCGAAGTGTATTGAACCGGCATTTCCCAACCGGCAAAAGGAACAAGTTTGGCCCCAAGCTTTTGGTGCTCATTAAAAAGTGATGTTCGAAAAAGTTCAGACATAAATGATTCCTTAGGATTGCTTTTCAGAAGCCAGGATTAAATTTTCAATAAGAGAGATGACTGTCATCGGACCTACCCCACCAGGGACAGGAGAAATAGCGGCAACGAGAGGAGATACTTCATCAAATTTCACATCGCCCACTAGTTTGTCATGAAGTGTATTCATTCCCACATCAATCACCACCGTCTTTTTGGCCGGATTGATATGTTTGGCCGTGATGAGTTCTGCTTTTCCTACAGCGCTAATTATAATATCGGCCATTTTAGTGAGCTCGACGAGATTTTCAGTTTTAGAGTGGGCCAATGTAACGGTGGCATTTCTATTTGAAAGAAGCATAGAGAGAGGTTTTCCAACAATAAGGCTTCTTCCTATGACCACAGCATGTTTTCCTTTAAGAGGAATCTGATAATAATCTAAAAGCTCCACGATTCCCTTAGGCGTGCAAGGAAGGAGGTGATTGGTTTGAATAGAGCCTTCATAAAGCCATTGAGTATTATGTCCATGAAAGCCATCAATATCTTTGGCCGGAGTCACAAGTTGAGAAATACGAAGAGATTTCAACTCATTGCTCACAGGTAACTGAATAATAATTCCCGTCACTTTTGAGTCTTGATTGAGTTTTTCTACATGGGCCAGAAAATCAGTTTTTGAAATAGAGGAGTCAAGCTGATCAAGTTCAAATTCAGCCCCAATAGTTTCACACATTTTCTTTTTATGACGAATATAGGTAAGACTGGCGGGATTATTACCTACTAAAACAACTTTCATTAAAGGACGTTTGCCTTTTTGAATCAAACTCTGACAACGCTTGGTTAAATCAGCAATTTTTTGATCAACAACAGGTTGTGCTTTTAAAAGAGTCGTCATTCCTAAATCCTTTGAAAATAACTATAAAATGCCGTCCTCAAAAAGTCCTTTCTTATTTCGTATTGATGCGGTATCACCAGATCTATGAAAGCAAGTTTCTATATTGGTCTAGGTATGCAAGTTTTTGGTCTCACGGCTGTGGGCCTATGCTTTTTTTCTGGAATCAAAAACGGGGACTACGGTCATTTTGAGCTGGCCCAACTCGTTCTGGGTTCTTTTGTTTTTTATGTCGGCAATTACCTCAAAGGCCGCTCAAGTCATTAAAATCTATCTCTACTCACTGACTGACTAAAATTTGTACGGCCAGGTAAAATCTATCCTTGAGGCCATATGCCTTCTCTTATTGATTTATGATGACATAAATCGAAGGAGTCCTTATGTTTAGGTTTATGGCCGTTTTATTGTGTGCATCAATGGTTCTGACGGCCAATGCTCAGGCGGATAAAGCTCCTAAAAAGCGAACTTCACTTATTCAAGTGGACAAAGATCTGACAAAAATTTTTGGTAAGAAAAAAGAAAAAAAGCCTAAAAAAGAGAAGAAAAAGAAAACCAAAAAAGAAGCTAAAAAACCTGAAATAAAAAAGCCAGAAATTCCAACACGGCCAACTCCTTCGCCAGCTCCTACGATTAAAACTTCAGAACCTCGCAGTGAGGTTCTCAGTGTCTCTAGCATGCCTAAGTTTTACAAAAAACGCAGCGAAGCTGTGTTTAATATCGGTCTTCTTTATTATGGTGATCACTATACAGATGAGGGGTTTTTAAAGGTTCAAGAGCTTCTTGAGAAGCGCTTTGAGCTTGCCACAAATGGATCGCTAAAATTAAATGTGATTTTTAGAGCGATCTTGCCTTTTGAGCATAAAATTGAAAATTATCCTGAATATAAGCTAGAGGCCATTGTCCAAAAAGAGCCCGTGCTTATTACTGAACCCATTAATGATCTCAAAAAACTCCAACGTCTATGGTATTACGACAATAAAGGGATGGGAGTTGTGAATGAAATTTATAATAATGCTAAATCCCATAATCTTTATGGCAAAGATTTTTTTAAGTTAGATGCTCTGGCCGTTGTGACAGGAGCTCAATTTGAAGGTCTTGGATTTGCTTCTGGCCGAGTGGCCGTGGTTGAAAATCCACGAGAAATTGCTTGGGGTCATTCATTTGGAACTACAGAATTTGAAAGTGATGCTAAGGTTGTGGACGAGCTCATCCACGAATTAGGACATACACTTTATTTAGGTCATGCTGCTGATCAGTGCTTTGGAGAGGGAATGTCTTACCAGCAAACTCAGGCCTGTTGTGCGGCTTCAGAAAATAAAAATGACGTTCTTAGTTATTGTCGCGAACGAAAAAATGTTGATGAAAATTTCTTCTACGGATTTGAGGCCTGTAATATCAAGACTCTTCAAGAAAAAATTATTCCTGCGATGTTAAGTGGTGGAGAGTGGGAACTGAAAGATGTTGCTAAGTGTGAATAGAATCTCCTAGACGGTGCCCTCTGCTCCTCGATAGAATGATTCTATGATCGTTCTTGCTATTGACCCTGGTTCTGTCACTGCTGGTTATGCTTTGCTTGAAAAGCAGGGCAGACACGTACGCTATATTGCCTCTGGGATTTTGAAATTTGATGCTAAAAAAGAATTTCTTCTACGTGTAAAAGATATCGTGGCCCAGACTCAGGCCCTGGTTGATACTCATCGTCCCGATCAAATTGCTCTTGAATCTCTCATCTTTGTCAAAAGTCCAACTGCTCTTATCAAATTGGCCCAGTCACGAGGGGCGATGCTTGGTGTCCTTTCTCAAAACTATGAACATAAAATTTTTGAGTACTCACCTAACTTAGTGAAGTCAACAGTTGTAGGGCACGGACACGCAGATAAAGAGGGTATTCAAAAATTTATTCAAACTTATTTAGGCATTAATGAATTCAAAACTCACGATGAGTCTGATGCTATTGCTATCGCTCTTTGCCATATTCTCCAAAATCAAAATATTGCTCTTTCTACAACTCTGGTCAAGGAGAGTCGTGGAAAGTTTAAAGGTAGAGGACTTGCTGCTTCTCTGGCCCATAAAGTGAAAGGAAAAGAATTATGATTGGTTATCTTCAAGGTACTGTCATTTATAGTGAAACTCAAATGAGCATTATTCACACGGCCAGTGGTATTGGCTATCAAGTCAATATGGCCCAGCCTTTGATTCCTGGAAAAGAAGTGGAAGTTTTTATTTCTCATATTATTCGTGAGCAATCTCAGGACCTTTATGGATTTGTGAGTGTAGAAGATAAGCTTTTCTTTGAGCTTCTCTTAGATGTGAACGGAGTAGGACCTAAGAGTGCTTTTAATTTAGTGGCCAGCCTCGGTGTTCAACAAATTGTTCAGGCCATTACATTTGAGAATAGTAATATTCTAAAATCCGCTCCCGGAGTTGGAAAGAAAAGTGCTGATCAAATTATCCTCTCTCTTAAAGATAAGATTACAAAAATGAACCTTGGATTCTCTTCTGCCGCCCCTCAAACTGAAGTGAAAAAGAAATCATCGGCCAAAGATTCAATCTCAAATCCTAAAATGGATCCGGCTCTCTTTAAGGATACACTTTCGGCCTTAGTTGAACTTGGTTTTAAAGATCAAGATGTCCTTCCGATTATTCAAAAACATCTTGTGAGTGAAGTGACTAAAAAACCTGAAGAGTTAGTAAGAATCATATTGAAAGAGTTAAGATAATTTTATGACAGATGATAGAATTGTAGGTGTTGAGGTCACTAAACAAGAGCGTGAGTACGAGGCCGGCCTTCGTCCTCAATCGTTTAAAGAATATATCGGGCAAGAGCGAGTCGTTCAAAATATTGAGCTGATGGTTCATTCAGCTAAAGTTCGCCAAGCGGCCATGGATCATGTTCTTTTGTCTGGGCCACCAGGTCTTGGTAAAACTTCTCTAGCAATGCTGATTGCCAAAGAAATAGGATCTGAGCTTCATCTCGTTTCAGGACCGGGAATTGAGCGCAAGGGAGATCTTGCTGCAGTTCTGACTAATCTTAAGCCACGTGACGTTCTTTTCATCGATGAGATTCATCGTATGCATATTACTGTGGAAGAAATTCTTTATTCGGCCATGGAAGATTTTCGTTTAGATATTCTCATTGGCCAGGGAGCTTCGGCCCGCACCATGCAGATTGATCTGGCACCTTTTACTTTAATTGGCGCCACTACAAGAAGTGGTCTTCTTTCAAATCCTCTTCGTGACCGTTTTATGGCCCATTTAAACTTCGATTTCTATGCCCCTGAGACTCTGGCCGTGATCCTTGCTAATAACGCTAAAAAGATGAATTTAAATCTCCTAGGAGACGCTAAGCTTGAGATCGCAAGAAGGGCCCGAGGGACTCCAAGGATTGCCAATCGTATTCTTCGAAGAGTTCGCGACTTTGCGTTAGTTAAAGGATCTAAAGAAGTTGAGATGAGAGAAGTGAATTCAGCTCTTGAACTTTTGGATATTGATAATCTTGGGTTAGATAATATGGACCGCAAGATCCTTTCTGTGATGAAAAATTATTATCAAGGTGGCCCTGTTGGAATTGAGGCCTTAAGTGCAACTCTTGGTGAAGACGAACAAACCATTGAAGAAGTTTATGAACCTTACCTCTTAAAAGAGGGCCTTATTCTTCGTACTCCTCGTGGAAGGGTTCTCTCAGAGCTTGCTTTAAAGCATATTTAAGGGAGTAATAACAGTAAGTTAGCATCCCTTGATCCTCACTTTGAATTCTGCTAAGATTTTAAAGAATGAAGAGGTGGAGAGTGTTGCCACACCCTCCTAAACCTAATTCAAAGCGTTCTGAACATGACAGCAAGCTGCATGATCAAAACGATAAGAATTAAGACCCTCATCATTTCTTCCATGAAAAATCCTTAGTTAAAAGGCGCCCTTCATTGGGCGTCACGGAAGATTTTCATTCTGTAATAAATCTAAATGAAGAAAGCTAGGTGGATGAATGGAAGAGTTCTATTTGTTCAAATTTGAAAAAATTTTAAAAGAGCAGCGAGTTCTATCTTGTTGCTCAAGAGCTTGAAGTGTTTGATGAATATTTTCTGTTTTCTTTCCTAGAACTTTTCCAAAATCTTTAATGAAGTCAAAGAGCTGTTGCTTTTCTTCTGGAACACAAAGCTCTCTCATCACTTTACTTGGATTGCGAGCGTTTTTAAAATTCACTTCTTCAAGCATGATATAAACTTGATCTTTAAGTGATGTTAGAACAGCAATAGTATAAGCATTGGCTTTGATATTTTTAGCATAAACTAAAAGATCTTCTAAAAAATATTCCCCACTCATTCCCCACTTACGTGCAATGGCCCAGCTACCTAAATCTTTTAAAAGAGCTTCTTCCATTTTAAGGATGAGTGAAGCAAGCTTAGGTTCAAGCTTTGGTTTCAATTTGGAATGTAGTCGATAATAATTCTGGGAAAGTTTTCCAAGCTCAGGCCAATTCATTTGAAGAGATGAGTCATCCATTATTCCAGGAGTCCATTCATTCTCTTCAACCACACCGGCCTTTTCGATATTTGTCATTCTGTAGTGGTACTGAGTCCCATAGGATTTTTTATGAAAGATAAGATCATCCCCAAGATAAAAAGCTGCATGGCCTCGAGATGATTTCGCATCGAAAACAATAATATCTTTGTACGTGGGATTTTCAACTTGTTTAAAGGCCACTTTAACAACTTCTTCGAATTCTTCTGGTGAAACATAACGGACTGCTTCGGCCTGAGAGTATCCACTAGCAATCAAAGCAGTATTGTAACAATTGGGCCCATGAAAAGGGCCTGGTTTATTAAAAGTACTTTTTAAGAACGAAGAAAATCTTTGATGTGAGGGGAGAGTTTCCTTTGAACCTAATTTAGGAATCAAAATATCTTTCCCCGCAAGAGTCAATCTTAAATCTTGAGCAAAACCAGTTAAAGAAAAGAAGAGGAGGGCCAGTGTGGATAACTTCATTATTTACACAAAAATTTCGGTTTAATTTTATAGGTCTTCTCACACATACTGACCCATTGATCTTTTACGAATCTAGCATAACCAAAAATCCATTGAACTTTTTTATCTGTTGGTTTGAGGTAGTACTTATTGGCATGATATTGTGAAAAAAGTAACCTCTCAGAAAATGGGGTAATGAACTCGATGGTATAGGCCCAAATACTTGAGCAAAAAAAACCAGCAACAAAGGCAGCTAGAGTGTTGATTTTCATGGCTGCTTTTTATCACCAAAGTTCTTTAATAACTTGAGGTTGTGTAAAGATTATATATTGACTGATGTCGTCAATAGGATATACCTAATGCACAATTTTCTCTCGTGCATTTTGATAAAATTCATTTATACTCGAAAAAGCACGGCTTTATATAAGGTTAGGCAATGATATACCAGCGCACTATAGCTAAAGATGTAAAAGTAACCGGAATTGGTCTCCATTCTGGTAAAAAAGTGACAATGAAACTAATCCCGGCCGAGGCCGATTTTGGTATCCAATTCATTCGCACAGATATTGCTCATTCAAAACCTATGAAGGCCAACGCACTGACGGTCGGAACAACTGAAAACGCCACGACTCTTGGAGCGGGTGTTGAAGCGATTCATACTGTAGAGCATTTACTTGGTACTCTTTACGGCCTTGGTATTAATAATGTGATGATTGAAATCGATGGCCCTGAAGTTCCTATTATGGATGGCTCAGGGGCTTCGTTTGTTTTTCTTTTAAAAGAGACAGGGCTTAAAAACCTCAATAAATCAAAAAAGTTTCTGGTTATCCTCGATAAAGTAAGAGTAGAAAAAGATGATAAATGGGCGGAGTTCACTCCTCACCATAATCTGATGATCGACTCAACGATTGTTTTCCCTCACCCAGTCATAAAAACTCAACGTTTCGACTTCGAATTCTCATGTGAGAATTTTATTACTAATATCGCCCGCGCTCGTACTTTTGGATTTGCTCGTGATGTGGATTATTTAAAGAGAAAAGGCCTTATTAAAGGTGGATCTTTGGATAATGCGATCGTTTTGGACGAGTTTAAAGTCATGAATCCTGAAGGTCTTCGTTTTGATAATGAATTTGTCCGTCATAAAATCCTCGATACTATTGGGGACGTGAGCCTTTTAGGTTATGAAATTGCAGGGAAGATCACGACGTATAAGTCAGGTCACAACCTTCATAATCTTCTTTGCCGCAAACTTCTTGAGACTCCATCAGCTTATGAGATTGTTTCCGCTTCTGCCCTTACGCAGGAAGTTCGTGAGGCCCATAAACTGCCGCAGTTCATCACAGTTAGCCATTAATAAAATGACTCATTCCGTATCTTGAATTTTGAGGTAGGATAGAACTATCAAAAAATCCATGGATGAGGAGAATGTATGCGCTCATTATTAGTGCTTTTCGTATTTGTGTTCAGTTCACAAGTTTTGGCCAGCTCTTGGAATGATCTCGAGATTGGTGAAGACTATACTCTCAATCAAGAAATTGTTCTTGTTTCAAACTCACCGAGTGAATCTTCATTTCATATTCCCGCAGGGACTAAATTGAACCATTCTGATCTCATCCCGCTTGATATGATTGGCGTTATGCTCTACCTTTTTAAGCTTCCTGGTTGTCCTGGAAATGATTTCGAAACTCAAATGGAAATTATTCCTGTTCAAGAAACTTCTCCATTGGTAGAAATCGGAGCTCAAGTCGCAGCGAACTGCCAACTTGAAATTTTTATTGAAACTAAAGATATTTATTCGACGTCGATTGTTAAATAGTGAATGAGGTTTTATGCGTCTCTCTCAAGGTTACTGGCAAACATACAAAGAAACTCCCTCTGATGCTGAAGTTATCTCTCAGCAGCTCATGCTCCGTGCAGGTCTGATTTATAAGACTGCCGGTGGACTTTATACTTACCTTCCGATGGCCTTTAAAACTCTTAAAAAAGTAGAGAAGATTGTCCGTGAAGAATTAGATAAAATTGGATGTTTTGAAATTCAAATGCCAGTGATGACACCTGCTGAACTCTGGAAAGAGTCAGGGCGTTGGGATTCAATGGGTGGGCAGATGCTCAAAACTAAGGATCGTGCAGAGAGAGATTTATGCTTTTCGCCGACCAATGAAGAAACGGTGACAGACCTCTTCCGTCGAACAGTGGGCTCTTATAAGCAACTTCCTGTTTGTTTGTACCAAATCAATACAAAATTCCGTGACGAAATCCGTCCTCGTTTTGGCCTTCTTCGTGCTCGAGAATTTTCGATGAAGGATGGTTATTCATTCCATATTGATAAGGCCTCTCTCGATGAGTTCTATGATAAAATTTATGGGGCCTATGAAGCCATCTTTACTCGCTTAGGTCTTGAATTTATCGCTGTTGAAGCTGACGGTGGTGCCATGGCCGGTGGAGGAGCAAAAACTCACGAATTCCAAGTTGTAGCCGATAATGGGGAGGACTTTGTTGTCACTGTCCCACGGACAAAATTTGCGGCCAATATCGAAAAGGCCGTGACAACACGTAAAGATATTCAAACTTTACCAGCCACTAATCGTGAACCATTTGCAACTCCCAATGAAACTACTTGTGAATCAGTTTGCCAGAAATATGGTTTCCATATCACCCAGAGTTTAAAATCAATTGTGATGC
>JACCDH010343505.1_pt1 | contig 19149 bp, 15 predicted proteins | sample 7442481 | NCBI WGS metagenome assembly JACCDH01 (sample SAMN15323433, study PRJNA562643) | freshwater metagenome | isolation source: river surface water | place: USA:Blue River Watershed | collected 2017-08-15 | reverse complement strand
ATAACCTTCCTGAATCAGGAAAGGTTCGTAAACCTCTTCGATAGTTCCAGCTTCTTCGCCTACTGCGGTTGCAATGGTGTTGATTCCTACTGGTCCGCCTTTAAATTTATCTATAATGGTACTGAGAATTCTGTTGTCCATTTCATCCAGTCCGTTGGCATCAACATTCAAAGCTTCGAGCGCATATTTAGCAATATCTAAATTAATAGTGCCATCGCCTTTTATCTGGGCAAAGTCTCGGGTTCTGCGAAGTAATGCATTAGCAATACGCGGGGTCCCTCTACTTCTTCTGGCGATTTCGTATGCTGCTTCGTTAGCAATCGGTACTTTGATAATACCAGAAGAGCGATTGACAATTCTGGCTAATAAGTCGGTGGTATAGTATTCTAAACGGTTAGTAATACCAAAACGAGCACGTAGGGGAGCAGTTAGTAAACCAGACCTGGTGGTGGCACCAACGAGGGTAAAGGGAGCCAGGCTAATTTGAACTGAACGGGCGCTGGGACCGCTATCAAGAACGATGTCAATTTTGTAATCCTCCATAGCCGAATAGAGGTATTCTTCTACTACCGGACTAAGACGGTGGATCTCGTCGATGAACAAGACATCACCTTCTTCGAGATTAGTGAGTAATCCAGCTAAATCACCAGGCTTCTCTAATACTGGTCCGCTGGTAATCTTAATATTGCTCTGCAGTTCGTTTGCAATGATGTTTGCTAAGGTCGTTTTTCCAAGTCCCGGAGGTCCGTGCAGTAAAACGTGATCCAGCGCCTCGCCACGCTGTACTGCTGCTTTCACAAATACTCTAAGATTGTCCAGGATTTTTTCCTGACCAGTAAAATCTTCGAATTGTGTTGGTCTCAATACCTTTTCGATATCTCTGTCGGCAGGACTTAAAGCATCTTTTTCAGGATCGAGGTTTTTGTTTAGCATGGCGATGATGCAAAGATATTGGAAGCTGTCGAATAATACAATTCAGTAATTGGGCTTATTTTCTAGAGGCGTACAACCATTTAATCGAAATTTCTATCTTACTTAAAAATTTGTATGAAATTTGTAATATTAAAACCGATGAGAATTATACTCCTTACTGTACTTGCATTTTGTCAGTTTAACCATGTTTTTGCTCAGATGAGTGATGGTGTAAAGTTTGACAAAGTGTCACATGATTTTGGTAAAATAAAAGAAGAAATTGGCACTGCCATTGCCATTTTCGAATTTACTAATGTTAGCAAAGGTCCTGTTTACATCAAGAACATTGAAACCAGCTGTGGCTGTACTAAACCAGAGTACTCTAAAGACACCATTTTGCCGGGAGGAAAAGGATTTATAAAAGCTTTATATGAAACCAGAGGCAGAAGTGGTGATTTTCATAAAAACCTATTCGTATATTTCAACGAGCAGGATATGTATCAGAGTTTAAGCATTTCTGGTTCAGTAATTCCCGAAGCCAATCTGGCAAAGCGACCAGAAACTTACAGCACAACTTATTCAAATCTGGCACTTACTTCAATGATAGCAGCATTTCCGGATTTGCATACCAATCAGAAGCAAACCTATACCATAAAAGCATTTAACTATCAGGGTTACCCAATTAAAATTTGGGAAGTCAATGAAGTACCAGATTATCTGACTGTCAATATCGGCGACAGTGTCATCGACGTGATGGATTCTATGTTTATTACCTTTACTGTTGATGGAGGCAAGATTGCAGAATTGGGAGAAATTCGTCAGAGAATTGCTTTTGTTACAGACGACGCAGCTGGAGAAACTAAGTTTTTGCATGTGTACATTAATTTGAAAGAAGATTTTTCTAAGCTGACCAAGCAGCAAAAGCTCAATGCACCTGTTATCAGCATTGATTCAGGAACTGTATTAAATTTCGGAAAAGCCGTTGCTGGATCTATTGTCAGCAAAACGGTGACAATTACAAACAATGGCAAAACGGAGTTAAAAATAAGAAGTGTTAAACCAAGTTGTTCTTGCATATCGTTTACATTACCCAAACAAATTTTAGCTCCGGGAGAGAAGGTAGTCTTTACTATTTCTATCGATACAGTGAATCAAACAATAGCCTCTCACAGTAAGTATTTAACTTTATATTCAAACGACCCCAAGAAATCAGAACAGAATATTAAACTCTTAATAAATATCACCAATTGATTGTTATGAAGAAAATTGTTTTAAACGCCTTAGTAGCCGCAGTATTTGGTGTTTTAGGCGCATTTCTATTTACCAAATATCAGTCTGGCTCTGAAAAAGGTTCATTGGCAGAAACTGAAAATCTGAAAGGACTATTGGCCTCTTATAATGGCAAAACGACCGAGAACAGTATCAGTTTTGTACTTGCTTCAAAGGTTAGCACACCAAGTGTTGTCTTTATTAAAACAACCGCTATGGTACAGCAAAGAAATCCATTCGGAATGTTTTTTGATGGTTGGGATCCTTTCGGCAGCATCGGAAAAGTGAGTAGTACCGGCAGTGGTGTCATTGTTAGAAAAGATGGGTATATTATCACCAATCTCCACGTTGTAAAAGATGCACAAACGATAGAAGTGGTGCTAAATAATAAAAAGAAAACTTATACCGCCACTTTAGTGGGCACCGATCCATCGACAGATTTGGCATTGTTAAAAATAGAATCTGATAATTTGCCAGCCATTGCCATTTCTAATTCTGAAGATTTAGAAATTGGAGAATGGGTAGTCGCAGTTGGTAATCCATTTAACTTAACTTCTACTGTAACTGCTGGCATTGTAAGTGCAAAAGGCAGAAATATCAATGTCGTTAATAATCAGTTTCCGATAGAGTCGTTTATACAGACTGATGCGGCCATTAATCCAGGAAACAGTGGAGGTGCACTGGTTAACCTAAATGGCGAGCTTGTGGGTATTAATACCGCAATATTTAGTCAAACTGGCAGCTATGCAGGTTATGGGTTTGCCATACCTTCAAACATAGTATCTAAAACCATTAAAGATTTGATAGATTTCGGACAAGTACAGAGAGGTTATACCGGAATAGAAGCCGACGAAGTTGACGAGAGTTCAGAGAAAATAAACAAAGTAACGAACGGCGCATTGGTTAAGAACGTTTACAATGAGAGTCCGGGAGCCAAAGCAGGATTAATGAAAGGCGATATTATTGTTAAAATTCAGGATAGGACTATCAATGGTAAATCTGGTTTTGATGAGCACATGTCTTATTACCGACCAGGCGATAAAATCAAGATCAATTATGTTCGCAAAGGTGAGTCTAAAGAGACCACGATGACATTAACCAATCAGGATGGAGAGATTACCTTAGAGAAGAAAAGAGCAGTTACATCAGACAAACTTGGCGCCGACTTTTCAAATGTCAGCAAAGTAGAACTTCAAAAATACAATATCAGTTCAGGTGTGAAGGTTAACAATATCCGCAGTGGATTGATTGCTAATATGGGTATAGAAGACGGATTCATTTTTCTAAAATACAATGGCAATGCCTGTAAAGAAGCCAGCGAATTAATCAAGCTATTGGAATCAGCCGGAGGTCGAATTCAGATAGAAGGTTTGAGTGCTGATGGTGGCAGACGAATATATAATTTCTGGTATTAGTAATTTTGTGACAACACCCCAATTGGGTATTAAAGAATATAATTATCCAACAAAAAAGCGCTTCATTTCTGAAAGCGCTTTTTTTATAGGTTAATAAAGTTATAAGCAGATATTATCTCGCTGCACTTTGTTTCATGCAGTTTAACAAAGCATTTTTAACGCTGTCGCTTACATCATGCAAAGGCATTCTAACAGTAGTGCCACAGATACCCATAGCTTCGAGAATTACTTTAATGCCACCCGGACTGCCATCGGCGAAAATGAGGTTCATGGCATCCAGCAATTGATTATGAAGAGGCAGTGCTGCTTTAGTATCGCCATTGAGGCCCAATTTTACCATATCACTAAAAGTTTTTGGATAGGCATTCGCGATGACACTGATGACACCATCCATACCCAGAGCCAGGAACGGATGAGTTAGTGCATCGTCGCCACTAATGACAGAAAAATTAGCAGGGCGGTTTTTCAGAATATCCATGCATTGGGTAAAGTTACCACTAGCTTCTTTAGTGCCAAGAATATTGGGATGTTCAGCCAGTTTTAGAGTAGTTTCAGTACTCACATTACTACCAGTTCTTCCAGGTACGTTATAAAGAATGATAGGCAGTGGAGCCGCATCCGCCAGGTAGGTATAATGTTTTAAGATACCTTGTTGATTCGGCTTGTTGTAATAAGGTGAAACACTAAGTATGGCAGAGATACCGTCGATATCCTGATGTTTCATGGCATCTGCCACTTCCAGGGTATGACTGCCACCGATGCCCAAGACAAGAGGTAATCTGCCATTGTTTTCAGTTCTAATGGTTTCGAGTATACTTTGTTTTTCCTGTTTAGAGATAGTTGGACTTTCGCCAGTAGTTCCAAGAATTACCAGATAATCAACACCATTATCTATCTGATGTTTCACCAGTTTTTTCAATCCTTCGAAATCTATACTTGAATCTTTGTTGAAAGGCGTAACAAGTGCAACACCTGTTCCGCGTAGTTGTTGTGAAGTTGCGTGAGCCATAATTGTTATTGTATTTTTCTAAGTGATCTTCCAATTTCTATTAGATAGTTTTCACAAGGATCTGCACCGTTTGGTTTAACCAGAAACTCATAGAAATTGGTATCATCATTTTCGAGGTAGGGGCCGATTCTAAATTTAGCTTTAGAAAAAACGGCGATAGTTTTAAGATAGTCATTATTGTTAAGACAGCCATTAATTAACAGATCAAACGGAGTCTCTAACAGTAATTTAAGTTCTTTTGATTTAGGAGCAGTAAAGAAGTTGAAATCTCCTTTACAGCAAAGGCGATAAATCTCGTTGGGCTGCATATCTGGTCCCAGTTTTTTTATCGGGTAATAGGTCAGGAACACAATGTCTTTACCACTTTTACGAAGTTCATGTCCGAATGTTTTAAGTTCTTCTATTTCTTGTTTGGCTTGAGAACTGTCCCAGATAATAAGCACAGACTTGATGGCATCAAATGGTAAAGCTGAACGGTTAATTTTCAGTTGACGGGATTTCTTTATCAGTGCTTTAGAGTTCAATTGGCCTTATAGGATTCAAAAGTAATTAATTAAGTGAGAAGTTAAAAGCTTAATTTTTAAATGACTTCTGAAATCAATTCAATTTTAGTTCTAAAAACCCCCGTTTTTAAAAACCTGATTTAGTGAGTGTTGAGAGTTGTTTATGATTGCAAGTGCTTGGTATACATCCTAACCCTTCCAGGGTTTAAACCCTGGAAGGGTTAGGGAATAGGTAAAATTTTTACACCCACCAAACGCTGCCTTCTACTGCAAGCTCTGTGTTTTCAAACACCTCTCGGGCCTCATCCAGCAAGGGTTGAAGGTTGTCGTAGCGAGATGAAAAATGTCCGATAATTAATTGACTGGCATTGGTCATCTGAGCGATAGTTGCTGCTTGTTCGGCAGTGCTATGAAAGTACATATTCGCTCTGTCTTCAAGGTTTTTCATGTATGTAGATTCATGATACAGCAAGTTAACATCCTTAAAATAGGAAGCGATTTGTTTATCAAAGATAGTATCCGAACAATAGGCATACGAACGAGGAGCACCTGCCGCCTCTGTAAGAATATCGTTTGGAATAACTTCACCTGCTTCATTGGTATAATCTGAGCCAGCTTTGATTGCTTTAAAAGCTTCTACCGGAATATTATAAGATGCAGCAATTTCAGGAAGAAGTCTTCTTTGTTTTGGCGATTCTTTAATGAGGAAACCAGTACAATGAATGCGGTGTTTCAGAGGAAATGAGCTTAGTTCGAAATCTTCGTTAGAAAGTATGTGCTCTGGGTGATTGCCATTTGTAGGGATAAAATTCAGATCAAATTTAAGTGACATACCACCATGAAGAATCTGCATATCAAGAATATCTTTCAGTCCTGGAGGTCCGATGATATTCAGCAATTGCTGACGTCCCATTAAACTCATGGTAGAAATCAGGCCAATTAATCCGAAGTAATGATCACCGTGGAGGTGACTGATACAAATGTAATCCACACCAGTATGTCTGACGCCATATTTAAGTAACTGCATCTGGGTTCCTTCACCGCAATCGATGAGGATTTTTGCACTTCCAATTTTAAGGAGTTGTGCACTGGGGTTTCGTTCTCTGGTTGGAGTGGCGCTTCCTGAGCCTAAAATGTATAATTCCGGATTCAAACTATTCTGCTACGATATTACAAATAATTCAGGTGTTGCCCCCAAAAAGATTTACGTATTTTTGCAGGAATTTTATGAAACAAAAGTTTGCGTTTATTACCGGAGCAACTGCGGGTATCGGACAAGCCTGTGCAAGATTGCTGGCAAAGCAGGGATATAACCTGATCATCTGTGGCAGAAGACAAGATCGTTTGAATGAACTACAGCAAGCCTTAATTAAAGAATTTAATATAGAATGTACCACTTTGTCGTTTGACATCAGAAAGCTTGAAGAAGTTCAAGCGGCCATTAATTCGCTTAGTGATGCCAACAAACAAGTAGATGTTTTGATAAACAATGCTGGTTTGGCCATGGGATTATCCTCTTTTGAAGATGGCGATTTCAGACACTGGGATACTATGATTGACACCAACATCAAAGGTTTGTTATATGTTTCCAGAACATTAGTACCTCACATGATTGCAGGTGGTGGTGGACATATCGTGAACGTCGGAAGTATTGCCGGAAAAGAAGTCTATGCCAACGGGAATGTATATTGCGCGACTAAACATGCGGTAGATGCTTTGAACAGAAGCATGAGAATGGACTTAAGTAAATTCCCAATTAAGGTATCGGCCATTCATCCTGGAGCAGTTGAAACAGAGTTTTCAATTGTTCGTTTTGAAGGGGACACCGAACGTGCAAAGAAAGTATATGAAGGGTTCGAGAACCTGGTGGCTGATGATATTGCAGAAGGTGTATGGTTTATGATTAACAGACCACCACATGTCAATATCAACGAAATGACCATTATGCCAACTGCACAGCCAATGGCGGGTGTAATTCACAGAAAATCTTAATTCAGGGCCATATCAGATATTTAGTTCACATTGCGCTTTTCCTGGTATCCTTCATCTATGCCATCACCTTTAGTTTGGCTAAAGATGTCATGCCAGAGTATATAAGAGGTTTTGGTTTTATCGTTTTAAGAGTTTGTGGAGCAGCAATACTTTTCGGTATAGCTTCATTGTTTGCAAAAAATGAAAAAGTCAACTGGAAATTACATGGTCCGCGTATCTTGTTATGCAGCGTTCTTGGTGTAATGGCCAATATGCTGATGTTTTTCAAAGGACTGGAGATTACCACACCAATTAATGGAGCAGTCTTAATGTTGGCAACACCAATATTTGTACTTGTATTAAACAGCATCATCAACAAGCAAACCATATTACTTTCTCAGTTTGCAGGAATACTACTGGCTTGTGTTGGCTGTATATTTTTAATGTCTGGCAGAGGTTTTTCGTTCAACGCGACGACAATGCCAGGCGACATACTGGTATTGATCAATGCCATATTTTACGCAGGCTATCTGGTTTTTGCCAAAGAATTATTTAACCATTATCATACCTTAACAGTGTCTAAGTACACGTTTCTATTTGGAGCTATTTTAGTAATTCCATTTGGATGGGGCGAGCTACGAGAGGCCAGATTTGAGGCAATGGATGCAGAAATCATTGCTAAAATACTCTTTGTTATAGTCTTTACCACCTTTGTAACATATCTGTTAAATGCCTGGGCGATATTAAAAGCGGGACCTACTCTGGTGGGCGCTTACATCTATCTCCAGCCCATATTAGCAGCCATTATAGCCATACTACTTAAAAAAGATGAACTCAATATGCAGAAAATATTGGCAATATTGCTCATTTTTGCAGGAGTTTTCATTACCTCAACAAAAACCAAATGGTACAAATCAAAAGCATGACAGGTTTTGGATCTGGAGAAGTCGACAACGACATCTGGAATCTTAGAACCGAAATCAAATCACTTAACAACAAGTTTCTGGAATTAAACGTCAGAATGCCAAAGTCGTTTAAAGATAAGGAAATTGAGTTAAGACAATTACTGGGTGCAAAAATCCAGAGAGGTTCTGTATCAGTATCTATTGTAGCCGAACGCAAAGACAATACTGGAGTTAATGATAACCTGAATGTCAATCTTCCACTTGCTAAATCGTATTACGATAAACTTAATCAGTTGTCAAAAGACTTAGGCATGGAAACACCTAATCTTCTTAATACCATCATAGCTTTTCCGGATGTTGTGAAGTACGAAGAAAACGAAGTATCTGAAGAAGACTGGCAATTAATCCTTACAACAGTTGAAACAGCATTCGAAAAATTTGATCAGTTCAGATTGCAGGAAGGTAAAACTATCGGCAATTATATCATTGAGTGTGTTGAGAAAATCAGAGAATATCTGAAGACCGTTGAGAAAGAAGAAATTCCTCGTCGCGAGAGCATTAAAGGAAAATTACTTCAATCGCTGACAGATAACAAAGACGACATCAAAGTTGACGAAAACCGACTTGAACAGGAGATTATTTTCTATTTAGAAAAATACGATATCGGTGAAGAGAAAAGCAGATTGCGTCACCACATCGACTTCTTTATCGAGTGTCTGGAAAAAGATGCCAACGGAAAAAAACTAAATTTCATTTCTCAGGAAATGGGTCGCGAAATCAATACTCTTGGTAGCAAGGCGTATTACTTCCCCATTCAGCAGGCAGTTGTACTGATGAAGGAAGAGCTCGAAAAGATTAAAGAACAGTTACTGAACGTCCTGTAATTATCAATGACTGCTCCTAACGAGATCAACAACAGCAGCAGAACAGCTTTGAGACCACTGCTGTATGCGCTGATGCTCGCCGCAGGGATTGGTATAGGCATGTCTGTCAACCAGACCTCCAAGGACAAATTTTCTCAAATTTTTGATATCATCAACAGAGATTATGTTGATAGTACGAGAACAGAAGTACTTGCAGAAAGCACGATTGAATATTTGCTCTCGCAGTTAGATCCACACAGTTCATACATCGCCCCTCAGTATACAGAAATTAATGAACAACAAATACGAGGCAATTACGAAGGTTTAGGCATCGAGTACATTTCATTTAGAGACACCCCTTGTGTTTATAATGTCTATGCTGGCAGTCCGGCAGAAAAAGCTGGTATTAAGCCTGGTGACCGGTTACTGATGGCAGGTAAGCTAAAGTTAACAGACAGCTTAAGCTATAAAGAAATCAGGAGTGCTATGACAGGCGAGGCAAAGAGCAGTATCGCCATAAAAGTATTCAGAAGAAACACTAATTCTATCATAGATTTTAACATTAGCAGGGATAACATCGTACTAAACAGCAGTGAAGTTTATTACATGGTGAATTCAACTTTGGGATACATACAAATTGAGCGTTTCAGCAACAATACCCATAAACAGTTTGTAGCAGCCATGGAAGAGTTGAGGAAGCTGGGAATGAAAGACTTGCTGATAGATCTCCGAAACAATGGAGGCGGCTTGTTATATGAGGCTGTAGCAATAGCCAATGAGTTTTTACAGAAGGATGAAATCATTTCTTATACTTCAGGTTACAGAAGGAAACGTCATGATTTTATAGCCGATGGTAACGGGACATTTAAAGATGGTAAACTTGTTTTACTAATTAATCACAACACCGCCTCTGCCAGCGAGATTTTAGCAGGAGCATTACAAGACAACGACAGAGCCATCATAATAGGCAACAGATCGTTTGGAAAAGGTTTGGTTCAAGAGCCCTTTAAATTATCAGACGGATCAACTTTAAGACTAACAATTGCGCGCTATTACACGCCTAGCGGTAGAAGTATCCAGAAGAGCTATGACAAGAATATTGAGAATTACAGGAACGAGATTTTCAGAAGAGATATTTTAAAAGACACCTTAAATCCTGTATTAGATTCCAGTATTAAGAAAGAATTTTTCACAAAGAATGGCAGGCTGCTCACCAAAGGCGGAGGTATTCGTCCGGATATTACTCTTAGGGATACCATTAATGACAGTACAGAGATTGAACAGTTAATGCCAGGCTTATTTTATTCAAGGATTTTTGATATTTACCTGATGGATTACATGTCAGGAGACATTGAAAAGGCAAGTCAATTATACAAAGATGTCTATTCATTTCAGGCACGTTACAGCATTGATAAAAAAGAAGTACTTAGATTTATCAAAGTAGCTTCGGCAATTCCATATCTACGTCAATTGAAGTATTCTATAAAAACCGAAGATATTATAAAGAAGCATTTGAAAGCTGCTATTGCCTACAGATTGTATGGCGAGCGGGGAAAATCGCAGATTATTAATCGCGAGGAAGGCGTTTTCTCGAAAACTTTTGAGGTTTTAAAGAATTATAACCGCATTTTAAATATTGGGGTAAAGAAATCCCGTAGATTTGACTATTGATTCATGTTTCAATCAGTAATTTCATTAATTCCAATGTTCGTAAGAATTTTATTTACCGTAGCCTTTGTGCTCATTTTCGACTTATATGCTTATCAGGCTGTCAAGACCCTGACTGTTGATTTATCAACTGTGGTAAGACGCAGCATACGCATTTCTTTTTGGGTTCTCAGCATCAGTTTCTATATCATGGGTTTATTGGCCATGGGCGGCTATCTGGTGCATTCCAGCAGAACGATTTACGTTTTAGTTACAGGCTTGTTTTTTGCCATGTTTGTGGCCAAGATGTTAATGATGATTCCAATGTTGATGGAGGATATCTATCGCATAGGAGCAAAGATTGTATCCTTCTTTCAGGCAAAGAAAGAAAGCGGTGCCTCAGAGAGTTTTCTGGTTAGCAGAAAAAGATTCATATCTCAGATTAGCGCAGGCATTGGAGGTTTAACCTTCACTGGCTTGAGTTATGGTGTCATAAAGGGTGCACACGATTACAAAGTACACCGTGTAAATGTGCCGATTGCTAATTTACCAGCGAGTTTTAAAGGATTAAAAATCGGGCATCTTAGTGATATACATTCGGGTAGTTTCTGGGATAAAGAAGCGGTAAAAAGAGGAGTTGCCAAGTTGATGAGTGAGAAGCCAGACATCATTTTTTTCACAGGAGATTTAGTGAACAGTTTATCTGATGAGATGAACGAAGATTACATCGCTATTTTTGGTAGTTTAAAAGCACCAATGGGCGTATATAGTATTCTTGGCAATCATGATTATGGTGATTATCATCAATGGCCAGACAAGACAAGTTTTGGAATGGGCAATAATATGCAGTCAGATAAATCGCATATGTCTCCAATGCAGATTGCGAACCTGGAGAAACTTAAAAGTATACATGCCGAGATGGGCTGGGATTTACTATTGAATGAGCATAGAGTATTAACAAAAGGTGAGGAGAGCATCGCCTTAATTGGCGTAGAGAATTATGGTGCAAGAGGCAGATTCGCCCGTTATGGTAAGCTGGATATGGCTTATGAAGGTACACAGAATTACCCAGTTAAAATTTTATTATCACATGATCCAAGTCACTGGGATTCACAAGTACGAACAGAGCAATATAAAGACATCAATTTAACACTTTCAGGTCATACACATGGTGCTCAGTTTGGAATTGAGACAGCAGGTTTCAAATGGAGTCCGATAAAGTACATGTACAAACAATGGGCAGGGATTTACAAAGAAAACAACCAGTATTTGTACGTTAACAGAGGCTTTGGCTATTTGGGATATCCAGGTCGATTAGGTATACGTCCAGAGATAGGCATTCTTACCTTGGCTTAGGTTGACAAATAACTTTATATTTGTTAAAGCAATCAAAAAACCTCTTGATTTTCTTATAATTATAATTTAACAAAATGTTTTTATTTTACAAATAAATGACTTTATTTGTGGCATATTAATTTAATAATTGGTGCAATAAATGGAAAAAAATAAAGTCGATCTAGCCTACATAATCGACGATGATGAAGTGATTATTTACCTTACAGGACTCATCAACAAAGATGTAGAATTTTGTGATAGGATGACTAGTTTCACAGATTCTGCGAATGCATTAAAAAGCATAAAATCTGCCATAGAATCGAACAAAGATTTACCTTCACTGATATTAATAGATTTAAATATGCCTGTAATGAGTGGCTGGATGTTTCTTGATGAATTATCTAAGTTAGAATTAGGCAAAGAAATTCCGGTTTTTATTTTCTCTTCTTCCATCAATCAAGACGACATTAACCGTTCAAAAAAGTATAAGATTGTTAAAGACTATATTATTAAACCTCTTACAGTCAATAAAATCAGTAAGATTTTGAGAACAATCAAGTAAGTTGACAAAAATTTATTTCATTTGCATATAGCATACGATGGATTCAGGTGATAGATTATATGGTGAAAAGTTTATCAAAGAACTCACTGACAATGTTCAGGGTATTTTCTTTCGTGGTTTTTTTGATAAACAATACACAACACTCAGGATAGATGGATCTTGTTTTGAATTAACTGGTTATACAAAAGAGGAATTTATAGCAGGAAAAGATATAAGTTATCTTGACATCATTCATCCCGAAGACAGAAAATGGCTGCGTACTAAGCGCCAGGATCAGATAGACAGTAGGCTGCCAATTGTTAATGAATACAGAATTATTGGCAAACAGGGGCGTATTAAGTGGGTTAAAGAAATTGTTAGTGCCCAGTATGATGAGGTTTATGAGAAGATGGTTCTGGAGGGATTTGTTCAGGATATCACTCCTTACAAAACCAATGCTTTCATGTCGAATGCCTTTACCTCATTTCAGAATGCTGTTAATAACGGATCTATTGTATCTATTACTGACAGAAAGGGTGTTATCATTTTTGTCAACGAAAATTTCTGTAAAATTTCAAAATATAGCCGTCAGGAACTGGTAGGAAAAAACCATAATGTGGTTAATTCAGGGTATCATTCTAAAACATTTTTTGCAGAGTTGTGGCAGACTTTATTATCTGGCGATATTTGGCGTGGTCAGATTAGAAATAAAGCTAAAGATGGTTCTATTTACTGGGTGGATACTGTTATCACACCTGTAATGAATGATAGTGGTGAAGTGGATCAGTTTCTATCAATTCGAAATTTAATTACCGAACAAAAAGAGAATGAATATGCCTTACTGGAAAGTGAAGCACTGAACCGAAGTGTTTTAAAATCTCTGCAAACCAATATTGCTATCTTAGACGAGACAGGTTTAATTGTCAAAGTAAACGACAACTGGACAGATTTTTCGGTCACGAACGGGCAGTCAAATTTGTTTAAAACCAGTGTGGGAGCGAACTATTTAGAGGTTGTTCAGAATGCCATTGACGAAGGCGATTCATATGCAGTTCTGATGAAGGAGGGTATCCATAAAGTATTGAATAATGAGCTTGATTTTTATGAGATGGAATACCCTTGTCATGCACCGGATAAAGAGAGGTGGTTTCTGGCTCACGTTTCAAAATTCGAAAATGATATAAAACGCATCATCATTAGTCATTTTGACATTTCACACAGAAAACACCAGGAAGAGGTATTGCGTAAAAGTGAATCGCGACTTATGCAGGCTCAAAGAATTGCCAAGCTAGGCAACTGGGAGTTGGATTTACAGACAAACGCTTTGTATTGGTCTGACGAGAATTTTGATATTTATGAGCTTGATAAAGATAAAGTATCTGTTAACTATGATGTTATGCTTAGCAGATTGCATCCGGATGACCGCAGAGAACTTGGTGATACATACATCCGGGCATTAGAAAACAAAGAAAAATTTGAGCATACACATCGCTTACTTTTCGAAAATGGAAAGATAAAATATGTGACACAGCAATGTGAGTTTGAATGTGATGAACAGGGAAAGCCAATAAAGGCGTTTGGAACAACACAAGATATAACCAGTCAGAAACTAGTTGATCAGGCCCTGGAAAAACAAAGGTTGCGTTATAAGCATGTCGTAGAAAATATCAGTGATGGTCTGATCATTGATAATATTGAAGGTAAAGTAACTTTTGCGAATCAGCAATTCCTGGACATGATAGGCATAGAAGAATCAGACCTGGAGAATTTTGTTTTTGTTGATTATGTGGCCCCTGAATTTAAAGATGCCATCATAGACAGACACACACGTAGAATGAAAGGCGAAGCTGTAAGTACTATTTTTCAGTATGCGGGTGTTAGGAAAGATGGCACTAAACGCTGGTTTGAAGCGCGTGTTACCAAGATCATGGAAAATGGTAAAATAGCAGGTACCCAGTCAGCAATCAGAGATATTACCGAAGAGAAAGCGAGTATCGACTTGTTAAAAGCATCAGAAGCAGAAAAAACCAAACTGTTGAACGAGCTTACCAAGAGGTATAATGAGTTAATGCAGTTTAACTATATTGTTTCTCACAATCTGAGAGCACCTATCGCTAATTTACTAGGATTGGCAGAAGTGTTTGAAATGCCTGCACTGGAAGATGAAGAAAAATCAAAAATCATTGGCCATATCCGTTATTCTATTGAAAAGATTGATGATTTAATACAGGATCTTAACATCATTTTGGCAGCACGCTCGGATATTAATTCCAAAAAAGAATTAGTGGATTTTGAAGAAATCATTCATAGTGTAAAACAGACCCTTGAACAGCAGATCAGCACAACGAATACCCACCTCAACACCCATATAGAATACGGAGCTCAAAAAATATTCAGCATCAAAAGCTATATCAAGAGTTCAATCTATAATCTGGTTAGCAATGCTATTAAATACAGGTCTCCCGAAAGAGTCCCAATCATCGATATTTCGATTTCAAGGGACGATGACTTCTACACCATAAAAGTAGCAGACAACGGCACTGGAATAGACCTTGAGAAATATGGAAAAGAAGTATTCGGTTTATATAAAAGATTTCATCTTACTGTCGAGGGCAAGGGCCTTGGATTAAATATGACCAAAGCACAGATTGAAGCCCTGGGCGGAAGTATTGATATTCTTAGCGCTCCCGACAAAGGAACTACCTTCATTATTACAATTCCCGTCCAGCAGGGTGAATAAACATTGATTATCTCTTGATTTATCTCGTAATTTGAGGGATGAAATCTACAGGATTTAAATCTTTGTTTCTCATACTGGCGATGATGGCGAGGTTTTCCTATGGGCATGATACTGCCACTTATGATGTTAAACATTATGACATTCATGTAAGCGTGAACATCGATTCGCAAAGCATTAGTGGCTACAATACCATGCAATGTCTTATGCTTAAATCCAGCAATGTATTGCACTTTGATTTGGTGCCTTCAATGAAGGTTAACAGTGTTACCTGTAAAAATGTACCTCTAAAGTTTATTCGAAAGCTGAATAAAGTAATTGTTACTCTTGAGACACCAGCAAAGATTGGAGAAATAATTCCATTAAACATCCAATTCAGTGGAAAACCAGAAGTAGCAATTTTGGCTCCGTGGAAGGGTGGGTTCGATTGGAAGAAAGATGCACAGGGTAAAGACTGGGTAGGACTGGCATGCGAGAGTAAAGGAGCATCGATTTGGTTGCCTTGCAAAGACGAATGGTCGGATGAGGCTGAGTCGATGGATATGTATCTAACGGTTCCAAAAACACTGGTTGGTGTCTCTAATGGGCGTTTAAAAGAAGTTATTCAGGCTGGCACAGAGACAACCTATCACTGGCAGGTTTTGAATCCCATCAACAATTATAACATTAGCATAAATATTGGCGATTATGTATTGATTTCAGATACATTCAGAGGCTTGAATACTCTAAGTCTGGATTATTATGTTTTAAGTTATAACAAAGAAAAAGCCATTAAACATTTTAAAGAAGTGGATACAATGCTGAGGGCATTTGAAACGTATTTCGGCGCTTATCCTTTTCCTGAAGATGGCTACAAATTAGTTGAAACACCTTATTGGGGCATGGAACATCAAAGCTGTGTTGCTTATGGCAACAAGTACCGATACAATGAATTTGGTTTTGATTTTATCATTGTTCACGAAAGCGGTCACGAGTGGTTTGCGAACAGCATTACAGCCGCTGATCCTGCAGATTTATGGATACATGAAAGTTTTACCACCTATTCAGAATCTTTGTTTGTTGAATATACTCAGGGTAAGGAAAAGGCATTAAAATATCTGCAATCTCAGCGCGAGAAGGTAATGAATAAGTATCCGATGCAGGGTCCGAAACACCAGCACTACCACGGCTGGAAAGATAATGATATTTATTACAAAGGTAGCTGGGTTTTACAGACATTGAGATATTCCGTCAACAACGACAGTTTGTGGTTTACTATGCTGCGTGAGATGGGTGCAAAATTCAGACATCAGTTAATCAGCAGCAAGGACATGGTAGAATTTATTTGTAAACGTTTACCAGGGATAAATACTGCCGTCATGCATCAATATTTAAATCATGCCAGTTTACCTGTATTGTCAGTCGCGATTAAGTCATCCAGAGGTAAAATGTATTTAGAGTATGCGTGGCTGTCTGACGAAAAGAATTTCAGTTTAGGCTTAACGATACATACAGCAGCTGGCAAGTTCACATTAAAACCTGGCATAGGTAAAAAAAGAATCAGAGTTCCCAAAGGTTTCAGCATCGATGATGTAAAGAAACTAGAGGAACTCACTCTGATAAAAGTGGGGGTGATGTAGGGGGTGGATTTTTAAAAAGGTCTTTTCGAGTTTTGCCTTTGCCTGGCACCGATGTTTTCTTGCCGATTTTACCCGGCATCGCTGGGACGGGACTTTAAAGTTATTATCGTATAATTTGGGATTCTGCAGCATCGCTGATGCATCCAAGATTATACTCCGGAGTAAACTTCCCTAAATCCTGAATCCACTTTCCTAATTCCAAGTTCCTCCAAAGGAATACAATATTCAATCTTTTATATCACCCAGCAGTATCGTATTAGATAATAATTTAGAAAAAAAATATTTCTAAAACTACCTACATTTGTGGTATGTCTATTAAAATTTCAATCAGTACAGAGGTAAAAGCTGATGCTACATTGGCTTGGCATTGTTTTACCGCACCAGAACATGTTGTAAAATGGAATTTTGCTTCTGATGACTGGCATTGTCCATCTGCTACGAACGATCTTAGAGTCGGGGGTCATTTTAGTTTTGCTATGGCAGCTAAAGATGGAAGTTATAGCTTCGATTTTGGGGGTGAATACACAGAAGTTGTATTGCACGAACTCATCAAATATAAATTGGGTGATGATCGTGTTGTAGAGATACTTTTTTCACATGCCAATGGCCTTACAACTATCACCGAAAATTTTGATACCGAAGATGAGAATTCAGCAGAAATGCAGCGCTCTGGCTGGCAGGCCATTCTCAACAATTACAAGAAACACGTTGAGTCGCTTTAAGGCATGTGAGATGCTTACTCTTTAATAAACTTAAAGGTATAAACCTGATGGTCTAAGCTGTATTGCAGACAATAGATCCCGGTGTTTAATGTGTTTAAATTTCTTAGTACAATAACGCCATTTTCTGTTAGATAGTTATCTGAAATTATTTCACAACCATCGCTTGAATAGATGGTGACATGCGAGAACTGGTTGACCTCATTTCCGCAATGGATATTGATCACATCATTGACCGGATTGGGATAGAATTGTATCTGATGCTTCTGTTCTTCGGCAATAGAACTTTTCTGTTCCTGATACAACCTTACATAATCAATTTCAAGGGTGTCTTGAGTGAAGTTATTGCTGATATTACCCTGAATGGCGAAGTTCAATAGAATATATTGTTCAGCATCAAAAGGCCATGTATTGGCATTGCGTTCAGAAGGCTGATAGGTGTAGTGATTGACAGAATCGACACTAAAAACCATTTTTTCTTCTGTCCATTCCAAAGCATAGACATGAAAGGCACTGGAGGCTGTTGGTATAATTTGGCCACCTAAATTAGAAGTATTGCCATAGCTCGAAGGTGTATGCATAGCGCTCTGGACGTAGTTTTGATTCTGTCCCCAGTGTTCCATCACATCAATTTCGCCACAAGCTGGCCAAGGCGTTGTGCCATATCCTTTATTGTCCCAGTATGCACCATTTTCATCTATGTTTTTTCCAAGTAACCACAAAGCCGGCCAGGTACCCGCACCTGAAGGCAGTTTGGCTCTAAATTCGAGGCGTCCATACTTAAAAGCCATTTTAGAATTCAGACGGGCAGAGGTGTATTGTTTAGTAACGTTTTGATTAGTGAAATTTTCTTTTTTGGCAATGATATTTAACACACCATTTTGAATCACAGAATTTGAAATCCTGTTGGTATAATGCTGAATTTCGCCATTGAACCACGAATTGCCATTGGGTAATAAAGTCTGGTGATACCATTTATTGGTATCCAGAGCACCATTGGAATCAAACTCATCTGACCAGACTAAGGTATTAAAGCGGGAATTGACATATTTAGAAAAACTATAATTAAAGTCATCTATATAGGCAATAACTTTGTCGGTGTTATTTTCGCCATTAACCTGTAAGACAATTCTATTAAAATCTGCTCTTTGAATAGGAGGAAGAGAACTACCATTAAGGTTGATGTAATTATCTTTAGCGAAGTCGAAGCTCACAGTTTGCCATTGATTGGCGGTGAGAGGTTTGATAATTTCAGATTGGGTCGACCAAGGTTCTGGCAATTTACCATCTTGTAGTTTAAGAGATATTTGTAGGTTTTGAGAGCCGGTGAGACCGCTGGAAGGAACATATATTTTAAGAGTAAAAACATAATTTTCAGAAAGATTAAAGTTCTTAGACCAGTCGAATCGCACATTGGCATAAAGGCCACCGTTATCAGCGTAGGACATGACTTTAGAAGAGTTATTCAAAGAATCGATGTATGGGTTATTGAATGCGGTATTCAAGGTACAATCATCGCCCTGCCAGGTAGAAATATTTCCATTGCCCTCAAAATTATCGTACATAGACTGAGCGAGGGTTTGATTAGAAAAAACAATCATTAATACGGACAAACAAAACAGGTAGCGCATAAAAAATTTAAAATAATTCAACTGATTTGTACAAAGATAGATAAATATTGGGAGGAAATATCTTCTTATTTTT